>Ga0181535_10000076_pt1 | contig 143854 bp, 127 predicted proteins | sample PEATcosm2014_Bin_44_FD_119774 | JGI IMG/M metagenome (GOLD analysis project Ga0181535, IMG submission 119774) | Peatland microbial communities from MTU Mesocosm Facility, Houghton, MI, USA - PEATcosm2014_Bin17_30_metaG | ecosystem: Environmental > Terrestrial > Soil > Wetlands > Peat | place... | reverse complement strand
GGCGGCGTTGGCACGCCCAACGGCCCAAGTGGACGCGACGGCTCCGATGGACGCAATGGCATGGACGGCAGCACTGGCCGCGGCGGCAGAATCACCGTCGTCTACGATCCGGCAGTGAAGCCCTATCTCTCAGCCATCCACCTGTCCAACCCCAGCGGCCCTGCTCCAGCATGGAACGAACAGCAGGTGCCCCCGCTCTGGTGAGTGCAGGTCTATCGTTCGGGGAGCTCGCTATTTCGCTGCAAGCCACGCCAGCATCTCCCTCATCACTCTCTCGCCCTGGTCCGTATCAAACAGATACTGCGCGTGCGCCGAGCCCTCGAGCACCACCAGCTTCTTCGGCTCGGGAGCCTTGTCATACTGCTTCAGAATCCACGGCGTCCGCGGCCCGCTCGCGCTCGTATCGTCGCGCGCCACGATAAACAACGCCGGCGACTTCAACTTCTCTGCCGGCAGATTCGGTGCCGCGCCCAGCATCACGATCCGATCGATCTCACCCGGCCTCGACACAATCGACGCATCGCCCGCCGCCGCGCCACCCATGCTGCCACCCACAATCGAAACCGTCTTGGCACCTTGGGCGTGCAGGTAGCGCACCGCGGCCATCAGATCCATCTCCAGTTGCTCGTCGCTCGCTTCCATGCCGCCCGGTCCATTCGACTTCCCGCGTCCGCGAAAATCGATGGCCATCACCTCGAATCCCGCGTTCACCAGCACCGGCGCCTGTTTCGCCCAGCTCTCCTTCGTGAACCGTCCGCCATGCGCCAACAACACCGCGCGCGCGCCTGCCCCGTACACATCGGCGTAGACCACGCCGCCGTCTTCCGTCGCAAAGCTCACGGTCGTCGGTACAACTGCGTCCGCGCCCCGCGCTGCGCCCACACAGCCCAACATCAACCCTGCTACAACCATCCATCTCCGCATGACGCCAATCTACTACGCGCGCGCAAGCGCATCTGTTAACGTCGAATTTCGGACCGATCTCTTTCTAACCGAATCTCTCGACCCGGAGCCCCGCATGACCCTCAAGCCCGCCGTCGCCCTTGTTCTCTTCGCCTCCGCCCTCCCCCTCTCCGCGCAGGATCGCGCCTACGGCCGCTCCGTCGTCGCCACACAATACGGCATCGTCGCCACCAGCCAGGTCTCTGCCTCGCAAGCCGGGGCGCTCATTCTGGAACAAGGCGGCTCCGCCATCGATGCGGCCATCGCGGCCAACGCGGTCCTTCAGGTCACTGAGCCTACCTCCAACGGTCTCGGCGGCGATCTCTTCGCCATCTACTGGGAAGCCAAGACCGGCAAGCTCTACGGCCTGAACGCGAGCGGCTGGGCGCCCACATCGTTGACCATTGACCATCTCTCATCCAAAGGCATCAAAGAAATGCCGCAGGATGGCATCGACTCCGTCACGGTTCCCGGCGTCGTCGATGGCTGGACTAAGTTGCATGATCGATGGGGCAAGCTCCCCTGGCGCACGCTCTTTCAGCCGGCAATCTTCTATGCCGACCACGGCTTCGCAGTCGGCGAAATTATCCACGCCTGGTGGGCCGGCGATCGCGACGGTCTCCTCACCAATTCCGAAAGCACCCGCGTCTTTCTCCCCAACGGCAAGCCGCCCGAGCCCGGCCAGCTCTTCCGCAATCCCGACGTCGCCCACGCTCTCACCCTTGTCGCCGAGCACGGCGAGGCAGCCTTCTATAAAGGTGAAATCGCGCAGGCCATCCTTAGAACCTCAGCCGACCTCGGCGGCACGATGATTGCCGACGACCTGGCATCCTACTCCGCCGAGTGGGCCGAGCCCATCCACACCACCTATCGCGACTGGACCGTCTACGAGCTGCCGCCCAACGGCGATGGCATCGCCGCCCTCGAAATGCTCAACATCATGGAACAGTTTCCGCCCGCGCCCGCCGGCCCCCACAGCCCCGCCGAGCTTCATACCCGCATTGAGGCCATGAAGCTCGCCTACGCCGACGTCAAACACTACGTTGGTGATCCGCGCTTCAGCAAAATCCCTGTCGCGCAGCTGCTCTCCAAGCCCTACGCCGCCCAACGCGCCGCTCTCATCGATCCCGCGCACGCCAACTGCACCGTAGCTCCAGCCGCTCTCGGCGCGAGCGATACCACCTACTTTTCCGTGGTCGACAAAGAAGGCAACATCCTCTCCATCATTCAAAGCAACTACAACAACTTTGGCTCCAACGTCACTGTGCAGGGCATGGGCTTCGCGCTGCAGAATCGCGGCGGCCTCTTCTCGCTCGATCCGCAGTCCCCCAACGCGCTCGCCGGCCGCAAGCGCCCGTTTCACACCATCATTCCCGCCTTCATGCAAAAGGGCGACGAGCACATCGGCTTCGGTATCATGGGCGGACTCAACCAGCCATTGGCCCACGCGCAGTTCGTCTCTAATGTCGTGGACTACCACATGAACATCCAGGCCGCGCTCGAAGAGCCGCGTTTCACCGACCGCCAGCAGCTCGCCTGCAAAATCGTCATCGAGTCGCGCGTTACCCCCGAGACAATCGACGCTCTCTCAAAGATGGGCCACGTCCTCGATGTGCACGGAGCCTACACCGCGCAGATGGGCCGCGGACAGGCCGTGCTTCACAACAGCGCCACCGGCCTCAACTACGGCGCGTCCGATCCGCGCACCGACGGCGCCGCCATCCCCGAACAACCGCCCTTCCAGTGAGTGCCGGCTTTGAATCGAAGATGAGTCGGCAAGGAACGAAGAGCTGAATCTACGCTGCGGAAACTGTCGGTCCCCGATCGATGCGGAGCTGCGCGGGCAATCTCCAACTGACCAAACGAGGGGTCATTCCTTTTCGAACGCCTTCTGACCGCCGTCCCTCCTGTGCGCGTCATAAAAGCTGGTTGCTCACTCAGCATCGCCTGCGGTACTCTACGCCTCCGAACCCACTCCAACAGCAAAAGGACAAACCATGAGAACCCGTTCGCTGGGCCTCACTTTGATCTGCCTCCTCGGCGTCGCCACCGTATCCTCCACCCTTCAAGCGCAAGCCGGAAAACCAGTCCCGTCGCACGACAAGAGCTGTCAGGTCAACGTGCCCGATAATTGGGAAGCCATGGGCTCTTTCGGCATCGCCAACGCGCCCGACAAGTCTATGGACGTCGCCGTGTCCTCGCCGCACTCGTCGCCCACACTGGCCTCTCTCAAGCAGACGGCGCAGATGATCTACACCGGCGACAAAGTCGTCAAAGATACGGCGAGCGAGTTCCAGATGGAAGGGCAGGGGATGAGCGGAAAGCCCAACGTCTATCGTGGCATCCAGCTTCCGGGCAAGGTCTGCATTGTCGAAGTGACCTACTCGAACGACGACATCGACTCCGCGCGCAAAATCGCTCTCAGCCTCAAATCAGCCAAGTAGCGAATTGCATTCGACCACCTGCAAGTCCCAGGAGAGCGTTTTTTCGGAGAGTCGTCCCCTTCCGTTGCGTCACTGCACGTGCGCATCTCTCGCCAGAGCCGCAAAAGCCGCACGGATCACTCTGTCCGGGAATAGCTCCGGCGTGAGCAGTCTCTGCAGTACCAGTCCTTCGATCAGCGCATGGAGCACGCGCACGAACTGGGCCGCGGGCATTGGAAGGTCTTCCTTCTTCACTACGCTGCTAAGCCACTGCTCGCCGAACGCGTAGCTGTCGGCCGTGACCGTTGCCACCTTTTCGCGCATCTCTTCGTTCGCGAGCGTGTACGCCAGGCCCGTCAGCCGGCCCACTGCCGCAGCTTGGCGATCCGGTATTGCGACAATGGTCGCATCCGCAATCGCGCGCATGATGTCTGCAAGGTCCGCTCCGGGCTTCACCTTCGGTTTGATCGGCGCCCAATACGTTTGTCCTAAGACGATAAACAGATCGTCGCGGTTCTTGAAGTTGCCATAGATCGCGCCCGTCGTCATGCCAGCTCGCTCGGCGATCGCCTCCAGCGTCGTGTTCTCATGCCCCTTTTCGCGGATCAGTGTGCGCGCAGCCTCCAGCAGAGCGGCTCGCGTCCGCCCGCGCTTGTCACCCTTTGCTCTCGATTGCCCGGAATCGCTCTCTGGACAGGTCGCCATGGCTTGATTTTATAGATAGATTATTTTATAAATCAATTACAAAATGATCGAAGCCACGAGAGCACCATTTATGAACCGGGAACAACAACTAAAGGTCCTCCAGAACAACGTCGACCAAGGTCAGCTCGCTGGTGCTGCGGTCCTGGTTTACCAGGGCGGGCAGACGCAACATGCCGTCGCCGGCTGGCGCGACATCGAAGATGATCTGCCGATCGAGCGCGACACCATCTTTCGCATCGCCTCCATGACCAAACCAATCACTTCGGTCGCGGCGCTGATGCTGGTCGATGAAGGACGTATCGCTGTGAACGATCCAATCTTGCGGGTTGCCCCGGAGTTGACCGCCATGCGGGTCCTTCGCTCGCCCGACGGCCCTCTCGACGATACCGAAGCTGCAACGCGTCCCATCACGTTCGAAGATCTGCTGACACATCGAGCAGGCTTCACCTACGCCGATTTCAATCGCGGTCCCATCGCGGCTGCCTACCGCCAATCCCTCGGCAGCGACATCGACAGCGACGTTGCACCGGACGACTGGATCGCAAACCTGGCGAAGCTGCCCTTGATTGCCCAGCCGGGAAGTGCAATGTTTTACGGTTGCTCCACCGACTTACTTGGGTTCCTCATTGCACGGATCGAAGGTTCTCCCCTGGGAGAGGTTCTGGAGCGCCGCATCTTCGGCCCGCTCGGTATGAACGACACGTGCTTCTGCGTTCCCCGCGCAGAGCGGCACCGCCGCGCTGCCGCGTACGGCTTCGACGAACAGGGCCGGTTGATCAAGCGCCCGGCACGGAGCGGAGTCTTCGTGGAAGAGAGACCCGAAGGCCTGGCCTACGAATCCGGCGGCGCAGGACTGTGGTCCACGGTCGACGACTACCTGAAATTTGCCCGGCTCTTTCTCGGCGATGGCGAAGTGGACGGCGTACGACTGCTCCGCCCGGAAACACTCGCGCAAATGATGACCAATCAGCTCACGGACAATCAACGAGCCAACTCCGTACTGCTGGGCCGAAAGCCGTTCGTCGTCGGCAGGGGATTCGGCCTCGGCGTTGCTGTCATCCTCGAGCCCGACAGGGCGGATCTGGCGCGGCGGGGAAGCGCAGGGACCGTCAGCTGGCCTGGCGCCTTCGGAGGATGGTGGCAGGCAGATCCGAAGGAACAATCCGTCTTCATCTTCCTGGCACACAATATGGTCGATCTGGCGCAGATGGCTCGAGGTGTCGGTCTTGGTGTGTGGGCAACAATTGACCAACTTCTGACAGTCGCATCGGAGTCTTGATGCCACCTGCCTGCTCGATCCTCCCAGTCCCTTAGTCCCTAGTCCCCTGTCTCACCGGCCACGGATCTTTCAGCAGCGAGCACAGGCCTAGGTCATTCCCATAGCGCTCCACTTCCACTGCGGCCATGTGCACAAACTGCGTCATGCTCTTGAACGCCGGCACTGCATCCGAACCCATGATCTGCGGCGATACAAACAGGTGCACGCGATCGACAAGTCCCGCGGCCAACAGCGCCGTGTTCAGCCGCGTGCCCGTCTCCGTGATCAGCGTCAGAATGCCTTCCTCGCCGAGCATGTCCAGCACTTTGCCCAGCGGCACGCGTCCCGCTTGCAGCGACGAAGACCTGTCGATCGCCCCACGAACGAGCACCTGTTCGTGGGGGCCCCGACTGTCGCCGGAGACCCCACTCTCGGTCGGCAGAACCTCGACGCGCACGCCGCGCTTCCGCAGTTCTTCCGCACGCGCCTCGTCCTTCGACACGGTAAAGATCGCCACGTCGTTCTGCGCGCCCTTCACCATCTTCGAGTCCAGCGGCATTCGCAGCGCAGAATCCAGCACCACCCGCAGCAGCGGTCTGCGCCTGCGCAATCCGCTCCGGTCTGTCAGCAGAGGGTCATCGGCAAGAACCGTATCCACGCCCACCATCGCCGCATCCGCCTGCCACCGCAGTGGCTGCACCGCCGCGCGCGACATCTCGCTCGTAATCCAGTAGGGCTCGTGCGCGGTGTGCACTCCCGCCGGCGGCGCAATCCGCCCGTCAAGGCTCATCGCGACTTTCATCAGCACAAACGGCCGCTTGTGCTGGCTCCAGCGCGCAAAGCCCTCATTCAGCCGTCGTGCCTCCGCCTCGCACACGCCCACAATCGCCTCGAGCCCCGCCTCTCGCAGCGCTTCCAATCCATGCCCAGCCACATTGGGATTGGGATCGATTGTCGCGGCCACCACGCGCTTCAGCCCAGCGCCAATCAGCGCCTGCGTACACGGCCCAGTCCGTCCGACGTGATTGCACGGCTCCAGCGTAACGTAAGCCGTCCCGCCCTTCAGCCGATCGTCCTGACGTGTCAGCGCATGTTGCTTCGCCTCGTTCAGCGCCACCACTTCGGCATGATCCAGCAGATCGTATTCGTGCCATCCCTCGCCGACCACCTGCCCGGCGCGATCCAGGATCACGCAGCCTACGGCAGGGTTCGGCGAACTCACACCGATGCCACGGCGCGCCAACTCCAGCGCCCGCTTCATCCAATAGATTTCTTTATCTAGAGCTTCTAACGCGTTCATTGGGATGTCTCTTTCAGCTACGATTCGTCATCCAACTCTGCGACTGCTGACCCACTTCGGGAGTGCGGCGGGCGGCGTAAAGGCGCCATGCGGTAAGCATGAGGATCCTCGGGTTCAGTCCAAGGACGAAATATCCTCCGTAGCATGTCGATGAGCCGTCGAAGCCGACTTGGCTGGTTTCTCATCTTCCCTCCAATCGGTTGTCTGGAAGCGAGTCGTACGAATCCATTTAACTTGCTAACCTCTCACCCTACCAGCGCATCCACAAACGCCCCCGCGTCAAATTCCAGCAGATCTTCCATCTTCTCGCCCACACCCACAAACCGTACCGGCAAATTCAGCTCGCGCGCAATCGCCACCGCAATACCGCCCTTCGCAGTTCCATCCAGCTTTGTCAGCACAATCCCCGTCACGCCCGCGGCCTGCGTGAACAGCCGCGCCTGTTGCAGCCCGTTCTGTCCCGTCGTCGCATCCATCACCAGCAGCACTTCGTGCGGAGCACCCGGGACCAACTTTGCCGCTGTCCGCCGCATCTTTTCGAGTTCGTCCATCAAGCCCGACTTCGTGTGCAGTCGTCCCGCCGTGTCCACAATCAGCTCGTCGATATTCCGCGCCTTCGCCGCGCTCGCTGCGTCATAGAGCACTGCCGCCGGATCGCCGCCCTGCCGCGTCTTGATCATCTCCACGCCGCTGCGCTTCGCCCACACCTCCAACTGCTCGATCGCCGCGGCGCGAAACGTATCCGCCGCACAGAGCAGGGAAGTGCGTCCCTGGGCCCGATACCACGCCGCCAGTTTGCCGCTTGTGGTCGTCTTGCCCGTTCCATTCACGCCGACCAGGAACGTCACCTTCGGCGGAGTCCGCGGCATCGGCACCGGCTTCACCGGCGCCTCCAGAAATCCTCGAATCTGCTCCTTCAGCAAATCCTTGAGCTCCGCGCCGCCCGCAATCGCCTGCTTCTTCGCCCGCTCGCGTAGCGCATCCAGAATCTCTGTCGTCGTCTGGACTCCTAAATCACTGGTCAGCAGCGCCGTCTCCAGATCCTCCAGGGCCGCTTCGTCCACCTCGCGCGTCATCGCGACCAGGTCGTTGATCCGCGTCGAAAAGCTCTCCCGTGTCCGCGTCACCGCATCGCGCATGCGACCGAAAAATCCGCGCTGCTCTTCGGGTTCGGGCTTCTCTTCCTGGTTTCCGAATAACGTAATGAATTCCGGCATAATCCAGCCTTCAGTCTAAAGCAGCGATCTTCTTGCTCGCCTTGACGCTCGCCCACTTTCCCTGATGCCTTCCCGCACCTCTCTCAAGTAGACTTCCCCTCATGGCCCGCTCGAGCTTCTTCCCCTCCGCGTCCCAAACCATCTTTGCGCTCTATACCGCTCTTTTGCTGCTCACACTCGCCGCCCGCGCATCCGCCCAGATGCCGCCCATGCCCGACATGCAGCCTGTTCCGGCGCCCGACCAGCTCCCCGTCCCAATCAAAATGACCGGCATTGGCAACAGCCACATCGCCATCAAGTCCACACCCGAAGCGCAGGCCTGGTTCGATCAGGGCCTCAGCCTCCTTCACGATTTCTGGGACTACGAATCCGCGAAGGCCTTCGAACAAGCCGTTCGTGTCGATCCCAACTGCGCCATGTGCAACTGGGGACTCGTCCAGGCCGTTTCCATGCACGGCGATGATGCCGTGAAGCCCTATATCAATCAGGCCATGGAACAAGCCGAGCGCCTCAAATCTCACGCCAGCGCTACGGATAAGCTCTACATCGATGCGGCCAAAGCCGATCTGGCGCCCAGCGACCGCGGCAAATCTCCCGCCATTCCCATCCTCCGCAAGCTCGTCAAGAAAGCTCCGCGCGACATCGAAGCCCGCATCTTTCTTGCCGAAGCCGTCGGCGATGGCTACGACGACAAGGGCGAACCCAAGCCCGGCCAGAAAGAACGCATCGCGATCCTTGAAGGCGTCCTTCGCGAAGCCCCCAACGACTCCGCTGCCAACCACTATTGGATCCACGCCATGGAGCCGAGCAATCATCCCGAGCGCGCGATTCCAAGCTCAGCCTTGCTCGCCAGCCTCGCACCCACCTCCGGCCACATGGTTCACATGCCTGGCCACATCTACTATCGCGTCGGCGATTATGCCCAAGCGGAGCACTGGTTCGCTGCGTCCACAGCCGCCGACGAGACCTACCTGCGCGAGCAGCACGTCTCCGTCGATGACGACTGGAACTACGTCCACAACATGATGTACGCGATCGCTAATTCGATGGAGCAGGGCAAGCTCGCCCAGGCCAACGCGCTTTCCGATCATCTCTCCGGCGCGCGCGGTCAACTCTCCGGCACGCTCTACGTCTGGTCGGCGCGTGATCAGATGGCGCGCATTGGTCGACGCCTTCCCGTCGCGCTGCGCATCGCCGATTGGGACACCGTACTCTCGCTCGTCTCCGACGCCAATCTTCCCGACGACGCCAAAACCTCCAACCTTCGCTTCCTCGCATCCCAGCTCGCCGACTTCGCGACCGGCATGAAGGCTCTCGAATCCAACGATGTCGCTGCCGCCCAGGCCGCTTCCGATCGCATGGATGCGGGCCTCTGGCGCACGAAACGCTCGTCCGATGCCGACGAGGAAGCCAAGAAGAAAGCGGACGAAGCCGCGAAGAAAGATGCATCGGCCAAAGCGAAGCCGCCCGCTGTACCCATCGCGCCCGATGCCATGGCCGGCCCGCTCCTCAAGGCCCTCAGCGTTGCTTCACTCGAACTCCACGCCGGAGTTCTCATCGAGCAAGGAAGGCTCGAGGTAGGGAAGAAGGAGTTCGCTTCCGCCCTTGCCGCGGAAAAGGATCTCGGCTATCACGAGCCGCCGATGTACATTCGCCCCGTCGGCGAGAATGAAGCGCTTGCCCTCATCCGTGTGAAAGACTACACCGGAGCTAAAGCCGCCTACGAAGATGCGCTCAAAGAGCGGCCCAACTCCGGCTTCTCGCTCTACGGTCTCGCCCGCGTGCGCGAACTCTCCGGCGATACGGCCGGCGCGCGCGAGGCCTACAGCACATTTCTCAAGGCCTGGTCCGCTGCCGATCCCACTCTCTCTGAGATCGCCCACGCCCGCCAAATCGTCGACAACACCAACGTTGCTGTGCGTTGATTCTCTGCGATTCAAGTCGTCTTTCTTCGACTCCTAGGTCGTGAAATCGCACGTGCGTCCCGCTCGACACAATTCACTTGCAATATGCAACCGAATTCGGAACAATCGCCCCGCGGCACGATTTCCTCTCCCCAGGAGCCCTTCCCCAGATGAGCCCGAGCCCGAACAAGGTGCGTGTTTTGGTCGGAACGCGCAAAGGCGCATTCATTCTCACGTCGGACGGCAAACGTAACAACTGGCAAGTCTCCGGCCCGCACTTCGCGGGCTGGGAGATCTACCACATGAAGGGCTCGCCGCTCGATCCCAACCGCATCTATGTCTCGCAGACCAGCGGCTGGTTCGGCCAGATCCTTCAGGCCTCCGACGACGGCGGCGTTACCTGGTATCAGCCCGGCGTGAAGTCGGAAGATGCCACGCCGCAATGGCCTCCCGTAAAGAGCAATCGCTTTGCTTACGACGCATCGGATGAAACCGGCAAGCCCCTCACAACCCATCAGTGGTATGACGGCACGCAGCATCCGTGGGAGTTCAAGCGCGTATGGCACCTCGAGCCCTCGCTCACCGACGCCAGCACCGTCTTCGCCGGCGTTGAAGACGCAGCCCTCTTCCGCTCCACCGATGGCGGTGTCAGCTGGCACGAACTCCCAGGCCTGCGCGGTCACGGCACCGGTCCCCAGTGGCAACCGGGCGCGGGCGGCATGTGCCTTCACTCCGTCATCCTCGATCCCTCGAATCCCGAGCGCATCTACATCGCCATCTCCGCGGCCGGAGCCTTCCGCACCGACGACGGCGGCAAATCCTGGAAGCCCATCAACAAGGGTCTCTACTCGAAATACATTCCCAACCCCACTGCTGAAACCGGCCACTGCGTCCACCACATCGCCATGAATCCCAAACGCCCGGGCGTTCTCTTCATGCAGAAACACTGGGACGTCATGCGCTCCGACGATGCGGGCGACAACTGGACCAAGATCAGCGGCAACCTGCCCACCGACTTCGGCTTCGTCATCGACATCCATTCCCACGAGCCCGAAACCCTCTACGTCGTGCCCATCAAGAGCGACTCCGAGCACTTTCCTCTTGAAGGTAAGCTGCAGGTCTATCGCTCGCGCACCGGTGGCAATGAATGGGAAGCGCTCACGAAAGGCCTTCCCCAGGAGAATTGCTACGTGAATGTGCTGCGCGATGCGATGGCTGTCGACACGCTCGACGACTGCGGCGTCTACTTCGGTACGACCGGTGGCCAGGTCTACTGTTCGCCCGACGGCGGCGATTCATGGTCGGCGATCGTCCATGACCTCCCCGCCGTCCTCAGCATCGAGGTGCAGACGCTGCAGTGATTGATCGCTGACTTGTCATCCTGAGCGAAGCGCGACGCGTAGTGCGAAGTCGAAGGACCTGCGGTTGCTTCGCAGCGCGGGCTTCAGCCCGTACAAAGTCCATCTAAGCTGGAAGAGGGCCACAGCCCCTGAGGGATAGAATGTCCTCCACACCCATCCGCGTCCAGCTCCCGTACCACCTGCGCACCCTCGCGCGCATTGATGGCGATGTCGTTCTCGAAGTCGCGCCTCCCATCACCCTTGCCGCCGTTCTTGACGCTGTCGAACTCCGCTATCCCATGCTCGCCGGTACCATTCGCGATCACGACACGCGCCAGCGCCGTCCCTTCCTGCGCTTCTTCGCCTGCGAAGAAGACATCTCCCTCCAGCCGCCGGATACACCACTCCCGATCCCCGTCGCCGAGGGCAGGGAACCGCTACTCATTATTGGAGCGATTGCGGGCGGTTCGTTCTCCGATCGTCTTCCGCGCGTAGGCTCGTCATCGATCGGAGAAAGTGTTCATCCCAGCCCGCTCACGCGACCGAACCTGCACTCAGTCCAATCGCTGGGACGTACACCTGCCCCTCGTCTTTCTACTTGAACACCTTCGCCAGAATCGGCCCCGCCTCCGCGTCATCCAGCACGATATTGCTGTGCAGCTCCAGCACATCGCTCCACATCGCCGAAAACTCAAACATCGCTGTCGGACTGTCGCTCTCCATCAACGTGAAGCCGCCGCTCGAATCCGTCCTGTGCCACCGCCCCAGTATCTTCACGCCTGCCGGTGGATTGGCCTTGCCCGCCAGAAACCGGCCTACCGCTTCCTTTACGCACCCTGGACGAATTGAATACGTGGAAAGAACTTTCATTGCCTCTCGACCTCGCTCTCGTTCAATTTTTCTCCGGGGGGACAACACAGAGAACTCGCGAAGGCGGCAAGTATACCCCACGCTCGTTCTTCTGCGCGCTTGTGAATTCTCATCCGGCGAGCTGCATCGAACATCTCGTCCGCGCCGCTCACTTCACCTCGTTTGCCTCCACATCGATCTCGATCGCTACGTCCTGCCCCTTCGCCGTTCCCAGCTCAAAGAGGTTGTCGCGCGTCATGCCAAAGTCTCCGCGCTTTGTCGATGCCGTCGCGTGAAATGCCGCGCGCGCTGGCTTCTCCGGCTTCTGATTCGCGAAAAGTCCATTGAACCGAAACATCAGCGGTACGGCCTTGCTGATCCCACGAATCGTCAGCGTCCCATCCATTACCCAGGTGTCGCCCTCGCCGCGCCGGATCCCGCGCCCTTGGTACGTCATTGCAGGGAATTTCTTCACATCGAAAAAATCCGGCCCCCGCAGATCCTCGTCACGATCGGTGTTCTGCGTAGTGATGGTCGCAGTCTCGATCGCAATATCCAACGCGCAGGCGCTCGGTTCGCTTCCCACCGTGATCGTGCCGGACGTCTGCTCAAACCGCCCGCGCACCCGCCCCACCACCCAGTGCCACGCACTGAAATAAACAAAGGTATGGTCTGAGTCAATCTTGTAAGTCCCCGGAGCAGGAAGCTTTTCCGAAGCCATACTTTCCTGGCCCATCGCCACTGCGCCAAGCCCTACCCACACGGCAACGGCCATCATCCTTCTCAATGTCCTCGCCCTTCTGCGAACGTGCATTGTTTCCATAGTTCTCCCTCGGCCGAATTCCTCTCCGGCAACCGAGTTCTAACTCCGGGCGCGCCGCAAAGTCCTGATCCTCTCTGAATCCTCCTGATTTCTTCTGAAATCGCATCGATCCCGATCGCCGCTTGCTGTTCACCGCTTCCTTGATCGCAATGTTCGCAGCTCGTCACAGCTCCAACACGCGAGCGTCCGACCCGCCGCGCCCATTGGTACAATCGCTCAGCGCCCTTCCACCTTTCCGCATGGACCGCTCCGACCTCACTCCGCTGCGCATCGGCGACTGGATCGCCCATCCCGCCACCGGCCAGATCACCCGCGACTCAGAATCGCTCCGTCTCGATCCACGCGCCATGCGCCTGCTGCTCTGTCTCGCCGAACGCGCACCGCAGGTCGTCTCCATCGACGAATTGCTCACCCGCGTTTGGCCCGACGTCACCGTGTCTCCCGACTCCGTCTACCAGCTCGTTGCCACGCTGCGCCGTCAACTCGGGGACGACTCGCGCCAGCCCACCTACATCGCCACCGTCCCGCGCCTCGGCTATCAGATGCTCGCTCCCGTAAGCACCGCGCCTCCAACACCACCACGCACCGCACCTCCAACACCACCACGCACCGCACCCGACCTTTCGCCCGATCTACTTCCCATCCACGCGCGCTTCAGGGTCACCTGGCTCGTTCCCGTCTTCCTGCTCGCTATCGCTCTCGTAGTTCTCTTCGTTCTTCACGATCGTGCCGCAAGCAACGCGCCCGCCGCGACCCCATCCCCGACCGCAATACCTCCCGCTCCACAACCTTCCATCGCCGTCCTGCCGTTTCTCGATCTCACCCCAGGCATGCACGAAGAAGAATTCGCCGACGGCATGACCGAAGAACTCATCGACAAGCTGGCGCAGGTTCCTGGCCTTCACATCCCGCCGCCCACGTCCTCCTTCGTCTACAAGGGTAAGCAGATTCCCGTCGCACAGATCGCGCACACTCTCGGCGTTGCGTACATCCTTGACGGGAGCGTCCGCAAAGACGGCACATGGATCCGCGTCGCAACGCGCCTCGTCCGCGCCGACTCCGGCTACGTGCTCTGGTCCGCCACCTACGATCGCCCCTTCAAAGACATCCTCGGTATTCAGGACGACATCGCCACATCCGTCACCAAGGCCCTCGCTCCTTCTCTCGCGCCCGCTCATCCAGCCACGCCCGGCACGTCGCACTAACTCCGCATCGAATCGCCGCGCCCACGGTTACCAAAAGTGTGCGCGCGCACCTCATTCGCATTACCATCTATTTCCGATCCACAGGGGCACGTCCCGAAGGGATTTGCATATACTGGGGCTTCTTCTCGGGGTCTCTTCCACAATGCAATTCTGCGCACTCGATGATGCTCACGCATTCTTGATGGAAGCGAAGGGTCTGCCTGCCATTCCCAGCGCATCCGAACGACTGCGCCTGTGCCTGCGCGCCTGCATCCTGCTCAGCTGGGTCGGGCTCGAAGATGGATTGGATTGCGCCGTCGAGGGCTGGGGCGCGCGTGGCCGCACACTCCGGTCACTGCCGACCCGCCTCAAGCTGCGTCTGCTGGCTTTTCTCCTGCCTCTTTCCGAGCCCCCGCTCGTCGACGCCGAGTTTGATCGCCTCCGCAAGCTGCGCAATCTGATCGCCCACCCGAGAGGGAAGGAAAGCAGCCCCCGGTTGACCCTGAAAGATGCCGAGCAGACCTTTCAGTTCTGCCTGAAGATCCTGCGCGCGCTCAACACCTACCGGATCGCGAGCCCCTCACGCGACTCGAACACGCGGCTCCCCGCGCTATCCATCTCTCGAGACGTGCAGAAGATCTCCCCCGCGCGCGAACGCAAAGTCAACGTCGCACCGGCTCCTGCTCGCAAAACCGCCGCACAATAATCGTCCTCACGTCGCCTCCCCCAGCTTTCTCTCCGGATCAACCCCGAACCACGCCAGCGCTCCCGCCACTCCAAAGATCGCCGCCGCCAAAAACGCCGCCGTCCACCCGAACCGCGCCGCAAGCCACGGAGTTAACGAAGCCGTCACTGCGCTTCCGATCTGCGCTCCCATATTCATCACCGCCGACACCACGCCCGCATGGGGTCCCGCAATATCCGCGGTCACCGACCAGTACGAGCTCTGCGACAGATACAGCGCGCCCGCCCCCAGCGCCAGCGTAATCGCCGCTGCCGGTGCGCTCGCCGCCCGCGATCCCAGCACCAGGAATCCCGCCGCCGTCAGCAGCGCGAACCACCCCGGACCGCACCGGCCTGCGCGCAGTCCTCGCCGCGCCGCCACCCAGTCGCTCACCACGCCGCCCATCAGGCAGAACGTAGTCATCGCCAGAAAGGGAATCATCGCGTACAGCGCGCTCCTCTTCAGATCCACCCCGCGCGCCTCCGCCATATAAAGGTAGAACCATCCCAGAAAAATCCACGCGATATAGCCGAAGCAAAAGCTCGAGAACGTTAGCAGAACCACCGTCCGGCTGCGCGCCATCGCCCTCCACGGAACCGCTGTCTTCGCCGGCCCGCCCGTCAGGCCCATGCGAATCGTGCTCAGCTCCTCCGCCGACATGCGCGGATGTTCCTCCGGCGTATCACGGGCAATGCGGTACCACACCATCCCCGCCACCACGCCCAGGGCCGCGCTGAACCAGAAAACGCTGCGCCATCCGCAGGCCGCGATAGTCGCCGTCAGCAGCGGCGGAGTCAGTCCCGCTCCTGCGCCGACCCCGGCAAAGATCGTGCCATTCACGCGCCCCCGCTCGCTTGCCGGAATCCACCGCGCCACAAACTGGTTGGCTGCGGGATAGATGATCGCTTCGCCCACGCCCAGTGCAAAACGAACCGCCAGCAACAACCCGAGCGCGCCCCCCAAACTCGTCGGAACCAGCCCCGCCGGAACAAGTGCCGTCCCCGCCGTAAACACGCCCCACCACAGCGCCCCAACGGCGAGCGCGCGCCGCGGCCCCAGTCGCACCGCGGCATACCCCGCGAACACCTGCGAGCCGGCATACCCCAGCAGAAACGCGCTCATCATCCACCCCAGGCGGATTTCGTTGAGCCCGTACTCCCGCATGATCTGCGGTCCTGCGATGGAGAGATTGGTGCGATCCAGATACCCGATCGCGCTCAGCACAAAGAGACAGAACACGAGGACCGCGCGCACCGGCAGCTTGCCCATCCCCCATGCTCTCACTTGGGCGCCCCTGGGTTTCGGATGCTCATGCCCAATTCCTGATCCCTGTTTCGCGCTTCAACCCTGTTCGCCACCGGACACCCTTTCTCATTTCTGAACGTGCCCAGCCGTCAGCATCAATCTCATCCCTCCCCGAATCACGGCTTTATTCGAACCGCCCTTTGGCCTGGCGCTTGCATCCATACGTCGAGACACACTGAGGAGAAACCTGTCTTGCGCCCACGCCTGGCCATCGCCCTGCTCCTTGCCTCAACCTCTCTCGCATCGCTCGCCCAGCAGATTCCGTACGGATCGAACGACGCAGCCGGACACTACGTCCAGACCTCCGATGCCAGGATCTACTACGAACAGTACGGCCAGGGCGGACCTCCGCTCGCTCTGCTCCATGGCGGCGTCTACGGCTACATCGATGAATTCGGCCAGCTCATCGGCGAGATCAGCAAGCACCGCACGGTGATTGCCATCGCCACGCGCGGCTACGGCCGCTCCGAGCTAGGCCGGCAGAAGCTCTCCCAGCGGCTCTTCGCCGAAGACGCAGCCGAAGTCATCCGTCAGGCAGTAAGGCCTGGCGAAAAGGTGGACGTGCTCGGCTTCAGCGAAGGTGCTGGCACCTCGTACCTGCTCGCCGCCGGTCATCCTGAGCTGGTCAACCGGCTTATCGCAATCGGCGGCTCTCTGGGAGTCTATGGCCATCGCTTGTCGTACCTCGAAGACAACTTCACTCTGACCCCCGAGAGTCTCGACAAACAGGACCCCGACTTCTTCGCGGGGCGGCGCAAGCTCATGGCCCATCCCGAGCAGTGGAGCGCCCTCATCCGCGGCCTTGCCGAAATGTACAAAGAGCCCATCGCCGTGCGCCAGGAAGAAATCAAGTCAATCGCCGTCCCCACCCTGGTCATGGCTGGCGACCGCGACGACTACACCCGTCTCGATCACTTCGTCGACATCTACCACCTGCTGCCCAAAGGCCAACTTGTCCTCATCCCCGGCTGCGGCCACGTCGTCCTGAACTGCAAACCAGAACTGGTGATCCAGATCGTCTCCAACTTCCTGCAATAACCCGAGCCGGCTCTCGCCTTCGAATCTGGGCGGGCCATCTTGTAACCTGAAGCCCGTTTCGGCTGCGCTTCTCAGCAGCATCGGTCACCACGGACTGGGCGCCCCGGGTCTGGGATGCTCGTACCTGATCGACTTGAGGGTGCCCCATAGCCTGCCCTGAGCTACGTCGAAGGGTCTCCCGGTTTTGGAGAGGTGGGAGACCAGCGACCCACTGTCCGCAATCATCGCAGTCAGTTTCACCAAGGGCCCGCTTTGCGAAGAATTAAGCCCATCCGTCGCACATTAGGAACGGGAACAAGCTAAGAGCGGATGGCTGGCGGCTGTTGTGTTGCCTCTAAGCCTCATCCCGAGAAGACTTTGGCTCGCATTGACTGCACATTGAGCCAATTCCTGCTTCTAAGTCAAGTCCTGAGAGGACTTTGAGCATTAACTTCAATGAATAGATGATTTTAGCGCAGTCAACCTCCCGCAAAAGCCATCGACAAGAGGACTTTACGAAAAAAACCGGGAGTGGGGGAGGGTACCCTCGCGTCTGCGGGCTTCAGAGCCAAGTCGGAAAGAAATGCCGCGCTCCACCTTTGTCCTTGCCAACCGGCCCGCGCGTAATAACAATGGCTGGAATTTCCGAGTCGCCAACTAAAGGAGATCCCACCTGAAAGCGAAGAGCAGATTTGTTTCCTGCGTTCTGTGCGCCTGCACGGTATTAGGGCTGGCGCCAAAACCGGCCCCCGCAGACACCTTGCGGACCGATGGCGAGTGGGTCATCGTCGGCATTGCTGCAACCAGCGCCGCCATCGGCATTGGAATCTTCTATGTCTTCCATCACGCCCATTCTCTTAAAGGCTGCGCTGTCTCCGGTCCCAGCGGCCTTGAGCTGCAAACCCAGAGCGATCAGCAGACCTTCCAGTTGCTCGGAGTCACGGCCGATGTCAAGGCCGGAGAAAGAGTGAAAGTCATCGGCAAGATCAGAAAAAACGGCAAGGCCGATACGAGCAACCGTAGTTTTCTCGTCGAGAAGCTCGCCAAAGACTATGGCGCCTGCAAGGTTCAGCCTGCCGGCAACTGACTGGCTACTGACGACTACTGCCTACTGCCTTCTGGCGACTGACCAACTGCTACGCGTGCTCCGTCTTGCCCGGCCGCAGCATCAGGTCCCGGATCGCCTCGCGTGGGTCCTTGCCCTCATCGAGAATCAGTTCCATCTGCTCGGTGATCGGCATCTCGATCCCGTAGCGCCGCGCAAGACCCAGCGCCGCGCGCGTCGTGCGCACGCCCTCGGCCACCTTGCCGCCCAGTCCTTCCAGGATCTCCGGTAGCTTGCGCCCCTTGCCCAGCGCCTCGCCCACCGTGCGGTTGCGTGAGAGCGAGCCAGTGCACGTGAGGACCAAATCGCCCACGCCCGACAAACCGCCGAGCGTCTCGCGCCGCCCGCCGCAGGCCACGGCCAGCCGCGTGATCTCCGCGATGCCGCGCGTCATCAGCGCCGCCGAGGAGTTGTAGCCCAACCCCACGCCGGCCGCGATGCCCGCCGCAATCGCGATGACATTTTTGAGCGCGCCACCCAGCTCCACGCCAATCACATCCGTCGACGTGTAAAGGCGCAGCGTATCCGACGAGAATTCCTTCTGAATCAGCGACGCAATCTCCGGATCGGAGAACGCAACCGTGATCGCCGTGGGCTGCGCTTGCGCCACTTCGATCGCAAAACTCGGCCCGGAGAACGCGCCAATCGACAGCAGCAGTCCCGCCGGTTCCAGAACCTGCGAGATCACCTGCGTCATACGCAGAAACGTGCGATCCTCCACGCCCTTTGTCGCACTCACCACAAACTGCCCGTTGCGCAAGTGTCCGCGCAGCCGTGTCAGCGTTGGCCGCAGAAACTCCGACGGAATCACGGAGACAACAATCTCTGCCTCCGTAATCGCTGCAGTCTCGTGCGTCACCTTCAGGTCTGCAGGCAGAGGAAACCCGGGAAGGAACTGCACGTTCTCGCCCGCCGCTGCAATCTGGCGCGCCTCGCCTTCGCTGTGCGACCACAATGTGATCTGTTGGTCGCCTCGACGATGCAGCGACAGCGCGATCGCTGTTCCCCACGCGCCTGCTCCAAGAACTGCGATGCGGTTCATGCGGCCTTTACTCCGCGACGACCGCCAAACTTGCTTTCGGTTCCCGCAAACAGCCGTCGAATGTTTTCGTGATGTTTGACGATGATCAGCAGCGCTACGATCGCTTGCGCCGCGATAAAGAACGCGGGCTTCTCACCTGATACGAGGAACCACGCAAACGCGGGGAAGCTCGCCGCTCCGAGAACGGATCCCAGCGACACAAAGCGGCTAATCGCCAGAATCAGGAAAAAGACGCCAATCGCTGCCAGAGCGGCCCACGGTGCAGCCACCAGAAACACGCCGAATCCCGTCGCCACGCCTTTGCCGCCTTTGAATCCGAGCCACACTGGAAACATGTGGCCCAGCACGGCGCACAAAGCAGCCAGCGCTTCGACATTCCGGGGTTGCCAACTTGGCATCAGATGCGGAGCCAGGGCCGCCCCAAGCCACACCGCGCAGCAGCCCTTCAACACGTCGAGCAGAAACGTCGCCGCGCCCAGTCCCTTCGCGCCCGATCGAATCACATTGGTTGCACCGATGTTGCCGCTGCCGAGGGTGCGAATGTCCTGCTTGCGAAAGAAGCGCACCAATAAATAGCCGGTCGGAATCGAGCCCAGCAGATAGGCGATCACCACGACCAGCAAGCTTGCGACGGGCATAACGAAAACGAGTGTAGCAGGTGCAGCAGGAGGGAACTGTGTCGTCTCTGCCTGCCGGACCTCATCGCGCAACAGCTTCTCTTCGCCTTAGAATCGCTCGTCGGCAGACGGCCCGTAGAGTGCCGGCACATTCGACTCAGCCAGCCGCAAATACACGGTCAACTGCCCCCGATGATGCGCCAGATGGCTGAAAACCGATTCCGCAATCATCACGTAGCGCGGCTGCCGCACCAGCACCTGGCCACCCATCTTGAAGGCCCATGGCGTCAACAGGTGTTCGTCGGTCGTCGACTCCAACGCTCGATTCGCATCCCGAACAGCATCGTCCAGACGCGCAACCAACTCGGCAGGTGTATCGACGACTTTCGGCGTGAAGTGTTGAGAGGACGGATCACCCATGTCAAGCTCGTCACGCTCAATCATGAATACGATCCAACCCGGCATGTCAGCGACCAGCGCTGCCAGGTAGCCAAACTCCATCGAGCGCACATGCGGCTTAAAGCTGTTGCGCCCTTCGGGAACACGCTCCAGAGCCTTGCGAGTTGAGGCAGCCTCACGTTCAAGCTGCCCAAGAAGGAAATCTTTCAGTACCATCTCAAACCTCCTTGGGTGAAAAATCCGGACAGCGAATGCGCAGGTGATCGGCCCTATGCCGACCGCGCCAACTCGAAATATGCCGATGCGTCGCCATGCTTGTACAGCGCATACCATGCGTCGAGCGTGTCTGCGTTGTAAAGGTTGAGCGTCTCGAAAACCTTGCGCGCAAACTCGATCGGCGCCACTCCGGATGCCGTAATCACTCCTTGATCCGTGACTGCCGGCTCATTGCGATAGAAGCGGCTGCCTCGATAGCCGCTACCCGCGAGGTAGTCGTGCGCGTTGCTGGTGTGATAGCGATTGTCGAGCAGCCCCGCCTTAGCCAACGCCAGAGTCGCCCCGCAGATTGCCGCCACCGGGACGCAGTAAGCAATAAAGCGCCGCGTCATCTCGATCGCCGCTGCATTGGCGCCATACTCCCAGCTCTGTCCTCCCGGCAGGATCAGCATCGTACTGGCCAGCGGCGAGATGTCCTGGAGCGCAACATCGGGCAGGATGCGCACCCCGCCCATCGTCGTGACGGTCTCCCTGTTCAGCCCAACAGTGACGACGCGATACCGCCCCGGGACCCGCTGAAACTGCGGATTGTTAATGGCCGTGATAGCAAAGGCGGCTTCCCAATCGGCCATGGTGTCGAACACAAACAGATGAACGGCATTTGCACGCATACAGGTTTCCAACCTCACATTGCTATCTTCTTTCTTGATATATGACAACGATTGTCATATATGATTTGAAAGAATGAAAATGTTGCGAACGGGAAGGAAATCGATCTGTGAAGGCTGACCGGCTGCTTTCGGTGCTTATGCTGCTGCAGGCCAAAGGGCGCGCGACGGAGCGTGAACTCGCCGAGCAGCTCGAAGTCTCGCAGCGTACCATCCATCGCGATCTCGAGGCCCTCAGTGCCGCGCGCGTTCCCGTCGTCGCGTTACGTGGATCGCAGGGCGGGTGGGAACTCGAAAAAGGGTGGCGCACGCAGGTGCCCGCCCTCGACGAATCGGAATTGCGCGCCCTGTTGATGGCTCAGCCCCGCGCCGCCGGCCATCCCCGCCTCGCCGCTGCCGCCCAAAGCGCGCTCAACAAACTCATGGCCGCTCTTCCCGGACCCATGCGTGAGCAGGCCGCCGCCATGCGCGAAAAGCTGCATGTGGATTCGACAGGCTGGTTCGACACCGGCGAAGACCTTTCCATGTTGAATACGGTGCAGGAAGCCGTGGAGCGCGAGCGCAAACTCACCTTTGACTACACCAAGGCCAACGGCGAAAAAGCGCCCCGCACCGTCGACCCGCTGGGACTCGTTGCCAAGGGTCTGAGCTGGTATTTAGTCGCCCGCGGAGCCAACGGCATTCGAACCTACCGCGTCTCACGCATGGAGCACGTGATCGTGCTGGCCACCGGCTTCGAACGTCCTTCCCGCTTCGATCTGGCCGAGTTCTGGAAACAGTCGACGGCCGAGCTCGACAGCCGCCGTAAGCGCTACCCCGCAGTTCTCTCCCTCACGCCGGCAGTCGCGCAGCGCCTGAAGAGCTGGCTCAACACGTGTCCCGCCCCGTCGAAAGATTCCGGCGATCGCATTCATCTGCAGGTCGACTTTGAGACCGAGGACCACGCGCGTTTCATCGTTCTTGGTTTCGGCTCTGCCGTAAGCGTGCTGAAGCCCGAGGCGCTGCGCCAATGGATCCGGGCCGAGGCGCATGTCATATCCGGACAAGAAATCGAACGCTGAAAGATTCACCACGACCGCGATGAAGTCCCGCGTGTATAGTTGGTTCCTCTCCCAGGATTCACAGATTTGCACTACCCATGAAAGGCGGGTTTCTATGCCCAGTTATCTCGTGCAAGCGTCGTACACCATTGAAGCGCTCCAGGCTTTGATGAAAAAGCCGCAGGATCGCACTGCGGTTGTCGCCAAGGCCGTCGAAAACATTGGTGGCACTTTGACCGGTCTCTGGCTCTCATTCGGCGATCAGGACATCGTGGCGCTCGTGGAAATGCCCAACAATGTCAGCGCCGCGGCACTTGCTCTGGCCATTGCTGCAGGTGGCGCGCTCAAGAGCACCAAGACGACGCCGCTGCTCACAGTAGTCCAGGGAATCTCCGCGATGAAAAAGGCTGCGTCCTCGGGATACACGCCCGTCACCACGGCCTAGCTCCGGTTCATGGCTCTCGCTAGTCGGTAATCAAGCACGAAAATGGGTGCCCCAGGTCTGGATTTTCAGACCTGGGAAAGCTCGACCTCAGTAGCTGGAATCGGACGCCGAGATAGATCGAGCCTTCAGGCATTTGATACCGCCTCAGTCCACCATCACTTCGCCCGGAAGGATCGGTCGCGTGCGCGGCAGCAAGCCGTTGTACGCGGCCGCCCCCGTGGCCGCCAGCGTTCCTACGTAGACGGCCAGCTTGATCAGGCTCCATGTTTGCGTCATGGGCAATGTCTTCCACAAGATCAGCAGAAGTGTCTGCGCAATCGTTACCGCCCATACCGAACCATAGAAGTAGCGGCGCTCCGTCCCTTCACCCTTTGTCGATTTGCCTGCGCGAGGCAGCAAGCCCAGAAGGCCGAGCAACAGGATCAGCGCGCACAGCGGCAGATACGCATACTGATAGAGCTGCTTCATGTACCAGATGCCTGTGATCGTTGCTATGATCAGCCCCGCCAGATTCATCAGCGCGAAGTTCAGCACCGCATTCCACGCGAACGTATAGCAGACCTTCCGATAGAGCGGATTCGGTTTGTCCTCATCGAAGCGCAGGATGTAGGGCTGGGGCTCGACACCGGGCATCTGCCCGTACAATCCGGCGATCCCCGTACCGACCAACACGAGCCCGAGCCAAATGGAGTTGAGCACGCTGAATCCGTCTGCAAACAGCGAGAAGGTCAGTGGCCCAGGCGCAAGAAAGAACACCCAGATCCAGATAGGCCAGTGCAGCACCCGATAGTATCCCTTGTTGCGTTTGCGGATTTTTCGTTCATCCGCATACTCCACCCTGCCGCTATAGGCCATGGCCGGAGTTTTTCAGAGGCAGCGGCTTCGAGTCAATCGTGTAGCATCGCCCCGCAGGCCCGCAGTCGACACCGGGCCCGCGGGCAACGCTATCGGAGCTACGCGTGCACTTGACCGTGCGCTTCCACGTGGTGCTTGGCGGCCTCTTCAGCGTGGTCTGCCGCATGGACGTGGTGACCGTGCGCCAGGTGCGCGTGGTGGGCGGCCAGTTCATGATTGCCGTCTTCGTGATGTTTTGCGGCTTCGCGGTGATGACGTGCAGCGTGCTCGTGATGCTCCGCTGCCTGCTTGTGATGGTGCGCTGCTTCATGCGACATGGAAATTCCTCTCGTCGTGCCGGCATCCTTGCGGCACGCGAGGATTATCGGCACCCCACACGACAGCATGGGTTACAGCCATACGAACGCAAGATGAAAAGAAGGCGGTGCCGGTGGAGAACCTCGGCGCCCTCGGTGGTCGCTACATCAGCTTCCGGCGAATCAGATCCAGCGCCTGGGTTGCTGCCCAATGGCGTACCCGGTCGCGATCCCCACGAAAGGTGCGGTTGAACGAGTCCGTCTTCTGCGCATCCGACACGGCGAAATACACCAATCCCACCGGCTTCTGGTCGGTGCCGCCGGTCGGCCCGGCGATTCCCGTCACACCGACGCCCAGCGTTGCGCCTGTGCGCTTGCGGATGCCTTCGGCCATCGCAGACGCGACCTCCGCGGAAACCGCGCCATGTTGCGCAATCAGCTCCGGCGGCACATTCGCAAACGACGTCTTCAGCGGATCGGAGTAAACCACCGCGCCGCCCAGGAACGACCGCGAACTGCCCGGCACGCTCGTGATGCGCTGCGCGACCAGCCCTCCCGTGCAGCTCTCTGCTACCGCAAGAGTGGCCTGCCGCAGTCCGAGATAGTACAGAACAATCTGCTCCAGTGACTCGCCGTCCGACGAGTAGAGCCAGTCGTCGAGCGCCTCTTCCATCTTGCCGGCAAGCTCATCCACGCGCTGCTTTGCGGCCGCTACCGTCGCCTTCGAGCACATCAGCGTGAGTTGGATATCCCCCGTGTGCGCCAGGATGGTCGTCTCCACATCTTTGTACTCGGTGTAGATCGGCGCCAGGATTTTGTCCGCCTGCGACTCCGGAATCATCGCCGCCTTCAACGTGCGCATCGCAAGCGCGCGCGGCGGCAGCTCGTCGCGTAGTCGAGGCAGACACTCCAGATCGAACAGCGCGCGGCACTCATGCGGCGGTCCCGGCACCAGCATGATCAGCTTGCGATAGCTGTTGAACGTCGTGTCGAGCCATTGGCCCGGCGCGCTCCCGTTCGGGTTCGTCAGCACCGTCGCACCCTGAATCACATCGGCCTGCTTCAAATTGTTTTCCGGCATCGAGATGCGCCACGTTGCCGCGCGTGCATGCAAAGCAGCTACCTGCGCGGGCTCACGGCGCAGCGTCAGCGACAGGGTTTCGGCCACGGCTTCGCGCGTCAAATCGTCTTCGGTCGGTCCCAGCCCGCCTATCGCGATCACGATGTCCGCGCGGCCCAGTGCGGTCTGAAAGGCGTTCACGAGATCCTTGCGCCGGTCGCCCACAATCGTCTTGAAGGCCACGGTGACGCCCAGTTCGTTCAGCTTTTCCGTGATATAGAGTGAGTTGGTGTCCTGCCGGAAGGGCGTCAGCATCTCCGATCCGACAGCAATGATTTCCGATTTCATAAGAACAGCGGCTTGCTCCTGGCGAGAATCTCTTGAATTGTCGCGCGTCCAACGCGCTTCGTTGCATCTCTAGCTCATATGCATGCCTTCCACGCCGAGGTCAACATCGTAGACGGCCTCATTCGTGGCTAGAACTGTGGTTCCGAGCGGAGAGAAGGCTACGCCCACAAGGTTGCTTCCGCTCAGCACCAGACTCGTCTCACCCGATGCTGTCACGCGCACCAGTCCGCGCTGGCCGTGCAGGCTGGCAGTCACATACACGTCCCCATCCTTCGAGAGCGCCAGCCCTTGCGGCCGTCCCAGGCCGCGGAACCACACCCGCGCTTCTCCCTGTCGGTCAATCGCCCAGATCACATCGTTCGAGCACAGTGTCGGGCCGCTCACAAACAGAGTCCCGCCCATGCCAATCGCAAGATGATAGGCCGAGATGCTCGGTTCGAGCGTAGTGTGCACAAAAATCTTGCGCTGCGGGTCGATCTTGAAGATCGTTCCGCTGCGATCGCCGACAAAGAGATTGCCCTCTTCGTCGAACACAGCTCCCGTTGCTACACCCATGCCTTCCGCGTATTGCGTTGACTCGCCCGCTCCATCCACGCGATAGACAGTGCCCTCGGCCCGCGAGGTCACAAACAGATCCCCTTCCGGGCTGAAGGCCAATCCCGTGGCATTCAGAAGCCCGGTCACAAACGGCGTCGCCCGTCCATCGGGACTCACGCGTACCACCGAGACCGGAGTCTGCTTGCCCCGCGGTCCCGAGATTGTCGAGTACACCATGCCCGAACGGCTGACCGCCGGACTCGTCACCGGATGCAATCCGCTGGTCAACTCGCGTGCCACCTGGATCGGTGCCGCGTTGCTCACGCCAATCGGCGACCGCACTTCGATCAGCCCTGACGTTGCTCCCTCGGGGACCCGAAAGATCAGACGGCTCTCCCGGCTCATCAGCACATGCGAAGGCAAAGTCCCCACCAGCACCACCGGAGGTCCGGCGGCATGCGGCCCAAGATGAATCCCGTGCAGCGCCACCTCGCCATTCGGCAGCGCCGACGGCGGAATCACCTCATCGATGCGTGGATCGGCAAACACATCTTCGCTCGTCGATTGCGTGCGTGTCCGGGGCATAACGAACCTTAGCTGCCAAGCGACGGAAGGTAATGTCGCAGCAACCAACCTACACCCAAAGCATACAGCCCCGCGGCCACGTCGTCGAAGACGATGCCCCACCCCTCCGGCAGCGCTTCCAGCTGGCGGGCAGGGAAGGGCTTCGTAATATCGAACAGTCGAAACAGGACCAGCGCAAGGAGCGCACTTCGCCAACTCACCGGACTCCAAAGCAGCGCGATCCACTGGCCCGCGACTTCGTCAATCACCACGAATCCCGGATCGTGTCGGCCGCTTTCACGCGCCGCAATTGTCGACGCCGGAACACCTAGGCCGATCGAAAGCACAATGCCGACGAGCAGCGCGATCTGCAAGGTCGAACCGGCTGGATGCGCACCCCACGCCAACGCCGCCCACAGCAACACGGCCGCCACCGATCCCCACGTGCCCGGCCCCGGCTTGCCCAGTCCCGCGCCGAAGAACGTCGCAAGTGTCCAGGCCCACAGCGTCTTGTGCGTCGCGGCCGGAGTTTCGGACGTCGCGTTACTCATTGGAATCCTTGCTCTGGCCGCCGCCGAAGGCACCCAAATCCTCCAGCACCTCGGGGTCGAGCACCGGAGAGCTGATCTTGTAGACGCCCATCGCCCACTTCCCCAAATCGATCTTGCGGCACCGGTCGCTGCAGAAAGGGAAGTCCTCATCCTTCGCGCGCACCAGCGTTCTACACGTTGGGCAGCGCAGCACCTTCGCCGATTTCTTCTTCGTCGCCATGTCTACAAATCCACTCCCGCTTGGCGTGGCTTTCTCACCAGCACCACGATGCCGCTGGCCCATGGCAAAGCCAGCATGAAAAACCGCGGATCCTTTGACAAACGATCCATTAACGCCGCGGCCTTGTCTCCGTGGCCCTCCGGCCAGTTGGGTTGCGGCAGCATGTCGTCAATCACGAAGTAGCCGCCTACCTTCACGATCGCTAGTCCCTCATCCAGCGCTTCGTATTTGCCCGGAATCGCATCGGCAAACACCAGGTCAAAACACTTCTTCGGCTGCCGCCACAAGAAACCCGCGGCATCGCACGACATCAGCTTCAAACGCGCATCGCTTCCCAGCGACTTGCGCGCCACCTCCTGCAACTCCTCGTTCGTGTCGATGCTGATCAGGGTCGAAGTCGCATCCATGCCCGACAACAGCCAGGCCGTGCTCAACCCGGTGCCCGTCCCTAGCTCCAGAAACCGCCCTCCGGGTTTCGACGCCGCCAGCATCTGCAGCAGCGCGCCCGTCCGCGGCTCCGAGGCCATGTCAAACTTCAACTCCTCGGTGCGCGCCTGAATGGCGCCCAGCGCCTCCGGCCTGCGTATGTATGCCAGATCATCCATTGCAAAACAGTGTAAAGCCGGTCGGAGGGAGCGCAGTCGATGCAACTGGAAAACTCGGCCCGGTATTACAGCGGCCCACCCACCACCCGCGCCACAACATCGTAGTCGTGCGCCTCGGTGATCTCTGCGCGATAGAACCGCCCCGCCTCTAGCTGTTCCCGATCGCCGAAATCATTGATGTAGACCTTGCCGTCGATCTCCGGCGCGTGGTACTCCGTTCGGGCCTCCCACAGCAGTTCTGTCTCGTCGCTCTCACCCTCGGCCAGCAGCGCCACTTCGCGGCCGACCCACGCAAGCTTCCCCTGTTTGGAAATACTCTGCTGCAGCTTCATCAGCCGCTTCTTCCGTGCCTCAATCGTTCGCTTCGGAACCTTCGTGTCCAGTCCGATTGCCTTCGAGCCCTCTTCGTCCGAATAATTGAAGACACCCAGCCAATCGAATCTGGCCTCGCCCACAAACTGCTCCAGTATTTCGAAGTCACGAAGCGACTCGCCTGGAAAGCCCACGATGAACGAAGTGCGCAGCGCGATGCCCGGCACCGCCGCGCGCACCTTCTCCAGCGTCTTGAGAAAAATGTCAGCCCCCGCGCCGCGTTTCATCCTCTTCAGCACATCCGGCGACGCGTGCTGCAGCGGCACATCGAGATACTTGCAGATGTTGTCGTGGCGCGCGATCGTGTCCAGCAGCTTCCCTGTAATCCGGTTCGGATACGCATACAGGAAACGCAGCCACCGTAACCCTTCGATCTTCGCCAGCCTATCCAGCAACAGCGCCAGCCCGTCCTTTAATCCCAGATCCTCGCCGTAGCAGGTCGTGTCCTGTCCGATCAGCGTGATCTCCTGGATCCCGCCCGCCACCAGCCGCTGCGCCTCTGCTACGACCGACTCGAACCGTCGCGACCTGAATTTACCCCGCAGGTTGGGAATGATGCAGAAGGTGCACGGATGATCGCACCCCTCGGCGATCTTGATGTACGCCGATGTCTTTCCTGTCGAAAGCAGCCGCGGCGTCGTCTCGTCATATAAATACGTCGGCAACAGATGCCCCGCGCCCTGCCATTCCTCGCGGCTGAACCGCCCCTGCCGTTCACGGTGATCGCCTTCTGGACGAAATCCGATTGCAGCATGATCGTCGTGCGGCGTGTGCTTCGCTTTGTGTGTTCCCGCGCCCGCCTCACGTCCTTCACGCACCGCGGCACTGCCACTCAAGATGGTGAACGGCGACGGTGCTGCTAGTGCCGGGCGCGCAATTCCTGCCGCTTCCAATATAGACTCGAGCTCACCCGTCCCGACCACCGCGTCCACTTCGGGAATGCTTTTCTTGATCTCGTCGCGATAGCGCTCCACCAGGCATCCGGCGACGATCAACTTGGTCGCCCGGCCCTCGGTCTTGTGCCGCGCCATCTCCAGAATCGTGTCCACCGACTCCTGCTTGGCGGTGTCGATAAAGCTGCATGTGTTCACAATGAGAACATCGGCCTCTTCTGGGCGCGCCGTCAGCCGCGCACCCGCGCGGTCCAAGAGGCCCATCATCACCTCGGAGTCGACCAGGTTTTTCGGGCAGCCTAACGAAATAAAGCCCACGGTGGGCGCCGTGGGTTGGGGAACTTTGCTCACTCCTCTATTGTACCGGGTAGCTGATCTTTCCCGAACCCACCGCAAGACGCATTGCGGTTGCCGCGATTGCCCGCTCCACCGTCAAGCTGTCATCCCGACAACGCGCTTAGGGCCCATGGAGGAAGAAACCGTCCATGGGGTCAGCAGGGCGAGGGATTCGCTGTTGTTTAAGATCCGATCGAGCCCTCGGGTTCTACGCCCGGTCCAGGTTCTTCAGCACTTGCGCGACGTTCTCGTTCACGTCATCCTGCAGGGGTGGCAGCGCTCCCCAGTGCGGATTTCCCTCTCCAGAAACCTTGCTCACAAACTCCGCATAGCCGTTCGACTGCATTGACTGCAACGACGCGACGGTGATCCGTTTCTGCATCTCTGCGAGCGACTGACCCGCCTGCTGGGCAGCCTCCACCCGCTCCGTCAGCTCTTCAATGTAATTCCGCTGGCTCGTCATCACCCCGCGATCCGACTGCATCGGGCCGTGTCCGCACAGCATGTACTTGAAGTCGGTTTTCGTCACTTCATCGATCGTGCGAGGCCACTTGCGCGGATAGCCGTCCGCGATATTCGGGAGCCAGCAGTGGCTTGCATCGCCGGTCGCCAGCGCGCGCTGCTGCGGGCAAAACACAAAAAGATCGCCCGCCGTGTGTGCCTGCCCCTGAAACTGCAGATGCAGATCGAACGCTGGATCGGTCAACACATGCTCCTTGTCGAAGACGATCGTTGGCAGCTCCAGCATGTAGTTCTTCATCTCCGCAAGGTAGGCCTCCATCTGCCGAATCTGGTCGGCGCACCAAGCCTTCTCTGCTTGAGAATTCGCATTCGCACCGCGCTCACGCAGTTTTTCGATCTCCGCGGGCACAGCATCCACCGATTCCTTCAGGCGCGCCTCGGCCAGCTCCGACATCAGGTTCTTCGTCGCCAAGGTGGCAATAAAGTCGACCTTCTGTCCACTGTGTGCGTACGCCTGGTTCCCCTGTGTGTGATCCCAATGGAAGTGCGTGTTCACGACGTACCGCACCGGCTTGGTCGTCACCTCACGCTTGATCTGCGCCAGCAGCGCCGCCGCCGCTGACGGCTTCGAGTGTGCATCGACGACTACGACGTCCTTCGAGCGCACGAAGATCGCCGCATTGCAATTGATCATCGCCTGCACACGCGCACGCGCAAAGAAAACACCATCCGTCGCTTGCTGTAGATCGAAGAGATTGGCATCGTTGCCGGCCGCGGTGGCGCGCGCCCAGGCCGCGCGGTGATACGCCAGCTCCATGACCGAGGCGCCAGCCAGCGCCCCTCCCATCAGCACGCGAAAGAAGTCGCGCCGCGACGAGCGCCCAACAGCGCGAGACGTTGGCCCATGAAAATGTGCATGGTGATCGGGAAAGAGTTCATCGTCTCCATGCGTGTGCTCATGGCCGTTCCCGTGGGAACGTCCGTGAGCCACCCCGCCGGAGTGCCCATTCTTTGCGTTGTTGCACATGGCTGACCTCCTCGCCCATCTTCACCCACTTACCTCTTGCCCGTCGTCACTTCTTCGCGGCCTTGATCGCCACGCCTGCCGCCGTCAGCATGCCCTTCGCGTCCGCCGAGTACGGACCCGACGGGTCCAGGTCCAGGTACTTCTGCAACGCATCGGCACAACCCACCGGCAGCGTCAGCTTCTGCGTCTTGGGATCGACGGTGGCCTGCGCCGCCAGCCCCTGTCCTTTATAGAAGTAAAGAACCGCTCGCGTCGGATCGACAGCGATCGCCTTATCGGCCGCAGCCACCTGCTCTGCTCCATTGCCCGCCTGCAAAAAGAAAACGGCTTCGTTGCGATAGTAAAGTGGCGCCTGCTGCGGATAGTCTTTCGCCGCTTCGTCGAATGCCGCCTTTGCCTCATCGACCTTCCCGGCATGAACGTAAATCTCGCCCAGGCTCGAGTAGGAAATGCCTTTGATATCCGGGCTGATCTTGGTTGCGGTGGTTGTCGTTGCGTCGGAGATGGTGATGCCGGTATGGGTGCCTTTCCCATCGGTTGCATAGAATCCCTGGGTCGCAGCTGTGGCCTGCGTGGGTACGCCGCTGTTTCCCAGCGACGCTTTAAAGCTCGTCTCGGCCTCGTCATATTTCTTCTCGCCCAACTGTGCCTGCCCCAGCTCGATCCACAGATACGGCATGTCCCCGCGAAGTGCCGTGTCCCGAGCCATTAGCGTCTCCGCATCCGAGTAGCGCTTCTCCTGATTCGCCGCGCGCGCCGTCTTCAAATCGGCGTTTGCGGCTTCCACACTCAATTTCCCAGCCGTCACGGGTGCTGCTGCGGGTTTCTGATCGGAAGATTGTCCAAGCGGAGGTAGACCTTGCGCCGATCCAAACAAGGGCCCAACTGCGAGGAGAGAGAATAAAAGACTTCTGAAGATCATTAGATTCACTCCTGAAGCTCTGTTTTGCAGGCGCGGAAAGAATACTCCATTCGCCATTCGAACGCAGGTTGCAGGTCGCTTCTTGCGCCCTCTTGCATCGCCGATTCCCCTCCACCCGAGTGATAAAATCAGTCAGTGCCGGGTCCTACGCGACGTAATCCCGCCAACCCCGCCAGGTCCGGAAGGAAGCAACGGTAACGGGCTAGTACGGGCGCAGTAGGTCACCCGGTACTTTTTTTGCGCCAAAAATGCTTTCGCTGCGATAGGTGCACGCGCAAAAGGTGCAATCTGCTAGCGGAAGGCCCCAAGGCGCCTTTACTTTGACCCGCGGACCCGTGTGTCGCGCGCCGAAGTGTTGTTCTGTAAGGAGAAGTCCATTGACCCTCGCTGTTCGCCCTGTTGTCTGCCGCCGTGCCAAGATCACTGCGCTCGGCACCTACGCTCCTCCCCAGATTCTCACCAACCAAGATCTCGAAAAGATCGTCGATACCAACGACGAGTGGATCATCTCAAGGACCGGCATCCGCGAGCGTCACGTGCTGGCCAAGGGAAAAGGCGTAAGCGACATCTGCTTTGAGGCCGCAAGGAAGTGCCTGGCCGCCCGCGGCATCGAGCCCACTGAGGTGGAAGCCATCATCGTCGGCACCGTCACTCCCGACATGATGTTCCCCTCCACCGCGTGCCTCGTGCAGGACAAGCTCGGCGCCAAGGGCGCCTGGGGCTTCGACGTCTCCGCAGGCTGCTCGGGCTTCGTTTACGCCCTCCAGGCCGGGGCCAAGCTCGTCGAGAGCGGCGCCCACTCCAAAGTCCTGGTTATCGGCGCCGATGCTAACACCCGCATGACCGACTACACCGACCGCGCCACCTGCGTGCTCTTCGGCGACGGCGGCGGAGCCGTGCTTCTCGAACCGGCCGCTGAAGGTGAAATGGGCCTCATCGATTTTGTCCACGAGGTCGACGGCTCGGGCGGCGTCTCGCTCAACCTGCCCGCAGGTGGCAGCTTGAACCCCCCGACCCACGAAACCATCGACAAGAAAATGCACTTCATCCATCAGGACGGGCAGGCTGTCTATAAATTTGCCGTCCGCAAAATGGCCGAAGCGACGGTCAGGGTCCTCGAGCGCAACGGCGTCACCGGCGCCGACCTCGACTGCTTCATCCCCCACCAGGCCAACAAGCGCATCATCACCGCAACCGCCGATCGCCTCGGCATGGACCCCGAACGCGTCATCATCAATATTGACAAGTACGGCAACACATCGGCCGGCACCATCCCCCTCGCCATGGAAACCGCCATCGAACAAGGCAAACTGAAGAAGGGCGACCTGGTTCTGCTCGCCGCGGTGGGCGCAGGATTTACGGTTGGCGCAACCTTGCTGCGCTGGGAGATCTAACCGCGCGTCGGCCCTGACCCCTCCAGCGCGGAGTCCGGATCGTAGGCGGGCTGCACTCCCGCCTCCGCCGCCATCCGGAAGAATCCCCGCATGCCTTCGACGCACTCCTCGTCCAGCACATAGTGGATGTTCTCGGTCAGATACGATCGAATCGTCTGCTCCGTGAGCGGAATCTTCCGCGCCCACTCTGCCGCAAGATCGTCGATGTGCTTGAGGCCGTGATCGCGCGATCGGATCAAATCCTCAGCAACGCTCTCCTCCAAAGGTCCGCCCCGCGCAGTGGCGGGCGGTCCAAAGCGCGGCAAATCGCCAACCGAAGCCGTGGTCCCCAAGCTCCAAACAGCAGACACGAAGGGCAGCCCCGTCAGCCTGTGCCACTCCTCGGCCAGGTCGTGATACACCAGCTCCTCGCCCGTGCGCATCCGCCGGTTCTCGCGTTCTTCCAGTGCCATCAGGGCGGGATCGCCAATAACGATGGCCGCATCGGCGCGCTCCAGCATGGCATCGAGATCGGCCGCCATCGGCACCAACTCAACCCCTGCATTCCCCCACGTGCGAAAAAGAATCCGCGCATACGCAATCGTCGTGCGGCTCGCGGTATCCGCGGCCACATGGCGCAGCGCCTTCAGTTCCCGATCTGCCCGCCGCACCAGCAGCAGCGATCGCACCTTACCCTTCGACGCAATCGTGCATCCCGGCAGGATGCGCAATCCAGGCGAACTCGCCAGTGTTGCAATCGGTACCAGCCCGATATCGGCCCCGCCGGACACAAGGCGATCCGCACACTCCGACGGCAGCATCCAGTCAATCGTGTAGCGCGTGGATAGTTCGTCCCGCGACGGCGGGTGCTCGAAGTCCCACATCAGGGGCGCAGGATTGAGAAAACGAATGGCGGCGATGCGCAGCTTGCGATCCGAGAACGATCTCACTCCCATTAGACTAGCAACCCGCCGGATTCGACTCTGCCGATCCGGTGCCCTCTGAATTGTTTTGGGCACTACCTGCCGATCCATCAGCGACATTACCTGCGCTGCGTAGCCCTGCACTAGGTGTGTCCGCTGTCCTTGACTTCAAATCCGCACCCCCGTTAACGTGGCCGCAGCCTCAAAGAAAGCAGGTCCGATTGGTCTTTCGCGTGGCTAGCGCGTGAGTTCCAATCGCGATCCACGGGCCCCTGTGAACACTGCCTCCTCTCCAGTACTCGCTCAGGCTTCTATCGATGAAGAAGGGCTTGCCTGGTTGGCGATCACTCTCTCGCCGGGTCTCGGCCCCAAACGCATTCTCGATGCCGTCAAACAGCTCGATGCCCCCAGCCAGATCTTCCGCATCTCTCTCAGCGAGCTCGAATCTCTCCGCTTTCCCGCTGAGGCGGCGCAATTCAACTTCGATGGAAAGGCCCGTCAGGCAGCCGAAGACGAAGCGACGCGCATCGCCCTCGGCGCGACGATCCTCACCCACGGCTGCTCCGCCTATCCTGAGCGTCTCCGCGAGATTTACGATCCCCCACCTGTTCTCGGGGTGCGCGGCGATGTCCAATTGTTGACGCGTCCTGCGATCGCCGTCGTCGGCACGCGCCATCCCTCGCCCTGCGGCAGCGGCGTTGCCGAGATGCTTGCCCGCGATCTGGCTGCGCGCCGTCTGCTCATTCTCAGCGGCATGGCTCGAGGCATCGATACCTGCGCGCACAAAGGCGCACTCGCCGCGCGTCGGCCCACCGTGGCCGTCTGGGGCACCGGCATCGACGTCGTCTATCCCAAGGAGAACAAGAAACTCGCCGACGAGATTCTCGCGACCGGCGCGCCATCGTCAACGAAGTGCAGCTCGGCACATTTCCCGCGCCGCAGAACTTTCTCCGCCGCAATCGCATCCTCAGCGGTCTCAGCATTGCGGTACTTGTCGTCGAGGCCAGCGAGAACTCCGGCACCCGTGTCACCGCCAGTTGCGCCGCCGACCAAAACCGTGACCTCTACGCCGTACCCGGCAACGTCACTGACAAAGGCTCCTGGACCCCCAACACCCTGATCAAGCAGGGCGCCAAGCTCGTCGCCACCTGGGAGGACGTGTGGGAAGATCTCCCGTCGCAAGTACGACTTGAGCTTGAGACTGAAGCCGGCCTTGAATCCAAAGCTGACGCGCCAGCATCTCTTCTCTCTGAACCGGCTTTGCGACCTGATGAAGCCATGGTTCTCGAGGTTCTTCATGCCGATCGATCGCTGCAGATCGACGAGATCCTCGAGAACCAGCTGACCTCCTCTGAGGTCTTCACAGCGCTCTTCGAGCTGGAGATGACGGGCCGAATCCGCTCGCTGCCAGGAAAGAATTACGTTCGTGCCCTGTGAAAACCAGATCCCCGATGTCGATCCCCAAATGGCCAATTTTGCGCAAGTTATCGCCACGTCGCGGCAGGACGCGGGTACTCAATCGGGAACGCCTAGTCGGCGAAATCCTCGTTTGCTGCTGGAAACGGGGCCCGGTTCCGTGGTAGGGTGCATCACTTGTGGTCCTGTTTTCCGCAGGACCCGGTCCGGCACCCCGCGAAACTACGGTACTGCACCAGCGGGGCAAGACGAAGGACGTGTTCCCCAGTCCAATGGATCAAGCCAAACACGGAGTACTAATTAAGGATAGAAATGAGCAAATCACTGGTGATCGTCGAATCGCCCGCTAAGGCGAAGACGATCGAGAAGTATCTGGGTAAAGGATTCGAGGTCCGCGCTTCCATCGGACACATCATGGACCTGCCCAAGAACGACATCGGCGTCGAGCTCGAGAAGCGCACCTTCGAGCCGGAGCTGATTGTGTCGCCCGGCAAAGAAAAAGTCGTTGACCAATTGAAAAAGGCGGCTGCCAAGGCCGACGAAATCTATCTCGCGCCTGACCCCGACCGTGAAGGCGAAGCCATCGCCTATCACCTCGCGATCCAGCTTGGCACCAGCGCCAAAGAGCGCAAAAAGATCCGGCGAGTGACTTTCAACGAGATCACCAAGAAGGCCGTCCAGGCAGCGTTCGGCCACGCGCGCGACATCGATCAGCATCTGGTCGACGCGCAGCAGACCCGCCGCGTCCTCGACCGCCTCGTCGGCTATCAGATTTCTCCGCTCCTCTGGGATAAAGTGCGCCGAGGTCTCTCAGCCGGCCGCGTGCAGACCGTCGCCCTGCGCCTCATCGTCGAACGCGAACGCGAAATCTCCGCCTTCAATCCCGTCGAATATTGGACCCTCGAAGCGCTGCTCCATCCCGACCAGCACGCAGACAAAAGCTTCAAAGCCCGTCTCGTCGGCATCAATGGCGAACGCGTCGGCGTCGACACCGTCAGCGCCCCGGCCCTTCCCGGCGAAAAAGAAATCAAGGCTGCCCTCGCGGCTCTCGAAAAGGCTGCCTGGACCGTCGACTCCATCTCCAAGCGCGAACGTAAGCAGAGCGCGCCTGCTCCGTTCACCACCAGCCAGCTGCAGCAGGACGCAGCGCGCAAACTCGGCTTCAACGTGCGCCGCACCATGGGCGTCGCCCAGCGCCTCTACGAAGGCATCGAGATCGGCGCGGAAGGCACAACCGGCCTCATCACCTATATGAGAACCGACTCGCCGCGTGTCTCGCCCGAAGCCATCGGCGGCGCTCGCGAGTGGATCGGCAAGGAACTCGGCACGCAATATCTGCCCGAGTCGCACAACGTCTTCAAGGGCAAGAAAGATGCGCAGGACGCGCACGAAGCGATTCGTCCCACTGACACAGCCCGCACACCGGAGTCCGTCGCCCGCTACCTGAGCGATGAGCAGCTCAAGCTCTACACCCTCATCTGGCGTCGTTTCGTCGCCTCGCAGATGGCGCCCGCGCTTCTGGCCGTCACGCAAGTCAACATCGCCGCCAAAAGCTCGATCGACAAGAAGACCTACGACTTCCGAGTGAGCGGCACCACCGTCCTCTTCGACGGCTACCAGAAGCTCTACGAAGCCTCCAAAGACAAGAAAGACGAAGACGACGAGTCGCTCGCCAACAAGCTGCCGAATCTCGACGGCGTCAAAGCCCTCGAACTCGAACAGCTCTTGCACGAGCAACACTTCACCGAGCCGCCTCCACGTTACAACGAAGCGTCTCTGGTCAAGGAGCTCGAAGAGCGCGGCATCGGTCGTCCTTCCACCTACGCGTCCATCATCAATACCATTCAGGACCGCGAATACGTCGTGAAGCACGGCGGATCGCGCGGCCGCTTCTATCCGACCGAGATCGGCGTGGTGGTCTGCGACCTGCTCGTGAAAAACTTCCCCTACATCTTCGACACCAAGTACACCGCCAAGCTCGAAGAGGAGCTCGACGATATCGAAGAAGGCAAGGAGAAGTGGACCGACTTGCTCAACGGCTTCTACGACCACTTCGAGGACGAGCTCAAAGTCGCCGGCAAGAAGATGGAAAACATCAAGCGGATGGAGAAGAAGACCGACGAGAAGTGCGACGTCTGCGGCTCTCCGCTGATTCTCAAGTGGGGCAAGTTCGGCAGCTTCTACGCCTGCTCCGCCTACGATAAGAAGGATCCGGCCAGCTGCACCTTCACTAAGGAGAACACCGCCGCCAAGCCCGACATGAACACCCCCGAGGCGCAGGAAGCGGGTGAGTCCGAGGAGTACTGCGAGAACTGCGGCCGCGTCATGGTGCTGCGCCGCGGCCCCTTCGGCATGTTCATGGCCTGCCCCGGCTACAGCGAAGATCCACCCTGCAAAACCATTCGCAAGCTGAGTCAGAAGCAGCAACAGAAGCCGCCCCAACCCACCGGCGAGGATTGTCCTGTCTGCGGCAAGGCGCTCGTGTTGCGCCAGGGCGTCTACGGTGAATTCGTCTCCTGCTCTGGCTATCCCAAGTGCAAATACATTAAGCAGAACTTGATCGAAGGCATGAAGTGCCCGAAGTGCGGCGAAGGCGATATCGCCGAGCGCAAGGCGCGTCGCGGCAACATTTTCTGGGGCTGCACCAACTACCCCAAGTGCGACTTCACGTCGAACTACAAGCCCGTGCCCACCAAGTGCATGGAGTGTGGCAGCCCTTACCTTGTCGAGAAGACCCTCAAGTCCGGCATCTACCTCGAATGCCCCAATAAGAAGAAGGGCGCCGAGGAAGAAGTCAAGCCGAAAAAGCGCGGTAAAAAGTCCGAAGCTCAACCCGCCGACACCCCGGTCGTCTGCTCCTACTCCAAGCGCATCGGCGATGCACCGCCTCCGCCCACCGCTGAGACCCATGGTCCGGTCGTCGAGCCCGAGAAAAGGGAACTGCAACCCGCCTGAGTCGAGGATCGCGTGAAAGACATCGTGATCCTCTGCGGGCCAACGGCGCAGGCAAAACGACTGCTGCGCGCAAGCCTGCTACCATGGCCTCGGAGACACCCATGGAACGCATGCTCGCGACACCAGCCGACGCTGAAATCATCCTCAAGCTCTACGAGCTGCGCACCGAAGCCGTCATGCGCCAGGCGCGTGCCTGGATCGGCGGCGAATTCTGGCCCAATACCGTCGAAGAATTCTTCGCCGTCGCCTCCAACCCTGCCGACCCCCACAACGCTTGGTTCCGTCAGGTCACCACCTACTGGGAGATGGCCGCAGCCATGGTCCTCCACGGCGCCGTCTCCGCCGATCTGTTCGCCGACTGCAACGCCGAAGGGTTCTTCCTTCTCGCTAAATTCACCAACATCCTTGAGGGCATTCGCGAAAAGATCCCGGGCTTCCTGACCAAAACCTCGGAGCTCGTCAACCGCAATCAGGCCGCCGCCGCGCGCTTCGAGATCGTCCTCAGGAACGTCGAGAATCGCCGCAAAGCGATGCAGCAGCGCTGAAACCTGCCCGTCTCGTCCTCGTCCGCCGCGCACGCGCTCAGCTTTACCTTGTCCAATCCATCCTCTCTGGCGCATCATGGAGAACGGCACAAACAACGGATCCCCTGGAGGTCTCAAATGAAAAAAGGAATTGCTCTCTTCCTGCTCGTCGCGTCGTCTGCAGCCGTATCAGCCCGCGCCGCCGATTCCGCAGTCACCGGCTGGATCTCTGACGCCATGTGCGGTGCAAAGCACGCTGGCACCGGCGCTGCCTGCGCCAAGAAGTGTATCGAGGGCGGCGAGAAGCCGGTCTTCGTCGACGAATCCAAGAAAGCAGTCTGGTCCATCGACAATCCCGATGCCGTCAAGGGCTTCTACGGGGATAAGGTCACCATCCACGCCACCTCCGACGCAGCCAACAAGAGCATCCATATCGACTCCGTTGAGGCCGCCAAGTAGGTCACCAGGCACGGTGCCCCCGCCGGGGTCCCACGAAAAGGTCCTCGTTCGTGGAGTGGAACAAGAACGTCCATATCGACTCCGTTGAGGCCGCTAAGTAGTTAACTCGATTCGAGCGAACCATCTGCCTCACTCGTCAAGCGGGCCAATCTCTGATAGTGTCGTATCCGTTAAGCTTTCGCCGGTTTCTCGCCGGCGAAGGGTTCGATGTCGAATTGGCGCCGGTAACTTGAATGGCAAGAGCGATTTGGAACGGCAAAATTATTGCCGAAAGTGAAGTCACGGAGACCGTCGAGGGGAATGTCTACTTCCCCGAGTCCAGTCTCAAGCGCGAATACTTTCGCCCCAGCAGCACCACTTCCACGTGTCCCTGGAAGGGCCAGGCTCGCTACATGAGCCTCCTGATCGACGGACAGGACAACCCGGACGCTGCCTGGTATTATCCCGATCCAAAACCTGCTGCCCGCAAGATCAAAGGATTCGTCGCTTTCTGGCGCGGTGTTGAAGTAGAGAAGTAAGTTCACCGCAAGCAAACGCTCAGCATGATTTCATTGCGTTCTTCGGTCCCTGCACTTCTGTTCGTAGCCCTGCTTTCCGGCTGCGCGCGCACGCACATTGCCTCTACGCCAGCGACGGCTCCCGCGACACTCTCCGGTGATCCCGCCCACCCCGGCCAGACCCAGGGCTGGGTCGAAACCAAGCTCTACTTCGGTCTCGGCCTTGCCGACCATTCCGACAACGGCGTCAACGAGGCCCAGTGGCGCGATTTCCTCGACAAGGAAGTCACCTCGCGTTTTCCCTCCGGCCTAAGCGTTGTCGATGTCTACGGTCAGTGGCAGGGCAAGAATCAGACCACCCCCGAGCGTCTGCGCTCCAAAATGCTCATCATCGACTACCCTGACAGCGCAGACAACCGCGCCAGGATCGAGGCCATCCGCGCCGCCTGGAAACAACGCACCGGCGACCAGTCCGTCATGCGCGTCACCGAGCCTGCCGACGTCTCCTTCTAGGACCCCCAGGCACTCCTCTCCAGCCCAACAGCCGAGGGCTCAGAAGTAGCGCACCTGTTCGAGATCGGCAATGAGTCCGGGGCCCGTCGGATTCCATCCCAGCTTTTCTCGCGTGAGTGCGCTCGATGCAGGCATATCGATTCGCGCAAACATCGCCAGCCATCCAAAATGAGACTGCGCTTCCGCCGGAGCAATGCCGGCCACGGGCACCCTCAATCCTCTGCCGATGACTTCTGCAATCTCCAGCATCGGAACCCCTTCTTCCGCGACTGCGTTGTACGTGCTGCCAGCTTCGCGCTTTTCCAGCGCAAGTAGATAAAGCTGGGCCACATCGAGAACATGCGCCGCCGGCCACCGATTGAGTCCCTCACCGATGTAAGCCGAAATGCCCTTCTCACGCGCTAGCTGAACCGCGTAGGTGATGAGGCCCTGCTTCACCGTGTCGTGGACCTGAGGAAGTCGCACCACCGAAACGTTCACACCGCGCTCCGCCACCAGAGCTCCGGTGACTTCCGAAACTTTACGAGGATTTGGGTGGTTGGGATCGAAATGATCTTCCGTCGCGGGTTGACCTGGCACAGCGTTCCCCATTCCAGTCCCAGACGTAATCACCAACGGGCGATCGGATCCAATGAGCGCGTCCCCGAGTGCTTCGATGGCGCGCCTGTCCTTTTCGCAGACTTCAAAGAACTTCGAGAAATCCTGACCGAAGGCGCTATGGTCGAAGGCGCAGTGAATCACACCATCCGACTTCGCCGCCCCGCTGCGCAGACTTTCCGGCTCTTCAAGACTCCCTCGGTGCACCTCAGCGCCGGCTGCAGCGAGTGATTCGGCGCCTGTGTCGCTGCGCGCGAGGCCGAGCACCTGATGGCCCGCCCCGATCAGCTCCCGGACAATCCGAGAACCAATAAATCCTGTCGCGCCCGTAACGAAAACACGCATATGAGTACTCCTGTACTTGATTTTCGATTGTTTACAAATACGTCCACTACGAATGGCGTGCGGTTGAAACCGCGGCGTCTTGTCTCGACACTGCGTCCAGATCGGCAAGCACTTCGGCGGGAATCTGCAGCGTCGCCGCCCTGAGATTCTCGCGAAGGTGCGTGAGAGAAGATGTTCCTGGAATCACCAGGATGTTCGGCGAGCGCTGCAGCAGCCACGCAAGGGCAACCTGCATTGGTGTGGCATCGAGCTGCGATGCCGCTTCTGACAACGTCCCCGACTGCAATGGAGTGAATCCGCCGAGCGGAAAGAATGGAACGTAAGCGATGCCCTCGCGAGCAAGGTCCGCGATGAGTGCATCGTCCGCTCGGTGCGCCAGGTTGTAATGATTCTGGACGCAAACGATGGGGACGATCCGCTGCGCCTCCGCGATCTGTGCGGGCGTCACGTTGCTCAGCCCGATATGACGAATCAAACCCCTTTGCCGAAGCTCGGCCAGCACGGTGAGCGGGGCCTCAATTGAACCTTCGGCCGGCTGATGAACGCTGAACATGCTGCGCAGGTTGACTACATCCAGCACATCCAGCCCGAGGTTGCACAGATTGTCGCGCACCGCCCCGGTCAGCTCTTCGCGTGACATAGCCGGAATCCACGACCCATCGTCGCCACGCCGGCAGCTCACCTTGGTCACAATGACCAAATCGGCCGGGTAGGGGGCGAGCGCTTTTCGAATGATCTGGTTGGTGACGTGAGGGCCATAGAAATCGGAAGTATCGATATGGTTCACCCCGCTCGCCACGGCTTCTCGCAAAACCGCGATCGCTCCATCGACATCGCGAGGCGGTCCCCATACCAGTTTGTTGCCATCCCTTCCTGCAAGTTGCATGGCTCCGTAGCCCATGCGGTTGACGCTGCGCGAACTGCCGGAAAGCGTGAAGCTACCGGCCAAATCGACCCCTTGGACCATTCCATTCCTCCTTGATTCTCCGATCGGTCTTCTTGTTGACCCCATCGTTGCCTCCGGCATTGACGAATCGCTCCGCTTCCAATAAAACGGAGACAACCTCCGAATGAATAGATAAGCGGAGACGATCTCCGGATGCAAGTCTTTTTCGCGTATGCCAAAGAAACGTTCCCAGCCCGTCCCTCAAAAGCCGCGCCGCAAGCCGCGTACAGACGCGCAGCGGAACCGCGAGCGCATCTTGGAAGTGGCCAAGGAGGCATTTACCCGCTTCGGAGCGGAAGCTAGCCTCGACGACATCGCCAAACAGGCTGGCGTGGGAGCCGGGACTCTCTACCGTCACTTTCCCACCCGCGATGCCCTGATCGAAGCCGTCTATCGGAGTGAAGTCGAAAAGATGGCGGCAGCAGAGCGTAAGTTCGCCGAGACGATGGCCCCGATCGACGCATTGCGAGCCTGGATGCTCCTCTTCGTCGACCACATCGCGGCAAAACAGATCATCGCCCCCGCACTCAATAGTGTCGTCGGAGGCCCCTCAAAGCTATATGAGGGGTCGCGCGGCCTGATCCAGTCAGCAATTGATGCGCTGGTCAAACGCGCCATCAAGAGCGGTGACATCCGCAAAGATCTTGACCCCTTCGACCTGCTTCGAGCGCTGATCGGTGTCGCCCACATCGCGTCTGGCCCGGGCTGGCAGCAAAGCGCGCGAAGGCTGGTGGACATTCTCATCACAGGCTCACGCCCAGTCAAATAAAGCGCGCCTCGCTTTAGGCGCGAAACGACATCCCGGCGAAGCTCACCATGCTCTGCTCGTCGATGTTCCATTGCTCGTAGCGATGCAGCGTCCCCTGCGGTCCCGGAACAGCCTTCAGAAACGTGTACACCGGCGACGATCCGCACCACTTCAAATCGTCCTTATTTTCCTTGACCAAATCCCAGAAGCCCCGTGGGTCCGATGCGCTAACGCGCTCGATCCTCAGCTTGTCCCGCTCAGCGACCCGTGCCATCTCATCCAGGTCGGCCTGCGCCGCGAACTTGTCTCCGTAACGCACGCCCATATGCGCCATGTCGATCCCCAGAACCCAAAACAGCCGCTTTGATTCCTTCGCGGCGATCTCCCCCAACGCGCCCAGGAAACGCTTCACACCGTCGTCGTCTTCGGGGAGCTCGCCTTCATCGATGCTTCTCCCGAACGATCCGCACAGCACAGGGAGGATGCGCACGTCCGGTCCGTAAATGGACTGCAGAAACACAACCTGAAACTCGATCGAATGTTCCACTGCGTGACAGTAGTCCTCCATTAGGGCTGCAGGCTGGCCCTCCAACGCAGACACCAGCGCCTCGTCGATTCTCGTTCTGCCAAGTGGCGTTTCGAAGGGTTTGCGCGTCAATCCGAATCTGTCCGGCGCGCCATAGTGCGAAGTTCCCAACACCACGAAGGTGCGATCGCGCAGATCCGGGGTCAGACACTGATAGGCCGACTGGTAGCTTTGCCATGCATGTTCCGGACTGGCATGGGGCGCGGCAATCCCGATGATTCCGGCCTGTGTCGGCGAAGCCGCTCCGCAGCCCAGATACTTGCCCATCACTTCGCGCAGCGGATCGATGTCGGCGGGATACGATTTCCCCGCATGTGCCGCCTTCCGCACCGCGCTTTGCGCAAACGCCGCACGGCAGCTCTCCTTGAGTCGCGCATAGATCTCGTCTTCGAGGAATCCCGCCTCGCTCAGTCGTCTGGCCAGAAGCTCGGCCGCGTTCCCAATCTCTTCGTCCCCCGCCACTCGAGAAAGCTCCGCCTCGAGGTCCTGGCTTGTCCGCACTCCGTCGAAGAAAAGTAGGCAACCGACAAGGGATGGAGGAATCACCAGAATCGCATCGGAGTACCCGAAAGAATCGCGAATCAACAGCCCTGGCCGCCCGCTGATGGGAGAGGGCATGAAATTCAAATCGGATCGAAGCCTGGAAAGAATCATCTTCCAACGCCGGCATTGCGGGATTTGTTGACGATCTGCACTCTCATATTTCTATTCAGTTCTTTGCAGGGTATCGAGCATGAGCCGGCCCTTGACGCTCGCTCCAATTCTTTCGTCCTCCTCGACCCATCGAGCGAACATCCGATAGGGTGCACTGGCGTTTCCGCAAGTCATGGTTGCAGTCACGGAGTCGCGAGCCCATTATCCCTTCGCAGGCGGAATATTCTGATTGAAGCGGAATAGATTCGCGGGATCGTACTTCGCTTTGATCGCCCCAAGACGCTGGAAGCGCGCGTCGCTATAAGCGGCATGCACGTCTTCTCCCGCCGACATGTAATTTACGTACGCACCGCCGGTTGAGTGCGGAAGAATCTTCTGCCAGGCCTCGCGCGCCCATGTCGTCTGTTCCGCGTCGATTGCGGGATCGTTCGAGATGGCCATAAAACTCAGGTTGAATAGCGCATCGCGGTGCCCGAATGCCGTGGCGTCAATGGCGACCCGCGCAACCGCGCCTCCGTAGGTTTCGATCAAGATCACGTTCATGGGCGAGGGCGAACTGCTCATCGTTTCGATCGTCTCGTCGATGACTTCGTCCGTGAGCACCTTCAGAAATGCTGACTTCCAATAGTGCCGCTGTCCCTTCGGGTAAGACGCATCGACCTGCTGCTGCATCGTGCAGTACGGCACGCGCGCGACGGTGTCCACCAGAACCGATCCCAGCTCGCGAAGCGCCCGGACGGCGCGCTCGCCCTCCTCTTGCGTCCCGAAATTGCTCAGCAGAACGCCAACGATGCTGCCGCCATGCGGAGCCGGAAGGATTGCGAACATCAGCGTCAAGTCGTCGCTCGCTTGCAGAGTCAGGTCGCGAAAGCGCTGCAACACGGTCTTCGACATCTCGAATGGAAACGCAATGATCCCGGTGAGAGCCGTGCGTACCGGATGAAGTTGAAATTCGAACGACGTCACCACCCCGAAGTTCCCACCGCCGCCGCGCAGCGCCCAAAAGAGGTCGGGGTGGCTGTCGGCACTCGTCGTGACCAACTCGCCCGAGGCCGTGACCAGGTCGGCCGAAAGAAGGTTGTCGCAAGCCATTCCGTAGCGCCGCGACAAGTAGCCATACCCTCCACCAAGGGTCAGGCCAGCGATGCCCGTGGTCGAGATGGCGCCACCTGGTGACGCGAGCCCGAAGGCTTGGGTCTCGCAATCGTATTCGCCCCACAAAACGCCGCCGCCCGCACGCACTCTGCGCTGGCCTGGATCGACCCGAACCGACTTGAACCGGGCCAGGTCGATGACGATGCCGCCATCGCCCACCGCGCTTCCCGCGACGTTGTGGCCTCCGCACCGGATTGCGACGGGCAGTCCGCGTTCGCCCGCGAACCGGACCGTGGCCATCACGTCCGCGACTCCTGCCGCCCCGACGATTGCTGCCGGCCGGCGGTCGATCATTCCGTTCCAGACCTGCCGGGCCTCATCGTAGCTGTCGCCGTCCGGGAGGTGAATCGTGCCCCGCACGAGGCTCCTTAGTTCGTTCCGATCACTCGTGTCGATTTGGGGCGTCATTCCGTGAATTCCTCCAATGCAGTTCGTCAGGCGTCCATCTCCACCGTGAGGCTGGACCATGTCTTTGTAGGCGAATGCAGGCCCCGACAAGTGTGACACTGCGAAGAGAAGTCGGGCAACTGAACTTCGAGGAGAGTTGCGAATCGATTCACCTTGGTGAGATCACATTCGAACATTCACCCCTCAAACTTCCGCGCATAGCTCAGCACATCCAGCTTTACCCCCGGCATCAGATTAGGGAATTCCGTGTGTTCCTGCCGCACTCCCTCGCTCACGAAGCCGCACTTCTCCATGACCCGTGCCGACGCCAGGTGCTCCACGTGACACACGGCTTCCAGTCGCCGGACTCCCATCGTTCGCCCTAGCTCCACCATCGCTTGCAGGGCTTCCGTGGCGTACCCGCGTCCCCACGCATCCTGCGCCAACACATACCCAGTCGCTGCGAACACTGGTGTCTTAAACGTCAGCCCCGTGCCGCCTAAGAGAATTCCGTCGACCCGTGAAAACACCAGATACGATCCCGCCGGCCAAAGCTCCCAGTCCGCCTCGCTCCACGCGAGAAAAGCGCAGGTATCCGCAACCGTCCGATGCGTCGGCCAGCTCATATACCGCGTCACAATAGGATCGCTCGCGTAGCGCTCGAAGATCGCTTCCGCATCGTTAATGGTCGGTTTGCGTAACAGCAGCCGCGCGGTCTCAATCGTGCTGGGACCCTTCATCGCATTCGCTCTCCGCCCTCAGTGAAGCGGCTTGCCGATCTCCCAGTGATGCCCGAACGGATCGACCACCCGCCCGATTCTCCACCCATACGACTGGTCCACCATCGGCCACAGCCCCGTCGCGCCCGCTCGCACGGCCTGGTCGAAAAACTGCATCCGGATCGTCTGCCACCAGCACCATCCGCATCGTGCTTCCGCCCAGCGATTCAGGACTGTAGTTCTTGTGTTCCGGCGATTCATCCGCCAACCAGAAGTCATGAGCCCCAATCGATAGCTGCGCCACTACCGAGCCGTCTTCGCTCTCTGTACGGAAGATCTCGACCGCCCCGAATGCCTTCTTGTAGAACTCAATTGCCTCGCGGCCCCTCCGCACACCCAGCAGTGGCGCCAATGTCGGATTCTTCTTCGCTTCGGACACTCAATCTCTCCCACACAAGCTTTATGTGGCTGCCGCACGCAGTGCTCAGTAGGCTTGCAGTTGATCCAGCGGCAGCCGGACCCGGAAGCACGTCGACCCCGGCTCCGATTTCAGGCTGATGTGCCCCTTGTGCTTCCTCACGATGCGCATCGCATTGTCCAGTCCCAGGCCGAGCCCTTGTCCCGGCGGCTTCGTCGTGAAGAATGGCTCGAAGATGCGGTCCTGCAGCTCCGGCGGAATCCCCGGGCCCGTGTCCCAAATCTCCACCAGCATCATTTCGCCCTCCAGGCGGCACGCAATCCGCAGTGTCCCCTGATTGCCCAGCGCATCCAGCGCATTCTCGATTAGCGCCGTCCAAACCTGGTTTAGCTCGCTTCCGTAGGCGCTGATGCGGGGCAGATCCGGCTCATACTCCCGCACCACCGTCACATGCGTCATCCTCGACTGCAGCATCTGCAGCGTCGCATCGATGCCCGTCGCCACATCCACTTCCAGAATCGGAGCGCGATCCATATACGAGTACGCCTTCACCGCGCTGATCAAATCGAAGATCCGGTCCGACGCATTCAGCAGCGTCTCCACCGAGCGCGAGGTCCTGAGGTATCGCGCAAAAAACTGTAGCGCGACCGAGATCTCCTTGGGCTGCAGAAATGTCCGCAGTGTGTCGAGCTCGGCAGCCTTCACACCCTGTTCGTTCAACTGCGCTGCAATATCCCACGCTCCCTCGGTGGGCAGATCGTTGAGCCACGTGCGCAGACCCTCCTCGCGCGCTATCAGATCGCCGGCATTGACGTCTTCAAGCGATTCCTTGCGGCTCAGCACGCGCTGCTCCCAATCTTCGATCTTCCGAATCTGCTCGTCGGAAAGACAAAGATTCACCAGTTTGAAGCGGTTGGCCCGGTTGGCGCGCAACTCCGTCACCAGGTTTGCTGCCGCCCGCTGTGCCGCCGAGGCCGGATTATTCAGCTCATGCGCCAGGTTCCCTGCAAGCTTGTTCAGCGACGAAAGCTTCTCCGCCTGCTGCTCGATGCGCGTCACCTCACGCACCCGGTCCAGCAGGGTCGACACAACCCGCTGTGCCATCGAAGGAATCGCCTGCAGCATCTCCGGAAAGAGTTCTTTGTGAATCGTCAGCGCCCACACCGGCGAGATCGCAAAGCCCTGTCCCCCGGAGACCTTCATCCGCGAAAAGGGAAGATAACCGGTCATCTGCCCTGCACGGCCGATAAACAGCTCCATCGGGCCACCGCGTTGCCGGCGCACGTGAATCTCGCCCTTCAGGATAAGAATCATCCGGTCCGCGGGGGCGCCCTCTTCAAAAAGAATTTGGCCGGGCTCTCCGACCACTTCCTCTCCATGCCGGGCCAGCCACAGCCTGTCTTCAAGGCTCAACCCCTGCAAGGGGGTCACGCGTTCGATCGCGGCGGCAATCTCTTCAACGGGGGTGGGCGACGCAGGTGCGGTCACTACTGCGGGGGAAAGCATCCGGGTACCTCCGGGGTGCACGTTCAGGATAGCTGATCCCGTTTCCAACGGTTGATCCCTATCCGCCTCGGTCCCGTCCCTCAGAAACGCGCGCAACCCCGGTGCTATCATGGGGCGGCCCGAATTCCTGCACGAGGATGCCCAGAGGACCCTTTGATGTTGAAAACCTTTTCATCGCTTTTGCTGTTCTCCGCTTCGGTGATCGCCATGGCCCAATCCTTCGATTCCGATTCCAAAATCTTCCGCCTCGACGGCGGCAACGTCTCCTATTTGTTCGGCGTCAACTCGCGTGGAGAACTCCAACAGCTCTATTGGGGCGGCCGCCTCGCAGCCTCTGACCAGTTTCCATCCGCCCAGCCCTCACGCGAGTGGGCCTCCTTCGACGGCTCCTACACCAACACACCGCAGGAGTACGCCGGCTGGGGCTCTGGGCTCTTCAACGAGCCCGCACTCAAGGTCACCTTCGCCGACGGCAATCGCGACCTCGTTCTCCACTACGAGAGCCACAAGACCACACCGCACGGCTTCGACATCGTCCTCAAAGACATCAAGGCCTCCGTCTGCGTCACGCTCCACTACTCCATCGATCCCGACACCGGCATCCTCGCCCGTTCCGCAACCATCGAGAACAAAGAAGCCCAGCCCATCACCATCGAGCAGGCTGCTGCCGCTGCGTGGTCTCTCCCGCGCGGTCATTACTCGTTGAACTACCTCACCGGTCGCTGGGCGGGCGAATGGACCCTGACTCAGGAACCCATTCATCCCGGCGCACGTGTCCTCGAAAGCCGCCGTGGCACCACCGGCCATCAGGCCAATCCCTGGTTCGCAATCCAGTCCGGCGACCCCGACGAGAACCATGGCGAGGTCTGGTTCGGCGCCCTTGCCTGGAGCGGCTCCTGGCGTCTCGTGGTGGAACAAGACCAACTCGACTTCATCCGCATCGCTGGCGGCTTCAACCCCTTCGACTTCGGCTACGTCCTGCATCCCAACGAATCCCTCGAAACGCCCGTCTTTTACGGCGGCTACTCCGCCCATGGCCTCGGCGGCGCCTCGCGCCTCTTCCATCACTTCCAGCTCGCGCACGTCCTTCCGCACCGTATCGGAGAAGGGAACACCGCCGCACCCAAGCCGCGCCCTGTCATCTACAACTCGTGGGAAGCCACCGAAATGAACGTCACCGAAGCGGGCCAGATCGCGCTCGCCGAAAAAGCCGCTGCTCTCGGCGTCGATCGCTTCGTCATGGATGATGGCTGGTTCGGCCAGCGCAAAACCGACCACGCCGGCCTCGGCGACTGGTACGTCAATCCGGAAAAATTCCCCCACGGCCTCAAGCCCCTCATCGACAAAGTCCACTCCCTCGGTATGGACTTCGGCCTCTGGGTCGAGCCCGAGATGGTCAACCCCGACTCCGATCTCTACCGCGCGCATCCCGACTGGGTCCTCAACTTCCCCGGCCGCCCACGCACTGAGCAGCGTACTCAGCTCGTGCTCAACCTCGCGCGGCCCGACGTGCATGCCTACGTCTTAGGTTTCCTCGACAAGCTGCTCTCCGAAAACGACATCGCCTTCTTCAAGTGGGATTACAACCGCAACTGGGCCGAGCCCGGCTGGGACCAGCTTCCGCCCGCCGAGCAGAAGAAGGTCTACGTCGAGTTCATCCGCAACCTCTACTCGATCCTTGCCGAGCTCAAGGCCAAGCACCCCAAGGTCGAACTCGAGTCCTGCTCCGGCGGCGGTGGCCGCGTCGATCTCGGCATCCTCCAATACGCCGACGAGGTCTGGCCCTCTGACAACACCGATCCCTTCGATCGCCTCACCCAGCAGGACGGCTTCTCCTACGCCTACACGCCGCAGGTCATGATGGCCTGGGTCACCGACTCGCCCCACTGGCTCAACCTGCGCACCACCTCGCTGTCTTACCGAATGTTGAGTTCCATGCAGGGCTCGCTTGGCATCGGTGCCAACATCGCCAAGTTCAGCGACGACGACTTGGCCCTCACCAAGCGCCTCATTGCGGCCTACCACGAAGTCCAGCCGACGATCGTGCAGGGCGACCTCTACCGCCTCATCTCGCCGCGCGATGGCAGCGAATTCTCCGCCACCCAGACCGTCAATCGCGACAAAACGCAATCCGTCGTCTTCGCCTTCATCCACTCCACGCAGGAAGGCCGCAAGTTTCCGATCCTGAAGTTGCAGGGGCTTGACCCGGCCGCGAACTACGCGCTCACCTCCATCGAAGGCAAAGCCGATCCATCAACCCCTACCACCGCCAGCGGCGCCTGGTGGATGAACCACGGCCTCGAATTCTCCGACGAATTCCGCGGCGACTTCAAAGCCACCGCCTTCCGCCTCGACAAGAAGTGAGCAGGGACGAAGGACAGGCAATTCGCCTCTAACCACGTGCCGGAGGGAGCCGAGGCCTTCAGGCCTCGGAAGAGCCAGCCAGCAACGTCAGGGCCTTTAGGCCCGGACTGTCTTCGTTGGGTACCCCGAGCCTGCCCTGAGCGAAGTCGAAGGGTCTCGATTCTGACCGAGGTCCCCGGCGACAGGTCTTCATCGCTGGGGTGGTTGAGACCTTGGAAACAACGAACCCAGACACGACGTCTCCTGTCGTCCGCCGATCCCATCCTTCCAAGCCGTGTCATCCTAAGCGGAGCCGAAGGACCTGCATTCTTCTCACGCGCTCCATCAAAGCCAAGCTTCCGCCTGGACAACAAGTCCGCTATCATCTCCTTGCGGCGGAGCGCTCCAAGCTCGGCAAGAATCGGGCTTCGGTTCGATCCTTTCCTCTCCGGGGTTACCCCAGGGAAACGTGAAAAACTGGCAATTCGTCCCGTGAGCGCCCCTGCACGCTGTGCAGATCAGCTCACGCAAGGTCAGGCTCGTTGGAGCACTCCGCGGCTCATCTATCATGTACAGTCCGGCCATTTACTCCGCATTGGCTCGTTCTATGCTCGTGGGAGAAGCGACGGAGAGTGCGATCGTCGCGCGAGTCAGCCGATTGCTGGGCAAAAATTGGCGCTGGATTCGCCCGCTCACCCGCCGTTATCTGAATCGTTTTGGCACGGACCTCCGCCCGCGCCGCAAAGATGTCGTCCGCTTCCTCCACGCAGACGATGGTCTTGCCGGCGCCCTTCATCGATATCGCGGCGAGATTCGCATCGCCTCATGGTTGAGCGAGCCCGCCTCCATGCAGCCCGCCCCCGCGGCCGCAGACTGGAGGATTCCTGCTCTCGAATCCGTCGGCGCGCTTGCCGCGTGGCTCGGTGTCACCCCAAGCGAACTCGAATGGTTCGCCGATCGCAAACGCCTCAACTCCCGCAAGACCCAGCACGTCGACGGCCCTCTCGCCCACTATCACTACCGCATCCTCGCTAAAGAATCTGGCAACATCCGCCTCATCGAAGCGCCCAAGCGTCGCCTCAAGCAGATTCAGCAGAGGATTCTCTCCGGCATTATCGAAAAGATCCCGGTTCACCCAGCGGCGCACGGCTTCGTGAAGTCCCGCTCCATCCAAACCTTCGCACTACCCCACATCGGCAAACGCGTTGTCCTGCGCATGGATTTGCGCGACTTCTTTCCCTCCATCCACGGCGCGCGCATTCCCGCCCTCTTTCGCATGGCCGGCTATCCTGAGCCCGTCGCCGATCTGCTGGGAGGTCTCTCTACCCACGCCACTCCGCGCCGACTCTGGACAACTCTCGGGAAGGGAATCGACGTCGAGCACATGATCGAGGCCCGTGCCCTTTATGCCCGGCAACACCTTTCCCAGGGCGCACCCACCTCGCCGGCTCTCGCCAATCTCTGCTTCTGGCGTGCCGATTGCCGCCTCGCCGGCCTCGCGCGCTCCGCCGGAGCCACATATACCCGCTACGCTGATGACCTCGCCTTCTCCGGCGACCCGAGATTCGAACGCAGCGTCTCACCCTTCGCAGCCCGCGTCTCCGCAATCCTCGAGGAAGAAGGCTTCGCCGTGCAGCACCGCAAGACCCGCGTGATGCGCCAGGGCGTCCGCCAATATCTGGCAGGCATCGTCGTCAACGAACATCCCAACACTGTCCGTGCCGACTTCGACCGGCTCAAGGCGATTCTCACCAACTGCGTTCGCCAAGGCCCAGATACACAGAACCGGGAAGCACATCCAAACTTGCGCGCTCACCTCCAGGGCCGAATCGCTTTCGTCGGAAGCGTGAACCCCCAGCGCGGCGCAAAACTCCGCAGCCTCTTCGCGCAGATCAAGTGGTGAGCTTTGCAGAAAATATCTGCGCATTGTTGCACAATGAGCGCGGAGATTGCGGAATGAGCATCGCGTGAGGCAATGCAGGAATTGTGAGGGACGGCACTTCTCAGCCGGAAGTGGTCAGACCACTGACCCCACCCCATAACCAAAGAGTCAATAACCGAAGTGCGAAGAATCGTCTCGCAACCTGCGAATCATTTCGCCAGTTCATGGTTGGCAAAGCCACACAACACAAAAGGCGACCGCCGCGCGATCGCCTACCGTCGTAGCTGCGGCCAGCCCACGGCGGAAGGCCGAGCATTGCCTGGACGGCCAATCCTACCGCGTCTTCGCAACCTCTTCCACCGTGACCGGGTCGAGAAAGGGCATCGACGCGCGCAGCTTCTTCCCAACAATCTCGACCGGATGCTTGGCTTCGGCCTCGCGGAACGTCAGAAACTCCTTGCGCCCCGAGTTCTGATCGGCGAGAAATCGCTTGGCAAAAGTGCCGTCCTGAATCTCCTTCAGAATCGCCTTCATAGCTTTCTTGCTCTCGTCGTTGATGACCCGCGGCCCGCTAACATAATCGCCCCATTCGGCCGTGTCCGAAATGGAATAACGCATGTACGCTAAGCCGCCGCGGTAGATCAGGTCGACAATCAGCTTCAGCTCGTGCAGGACTTCGAAGTACGCGCTCTCAGGCTGATAGCCTGCTTCCACCAGCGTCTCGTAGCCGGCTTTAATCAGCGCGCTCACACCGCCGCACAACACGGCCTGCTCGCCGAAAAGATCGGTTTCGGTCTCCTCCTTATAGGTCGTCTCCAGCACTCCGGCGCGTGTGCAGCCGATGCCCTTCAGGTAGCTCAAGGTCAGCGCATGCGCTTTGCCGGTCGCATCCTGATGAATCGCGATCAGTCCCGGAACGCCGCCGCCTTCGGTGAACACTTCGCGCACGCGATGTCCGGGAGCCTTCGGCGCAGCCATGCCGACGTCGATCCCTGCTGCAGGCGTGATGGTCTTGAAGTGAATGTTGAATCCGTGCGCAAACAGCAGCAGTTTGCCCGGCGCAAGATTCGGTGCAATCTCTTCGGCGTACAGTTTCGCCGCAGTCTGATCCGGAACCAGCACCATCACCACATCGGCCCACTTCGTTGCGTTCGCAACCGTGTCGACTTCCAGGCCGGCCTTCTGCGCCTTCGCGATGGATTTGGACGTCGGCGCAAGGCCAACCTTAACTTGCACGCCGGAGTCTTTCAGGTTGAGCGTGTGGGCATGCCCTTGCGAGCCGTAGCCGATGATGGCGACCTTCTTGGCTTGAATCAGGGTGACGTCGGCGTCGTGATCGTAGTAAGTCTTTGCCATGTTCTTCTCGAATTTCCTTTGGATTGCTGGGTTGAAAAAAGTTGATTCAGAAAAGGAGTGCAGGTCTTGCCTGGTTAATCGTGCTCGACCACTTCTGCTGTCGGCTCAGACTCCGTCTTTTCGTCCTCGCCCGCCCCCAACGCGCGCAGCACGCGGCTGGTATGATGCCCGCGCCGCATGGTCATCTTGCCACTGCGGCAGATCTCAAGGATGCGCCCTTCGCCCTCGTTGAGCACCTGGATGAGTCCTTCGATCTTGCTCTCGACGCCGGTCATCTCGATCATGAGCGACTCCGACGTGAGATCGACGATGCGTGCTCGAAACACCTCGACCAGTTCGAATATCTGCGAACGAGTCTTCGGTGTGGCCGCGACCTTGATCAACGCCAGCTCACGCGTGACGGAAGGGGCCTGCGCAATGTCATCCACATCGACGACATTCTCGAGCTTGAACAGGCTGGCGCGAATGCGGTCGCCCGCCTCCGAGGACGCCTCGCAAACCAGCGTCAGGCGCGAGAGCCCGGGCCGCTCGCTGCGCCCGACAGTAAGGGAATGGATGTTGATGTTCAGACGGCGAAACAACGACGCCACGCGTGTCAACACGCCGGGCAAATCTTCAACGTATGCAACGAAGGTATGCAGCATGATGGCCTTTCGAAGTGAAGGAGTGAAAAAGGGAATTAGAAAAGAGGTGAACCGCTTATGAACTGCGCGAGTGCTGTCCAGGACTCCTTCACTTCTTCACGCTTTCACTTATCACCGTTCACTGTTTCTTACTTGTCGTCCGCCCGCTCTTCCAGCGGATCGCGATCGGGCCGGCGAATCATCTCGTGCAAAGCCGAGCCAACAGGAATCATCGGGTAGACCGAATCTTCCTTCTCGACCAGGAAGTTGATCAAATAGGCGCCATGAGTTTTGCGGGCCTCGTTCACCACCGGCTCCACCTCGCTGCGCTTGCGGACAGCCTTTGCGGCAATGCCGTGCGCTTCGGCCAGCTTCACAAAGTCGGGGCTCACCAGCGGCGTCGACTCGTAGTTGCGGTCGTAGAAAAACTCCTGCCACTGCCGCACCATGCCCAGATAGCCGTTGTTGATGATCGCGATGTTGATGTTCAGCTTCTCCTGCACAATGGTCGAGAGTTCGGCTGCTGTCATCTGGAAGCCGCCATCGCCGGCAACCACCCAAACCTCTTTTTCCGGGCAGGCCTTTTTGGCGCCGATTGCTGCCGGTAGCGCAAAACCCATCGTCCCAAGTCCGCCCGACGTAATCAGGGTGCGTGGCTTTTCGTGATGGAAATACTGCGCCTCCCACATCTGGTGCTGACCCACGTCCGTCACCACAATCGCGTCGCCGCCGGTGATGCGCCACAGATCGTGCATCACGTGCGCTGCGTAGAGATGACCCGAATCGGGCAAGTTCTTGATATCGCTTACGGCGCTTGCGCCCTTGCTGGCGTTGATGGTCTTCAGCCACGCGCTTCCGTCCCGCCCCGAAACATGCGGCAGTAGCTCTTCAAGCACTTCGCGCAGATCGCCGACCAGGGCGACATCGACCTTTACGTTCTTGTTGATCTCAGCCGGGTCGATCTCGATGTGTATCTTCTTCGCTTTCGTCGCGTACGTCGCAAGCGTGCCCGTGACGCGGTCATCGAACCTCATGCCGCACGCAATCAGCAGATCGGCTTCCTGGATCGCGTGGTTCACCCAGGCTTCTCCGTGCATACCCATCATGCCCATGTTCAGCGGATGCGAGGCAGGGAAGGAGCCGAGTCCTAGCAGAGTGAGAGCAATCGGAGTCTGTGTGCGCTCCGCCAGTGTCCGCACCTGCTCCATCGCGCCAGATTCGGAAATGCCGTGGCCGCCAAGAATGATGGGGCGCTTGGCATTGCGGATGAGTTCGGCTGCATGCTCCAATCCGTGCTGCTCCACCTTGAGCATCGGGTGCGGGCGGTACGGCTTGGGTTTGGCGGCTTCAAAGTCGAATGTCGCCTTGCCTTGTTGCGCGTCCTTCGTGATATCGACGAGCACCGGCCCGGGACGGCCAGACTGCGCAATCTGGAACGCAAGGCGCATCGCCGGCGCAATGTCCTCCGTCTTGCTGATCAGAAAATTGTGCTTCGTGATCGGCAGCGTGATGCCGGTGATATCGACTTCCTGGAATGCGTCGGAACCGAGAAGCTTGCTGGAGACGTTACCCGTGATGCAGACCATCGGAATCGAATCCAGCATTGCCGTAGCAATGCCCGTCACAAGATTGGTCGCGCCCGGACCGCTGGTCGCAATCGCCACGCCAACCTTACCCGACGCGCGCGCATAGCCATCGGCCATGTGTGCCGCGCCCTGCTCATGACGCACCAGCGTATGGTGGATGGGAAACTTGCGCAGCGCGTCATACACCGGCAGAATCGCTCCGCCCGGATAGCCGAAGACATCCGTAACGCCCTCACTGACTAGCGTTGCCCAGACAATTTCCGATCCGGTCAGCGGCGTGGGCGTGTTCAGGTGAGAGTCTGCGGTTTGCGCGGCCTTCGTGTGAGCGTGTTTTCCCATGGTGATGCTCCTTTGAGCTTGGAGAGTTTCTTGTCCTTCTGATCTCTGTTCCCTAATCTCTGTCTTACGTCGTTGCTCCGACCGATGCCGAGGTCACGCGGTCGACGTACTTGCGGAACACCCCGCCCGGCCAGCGCAGCGCAGGTGCTTCGAACCCCTTGAGGCGCGCGGCGATTTCAGCCTCGCCGACTTCAAGCGTCAGCGTGCGGTTCGCAATATCAAAGTGAATGATGTCGCCCTCGCGCACCGCCGCAATCGGCCCGCCCACAAAGGCTTCCGGAGCGACGTGCCCTGCCGTGAAGCCGCGCGTTGCGCCCGAGAAGCGTCCATCGGTGAGCAGAGCAACCGTCGAGCTGAGCTCAGGATGGCCGCTCACCGCCGCCGTCACCTGCAGCATCTCGCGCATGCCCGGCCCACCCTTCGGCCCCTCATATCGAATGACAAGCACATCGCCAGGGTTGATCTTGTCGGACTGCACGGCCGCAAAGCAGTCTTCTTCGCAATCAAAGACGCGCGCCGGCCCACGATGCTCAATACGATCCGACGCGGCAATCTTCATCACGCAGCCCTCAGGAGCAAGGTTGCCTTTAAGGATCACCAGGCCGCCCGTCGGCTTGATCGGGTTGTCGAAGGTATGGATGACGACCTGCCCTGGTGTCTCGCTGGCCAACGCCGCTTCCTCGGCCAGCGTGCGGCCGCTGATCGTCAGCGTGGAGCCGTCGGCATGGCCCGCTTCGAGCAGGCGCTTGGCCAGCAAACGCGATCCACCGGCAGCCTGGAAATGCGAGGCCATGTATTTGCCCGCAGGCACCAGATCGCAGATAAATGGCGTGCGCTTCGAGATCGCATCGAAATCGTCAATGGACAAATCGATGCCCATCTCCTTCGCAATCGCGAGCAAATGCAGAACCGCATTGGTCGATCCGCCGCTGGCCGCTACGCTGGCAATCGTATTCTCGAGAGCCTTGCGCGTGATGATCTGTGAAGGGCGGCGGTTTGCGCGTACGGCATCCATCAGCATGCGGCCGGCTTCCTTTGTCGCAGCGTGCTTGTCGTTCGCGGTCGCGGGAACGCCCGACAACTGCATGGGCGAAATGCCGAGCATCTCCCCTGACATGGCCAGCGTATTCGCCGTGAACTGCCCACCGCATGCACCAGCGCCCGGGCAGGCATTGGCCTCAAGGGCTTCAAGGCCTGCATCATCGATCTTGCCCGCAGCATGCGAGCCGATCCCCTCGAAGACATTCTGAATCGTGATGTCGATCCCGTTGAGTTTTCCCGGGGCAATCGATCCGCCGTAAAACATCATCCCCGGAATATCGAGCCGGCAAAGCGCCATGATGATGCCGGGCATATTCTTATCGCAACCTCCGATGCCGACGAGACCATCGAAGAGATTGCCGCGCGACACCAGTTCGATCGAGTCTGCAATCACCTCGCGCGACACCAGCGACGCCTTCATGCCCTGCGTGCCCATCGTGATCCCATCGGAGATGGTCACGGTGTTGAACTCCATCGGAGTGCCGCCTGCTTCGCGAATGCCTTCCTTCAGCGCCGCGGCAATCTCGTGCAAGTGCATGTTACAGGTACCGATTTCCGTCCACGTGTTCGCGATGCCGATGATCGGCTTGTGCAGATCGTCCTTGCTGAACCCCGATCCACGCAGATACGACCGGGCCGCGGCGCGACTGGGGCCTTCCGTCAACGGAACACTATTGCGTTTGCCTTCGATGGTCATTTTTCCCTTGAGACTGGTCTCACAATTGGAGCCAGTCATTCTGTCACTTCGCCTTCAGCCAGATTGCGTGGTCGTGCTCGGTTTCGTAAGCATCGAGTGCTGCGGCATGACGCAAGGTCAAGCCAATATCGTCGAGCCCTTCCAGCAAACAGAACTTGCGGAAAGGATCGATCTCGAACGATGCCTCAAATCCCTGCCCATCGGTGACCTCCTGCTGTTCGAGCGAGACGGTCACTTGATAATTAGGAACCTTCTGCGCATTGCCGAGAAGCCGATCGACCTGCTCCTCGCTCAATCGCACCAGCACGATGCCATTCTTTCCAGCGTTCGAAAAGAAGATATCGGCAAACGTCGGTGCGATCACGCAGCGGAACCCGAAATCGCTCAGCGCCCATGCGGCGTGCTCGCGGCTCGAGCCGCAACCGAAGTTCTTTCCGGCCACGAGAATCCGCGCGTTCTTGTAGCGTGGGTCGTTCAGCACGAACTCGGGAATCGGTTTGCCCTCCGGGGTCTGGCGCCAGTCGAAGAACAAAAAGTCGCCATAACCGGTGCGCTCGATCCTCTTAAGGAATTGTTTGGGGATGATCTGGTCCGTATCGACATTGGTGCGGTCAAGCGGCGCGACCAGTGAGGTGATGGTCTTAAACGGTTCCACTAGGCAGTTACCTCTTCGCGAACTTCCCAATTTCTGATGTCGACGAAATGGCCTGCAATGGCAGCCGCAGCGGCCATCTCAGGACTGACGAGGTGTGTGCGCCCCCCGCGTCCTTGTCGGCCTTCAAAGTTGCGATTGCTGGTGGAAGCGCAACGCTCGCCCGGAGAAAGGATGTCGGGATTCATGCCCAGACACATCGAGCAGCCCGGTTCGCGCCAGTCGAATCCAGCTTCTTTAAAGATGCGATCCAGCCCTTCTTTTTCGGCCTGTGACTTGACGGTCTGCGAGCCAGGAACCACCATCGCGCTCACGTGCGACGAAACCTTGTGGCCGGCCGCAATCCGCGCGGCGGCACGCAGGTCTTCGATGCGGCCATTGGTACACGAGCCAATGAAGACACGGTCGATTGCGATCTCAGCGAGCGGCGTACCGGCTTTCAGATTCATATACTCGAGCGCCCGCTCGAAGCCTTTTCGCTCCTGTTCGCTCGCCGCGCCTGCCGGGTCAGGCACAGCGGAGGTTACAGGAGCCACCATGCCGGGACTCGTCCCCCAGCTCACGTAGGGGACAAGCGCCGCTGCGTCGATCACCAGCTCGCGATCGAACTTCGCACCCGGATCCGTCGGAAGCTTGCGCCATTCTTCAACGGCTCGATCCCAGTCCGTGCCCTTGGGGCTAAAGCGACGGCCCTTCAGATAGGAGAAGGTCGTCTCATCCGGAGCGATCATGCCGGCGCGCGCGCCCGCTTCGATGCTCATGTTGCAGATCGTCATGCGGCCTTCCATAGAAAGGCTGCGAATGGCAGAGCCGGCGTACTCGATAACGCATCCCGTTGCACCATCGGTCCCGATCGTGCCGATGATGGCGAGAATAGTGTCCTTGGCTGTCACGCCCCGCGGCAGCGCGCCTTCCACCGAGATGCGGAAGGTCTGCGGATTCGACTGCGGCAGAGTCTGCGTGGCCAGCACATGCTCCACTTCGCTGGTGCCGATGCCAAACGCCAGCGCGCCGAAGGCGCCGTGGGTTGAAGTGTGCGAGTCGCCGCAGACGATGGTCATGCCGGGCTTGGTAATGCCAAGCTCCGGTCCGATGACGTGCACGATGCCTTGCTCGCGCGAATTCACGTCGTAGAGCTCGATGTCGAATTCCGCGCAGTTCTTGCGCAGCGTGGCGATCTGTGTCGCCGCGATCTGGTCGACGATATTCAGGCGGCCTTCGATCGTGGTCGGTATATTGTGGTCGACCGTGGCGATGGTGCGATCGGGACGCCGCACCTTGCGCCCGGCCAAGCGCAGTCCCTCGAACGCCTGTGGCGAAGTCACTTCGTGGACCAGCTGCAGGTCGATGTAAAGCAGCGTGGGCTCGCCTTTTGGCTCGGCCACGATGTGCTGCTCCCAGACCTTCTCGAATAACGTTTTGGAACTCATCTTAATCCTCAGTTATGCATTCACGAGCAAAGTCTTGACCGTCTCGCGGACTTTGGCGCCCATGTCTTTCGTGGAAAGCACCGTGGACCCTTGCGGATTCGCGCGCGCCAGGTCAGGCGTGCGGAAGCCCTGCTCCAGCACTTTACGGACCGCCGCCTCGATCGCAGCAGCCTCGGCTTCGAGCTTGGCACTATGGCGCAGTATCAGCGCGCCGGTCAGAATCGCACCGAGCGGATTCGCCAGGCCCTTGCCCGCAATGTCAGGCGCCGACCCGTGGACCGGCTCATAGAGATTGACCTTGCCGCCGATGGTCGCCGAGGGCAGCATGCCCAGCGATCCGGTGATCACAGCCGACTCATCGGAGAGAATGTCGCCGAAGAGATTCTCGGTTAGCACCACATCGTAGTTGCGTGGCTGATTCATCAGGTGCATCGCCATCGCGTCCACATATTGGTGCTCGACGGCAACGCCCGGAAACTCCTTGGCCACTTCGTTGACCGTTGCGCGCCAGAGCTGCGAAACCTCGAGCACGTTGGCCTTATCAACGCTGGTCAGCTTCTTGCGCCGCTGCGAAGCTAAGTGGAAGGCGATGCGGGCCACGCGAGCCACTTCATCGCGGGTGTAACGCATCGTATTCCAAGCCTCACCAGTCGCCTTGTTCCACTCCCGCGGCGCGCCGAAATAGAGGCCGCCCAGAAGCTCGCGAACGAAAAGAATATCGGCGCCATCCACAATTTCGGGGCGCAGGGGGCTGTTCACTGCAAGCTCTTTGAAGGCGAACGCAGGCCGCAGATTGGCGAATCCGCCCAGTGCGGCGCGAATCTGCAGAAGGCCGGCTTCAGGCCGCTTGTCTGGAGGCAGGGAATTGAACTCGTTCCCGCCCACGGCGCCAAGCAGCACCGCGTCGGAGGCCAGTGCGGCGTCCAGCGTGTCCTTGGGTAGCGGCGTGCCATCCTGCACGATGGCCACGCCCCCAATGCGTTTTTCGGCGAAGCTGAACTCGTGACCGCCTTGCTCCGCGATCTGCTTCAATACGGCGACTGCCTCGTTCGTAACTTCCGGGCCGATGCCGTCACCGGCGACAACAAGAATCTTCAGCTTCATCACAGTTCTCAGTTCGTAGCTCTTAGCTTGTCTTCAACTCGATGCACTGGCCAACTTAGTCCAACTCGGCAACCGGCACGTTCCGCCGCTCGCGAATCCCGTCGGGCAGCAGGCCGACCAGATCCTGGTCGTAGATGTTCTTTTTGCGGTCTGCCAGCGCCACAAACCGGTAGTAGATGTGCTGGAGCTCGTCTCGATCGACGGTGAACCCGAGCTGTTCGAGCCGGTGGCGCAGCGCAGCCCGGCCCGAGTGCTTGCCGAGCACAAGATGCGTCTTCGAAACGCCCACCAGCGACGGCGTCATGATCTCGTAGCAAAGTGGATTCGCCAGCATCCCGTGCTGGTGAATGCCGGACTCGTGTGCAAAGGCATTCGCCCCGACAATTGCCTTATTCGGCGAAGGCTTGAACGTAATGATCTGGCCGAGCACTTCGCTGGTCGGATAGAGGTTGGCAAGTTGAATGCTCGTCGATACACCGTAGCGATCGCCACGCACATAAAGAGCAGCAGCAATCTCTTCGAGCGAAGCATTGCCGGCGCGTTCGCCGATTCCATTGATCGTGCATTCAACCTGCCGTGCGCCGCCAGTGATGGCGGCCAGAGAGTTCGCAACAGCGAGACCAAGGTCATCGTGGCAATGAGAAGAAAGAATCACACCTTTTTCGTCGATTGCCGGAATGCGTTCGCGTACTTCGCGGAACAACTGGCCATATTCTTCGGGGGTCATGTAGCCCACCGTGTCGGGCATGTTGATGGTGGTTGCGCCGGCTTCAACAGCGACGCGGACCATCTCGACCAGGAATGTACGGTCGGACCGCGTGGCGTCTTCGGGCGAGAACTCGACGTCATCGCACAGCGAGCGGGCCAGTCGGACCGATTCTCCGCAGAGATCAAGGGCCTCCTGGCGGCTGATCTTGAGCTTGTATTCGAGGTGCAGGTCGCTGGAGGCGAGGAAAACATGGATGCGCGCGCGATCGGCAAACTGCAGCGCCCGGGCTGCCATTTCGATGTCTTCTTTCTTTGCTCTCGCGAGAGACGCGATACGCGGCTTCCGGATTGCCTGCGTAATGGTCGCGATGGCGGCAAAGTCGCCCTCGGAGGCCATGGCAAAGCCGGCTTCGATGATGTCCACTCCCAGGTCTTCCAGGGCATGAGCCATGGTGAGTTTCTCCTGGGTGGTCATGCTACAGCCGGGGGACTGCTCGCCGTCGCGAAGGGTGGTGTCGAAAAAGACTACATGGTCAGATGTCATAGAATTCGCCTGCCAGGGAAGCCATTGCAACCAAGCTAAGTGTCGCGCATTCGATGCATATAACGCAAACTTATTCTTCTTAGAGTCACCATTAGAATATATTATGAGGTTGCAGCAGATTGGACCCGGAACGATGGATCTGACCCAGCTTGAAACCTTCCTCGCTGTCGCCGAGGAGCGCAGCTTCTCGCGTGCCGCTCAGCGCCTGAACCGCACCCAGCCCGCCGTCAGCCAGGTGATTCGCAAACTTGAAGCGTCGCTGGGCGAAACCCTCTTCGACCGTGCAGCCCGGGATGGGTCGCTGACCGCGGCCGGCACGCTGTTGCGCGACTATGCCTTGCGGCTCGTGGCCCTGCGACGAGAGGCCACAAGCGCACTCGGGGAACTCAAGAGTCTCGAGCGTGGACAACTGAACCTTGCTGCTAACGAATACACCTGCATGTACCTGCTGCCGGCCATTGACGCATTCCGGCGGGAATTTCCCAATGTGCAGGTGACCGTGCATCGGACCCTAGCAAGCCGCATCCCCGAGGAATTGAATCTTCGCACCTTCGAAATCGGCGTGGTGTCGTTCCGTCCCGATGCCGCTCAGTTTCGGACCATTGCAGTCTATGGCGACACCCTTGCCTTTATCGTCAGTCCCACACATCCACTCGCCCGCGCGGAACGCGTATCCATCAACGATCTGGGTCGTCAGGATTTCATCGCGCACCACGTCGCTTCTCCCCTGCGAAAAAAAGTCATCGAGGCCTTTCAACGTCACAGAACCCCCTTGAACATGACCATTGAGTTGCCCACCATCGAAGCCATCAAGCGGTTTGTCGCGATGGGGAATGGAGTGGCTCTGGTGCCGCATCTCACTGTGGCGCCCGAATTGGAAGCGGGGCAACTCGTGCAGGTCATGGTTGAGGAATTGGAGATCAAGCGCGTGCTGCGTCTGGTTCACCGCCGCCAGGCAGCATTGAGCTATGCGGCGCGAGCATTTCTCAAGACCGTGCGGACGCTGGCCGAGCAGAAGGGACCACCATTTTATTACCACGCGGAACGAGCGGTCTGAGGTAGACACTCGGTTCGATGGGGCAGCTCACATGGGGGCCTACTGCGACCGTTTTTTGCTCCGAGGCTGCAGGAGCCGAATTGAAACAAGCTGCGTCTAAAACCCAGAGTCATTCTGGTTATCCCGTTCTGTCCTGATCCGTTTCAGGCATTTACAATGCTTGGAGCGGGGCTCGGCACGAACCGGCAAATCGGGGTCCCTGGCAAGCCAGATGTTTGCTCGCTGGGGTGTGGGGCACCGGAATCAACAAAGATTGGTTGCCGGCCGTACGGTTGGGCAGTCGCGAGGTTCTACATCGGATGAAGAGGATCGCCTTTATTGCATTCCTGCTGGTTGTGTGCGTGTCAGCGGGCCAGGCCCAGGAAAGCCGGCAGGACATCAGCCTTAGCGGAACTGGCATTTACGAACCCTTCAGAGCTTCTTCCACAGATGTGCAGGTGAGCTCGAACGTGGGAGAAGGAGCGATGGTCAGCTACCGATTCATGCTCACTCCGTCGAGCGCGCTGGAGGCGAACTACGGTGTCACGTACGAGAACAAGATTCACTACCTCGTCAGCAATACGAACAATTACCTGGTCAATACCCGTACACAGGAAATCTCCTTTGCCTATGTGCGCAGTTTCACATACCGCAAATGGAATCCATTCGTCGAAGCCGGACCTGGAATACTGATTTTCCTGCCGATTCGCGATTCCACCACGACCTCGCTCGACGTGAAGCAGCAGACAGGAGTGGGCGCGCTCTATGGAGGCGGCGTCGCGTATGAGATCAGCCCGAGCTTCGACATTCGTGCCGAATACCGCGGCATCATTACCAAGGTCCCGACATTCGGCTACTCACAACTCGATACCAAGCGCTGGTACAACATCTACTACCCCGCGATCGGCGTGGCCTACCACTTCTAGTCGGATCGCAAGCCAAAGAAGCTGAGGCGTGGATTGAAATCCACCCCTCAGCTTTGAGCCGATGTCGCCGCTCTAGCGATGGGCTTCGCGGTACCGGCCGAGCTCTTTCACCATGGCGCAATGTGGCTTGAGCACATCGAGAGCGCGGCTGCCTTCTTCCGCTGATCCAATCTGGCAGTCCACATAGAAGATGTACTCCCATGGTTTGCCATGCACCGGCCTGGATTCAATCTTGGTCAGGTTTGTGCCCATGGCTGAGAGTGCGGACAAAGCTGCTACCAGTGAGCCGGGCCGATTCTCGACCGAAAAAGCGACGCTGATCTTGTTCGACTCGGAATCGATTGACGCATCGCTCTTCCGCCGCACCAGAAAGAAGCGCGTAAAGTTCTCCGGATTGTCCTCGATATCGGCGGCTAGAATATGCGCGCCATAGTACTGAGCCGCCGCTGCACTGGCGATGCCTGCCACTTCGAGGTCGCCCAGTTGGGCTAGTTGCTTGACACTCCCCGCCGTGTCGTAAAAGGCGATCGCTTGCATTCGCGGGTGCGCCGCCAGAAATCGCCTGCACTGCGCCAGCGCGACGGCATGGGAATACACGCGCTTTATGCCATCGATCGATGCGCCGGGCAGGGCGATCAGATTGTGCCGGATGCGGACAAGCGTCTCGCGCTCCACCTGCACATCGTGGGCCAGAAGCAAGTCGAAGTGCTCCAGAACCGAGCCGGCAAGGCTGTTCTCGATAGGAATAGCGGCCGCATCGACTTTGCCGGAGGTCAGCGCGGCAAATACTTCAGCGGAGAGAGAGCAGGGAACGATCTCAGCGTCTGGAGTCAGCCTCTTCGCCGCTTCATGGCTGAACGATCCGGGCTCCCCCTGAATGGCAACTTTCATAGAGTTGATCGACGTAGGGCGCTTCGCCAGCCGGCCCGATGCCATCTCGCACAATACCATAAGGCCGGTGCCTCTCGTAGGAGTATGATTCTAGGCGATTGCGGGATTTCCATTGGACCAACGACGGGCAAGAAGGGACACCAGTCCATGAAGATCGCGTGGCAGAGTGAAGCAGGCTCTTTCGCAGGCAGTTGGGCTGGGACCCTTGAAAGTGGCCGGTCTCGGCCCGATTGGCTTCGGGAGGCGTCAACCGACGTGGCTGCCACAACTCAGATTCCTGATTTCTCCGCGCACAGCCCCCTGGGCTCGGGCGAATGGATCGTCCCGTGGAACGCGCGTTGGAGCGTGCTCACTCGATTCTGGGACTGAAAACGCGCCAGGCCTGCTCCCTATCGACGCATCCACAAATCCGCCGAGACAAAGCAGAAAAACACCATCGCAATGATCCCATTCATCGTAAAGAATGCGGCATTCAGGCGCCGCATATCGCGCGGCGACACGATGGCATGTTCGTAGGCGAGTAGAAGTCCCGCAGCACCCACTCCCAGCCAGCCTGCACGCCCAAAATAGAACAGGCGAGCCAACCACACCAGCATGCCTAACATGACCAGATGCATGATGCGTGCGGCCCAGAATGCCGCTGGAATCCCGATCGATTGAGGCAGGCTGTGCAGCCCAACGGCGCGGTCGTGATCGAAGTCCTGGCAAGCGTAGAGAACGTCAAAACCGCCGACCCACAAGGTGACAGCCGCGGTCAGCACCAGGATGCGTGGATCGAGACTGCCCCGAACCGCGATCCATGCGGCCGCCGGCGCCAGCCCAAGAGCGAGCCCCAGCACCAGGTGCGACCATCGCGTCACGCGCTTCATATAGCTGTAGCCAAGAAGAACAATCAGGACGAACGGAGAAAGCAGCAGCGTAAGCCGGTTCAGGTTAGCTGCGGCGGTGACGAACACCATCCCCATGAGCACTGTGAATCCCAGAACAAAGGAGCGCGAAAGCAGACCGGCGGGAATCGCGCGATTTTCCGTGCGGGGATTCGCGGCATCGAGATCGGCATCGGCCCAACGGTTGAAGGCCATCGCACAAGAACGTGCCGTCACCATCGCGACAAGAATCCAGAGCAAGGTTCGCAGCGGCGGAAGGCCCCCTGCCGCCAGAATGGTCGCGGTCAGCGCAAAGGGAAGCGCGAAGATCGAGTGCTCCCACTTGATCATCTCAAGCGTTGTCCGCGCCTTTGCAATCAACCCCACGGCTCTGCCCCCATCGATCAGTCTACTTGAGCGCGCGGTCCGAATAGCACCAAGCCGATCAACCCCAAAAACAAGCGCCAGAGCGGGTGTGCCCTGGCGCCGTGGTAAGCAGGAAGTTGATTCAGTTCTTGCTCGACTCGGTTGGTTGACCGCCCACCTGGAGATAGTTCTTCACGCTGAACACCCCGGAGACACCATTGGCGCGGATATAGGCCGTCTCTTTGTCGGCCTGGGAATCCACGGTGCCATAGAGCTCGACATTGCCGTTCTGTACCGAAATGCGAATCGGCTTGGCCGGGTCGATCGCGTACTTGTTCAGCGAGGCGTAACCATAGACGGCGCGCGCCACGCGCAAACGAATCTGATCGTCCATGATCGATGTCGGGTCGACCTCGATCTCGTTGACCACATCCTTGACGCCGGGATACGTGCTGACCAGGGCCAGCGCGGAATCGCGGTCGACATAGTTGTAGGCGTGACCGCCGAGCGTCACAACGCCATTCTGCACCATGATACCAATCGCGTTGAACGCAGTCGTTCCGTAGCCGATGCGATCATAGGCCAGCTTTTCGCCGAGTTTGCTCTTCAACTCCTCATCCGACACCGTGGGGCCCGCGACTTCGATCAGGTCTCTGACCGCGACGACTCCCTTCGTCTTGCTGACTCGTTTCTCGGCATCGGCCTTGTACTCGTACAGGTCCACCGCGCCTGTCAACGTCGCGATGCCATTCGCGTCGACACTCACCTGAACGTTCTTGAATTGCGACTTATTCAGCTTCGATTTTGCCGCGCTTGCCAGATCCGACTGGTCTTGCGCGCCGGCTGCAATTGCACTGGATTTCCCGGCCATCGCCAGGGACACCTGGGGAAGACTCAGGAGGGATCCAGCCAAAGTGGCTACCAGAATGGCCGCCCGTGAACGACTCATCTTCGTCGTCATGACTTGCTTTCCTCCTCTTCTGTACGTGGATCGCAGCCAACTGGATTGGCTGCCCACGTCACTTTAGACACAGGTGTCACCATTTAAGTTGTGCGCAGATAGAGAAAGCGTTTGCTCTCAAGCGATCCGGCAGGCAATCGACTGGCGTTTGAGAAGCGGCACGCGAAGGGAAATCAGCGGTAGCGCCGTACCGCTTTCACAACCATCGAAAACACACCTGATTCGTCCCGCGCAACGAGCAGCGAAACATGCCGGTTGATGGCAATCTCTGCCTGCAGCAGCTGCTGCGCCGTGGTGTTCACGTCCGTCGCGTAGGTGAGGGTGACGTATTTGCTCAGCTGCTCCTCGACCGTGATCCGCGTGGTCGAGTTGCCGAGCACGCCAAGGTAATTCGGGTCAACTTTCACCGCACCCGCGCCAAAGAGTTTCTGCACACGGGTGCTCACGGTGGCGTTGAGTGCGCCACCCAGCAGGGCTTCGGTGGTCGGATTCGCGGAAACCTGTTGTTGTTGCTGGCCGTAGATCTGTTGGTCGTTCGACGTGCGTCCCAGTGCCAACAGGGCGACAACGTCCGCCTCAGGCAAAGGCGGGTCGCTGCGATAAGAGACAGTCATCTTGCTGGGGGAGCCGTGCAGGCCAAGGGTGATGTCGTAGTCTTCCACGCGAGCCGTCGCGTTCAAATCGATGGCCGGCTCGATGCGCACTGGATTCGTGAAGGTGATATCTCCGCGCTGCAACTCGTAGCGCGTGCCGGCGATGGTTGCGTTCCCTTCGGTAATGGAAACGCGGCCCAGCAGCGAAGGCGTCGCCAGTGTGCCGCGCAGGTGCAGATCGACGTCCCCAGCCAGCTTTGCATAGGTATTCTGAAAGTTCAGCTGCGGCGACGACTGGATGTGCACATCAAGCCGTACGTGATTCGAGGGCGCGTCCGGGAGTGCGACCGGCTGTATCTTGCCCGCCGTGGCCGCGAGCGAAGCGATGTCCAGGTCGGAGCTGATAGAGAAGCGCGTGACCATGATGTTGCCGCTCAGCAGCAGATTGTTCTGCGCCCCTTGCAGCTGCAAATTGGCGTCCGCAAGCGAACTCACGCCTTCCGGATAGCGAATCCGAACCCCTTTTCCGGTAACCGCGAGATCGGCAAAGATCCCGTGCTGATAGGCCAGATAGCCTGAGACGGAGAGCTGCCCGCCGCCGGTCGTCGCGGTCAGCGACCGCACTTCGAGCCGGTTTTGATTGAACTCGAGCGTCCCGTGCAACTGGCTCAGGCTGTTCGGCAGATCCTCAAGAGCGAGAGAGGCATTTTGAAAATCGACTCGGCCGCGCAGCCCTGGATTGCTCAGCGGACCGTGCGCTTCGATCTGGAAGGTCGTGACCCCCTTGGCGGTAAGGTCGGGATCCAGCGTTTCGGCTAGCTTGAGATTGACTGAGCCGCTTGCTGCAAAATCGAGCCGCCGATTCGCGTTGAAATCGAGGCTGCCCTGAACGTGGAGATCGGTGTCTTCTCCCGTGATATGCAGCGGGTCGAGATTCACGCGCGCATTGGCCAGAGTTGCGTGGGCCGGACCCTGGCTGGTGAGATGAACGCCCGCAACGCTGGCCGCCAGCTCTCTGAGCTGTGCGTCCCCACGCATTTGATTGGGGTGCGCGAGAGGTCCTTCAAGGGTGACGGTTCCTGCCAGAGCCGACTGCCCGGTGAGCCCAGGGATGTGGGCATTCTTGAGCATCTCTTCAATATTGAATTGCGCGAATTCGAGCCTGGCCTGTGTCGAGTAGTCGCTGTCGAAGCGAGTCAGGCCGTGCGCACTCAACGAAGCAGACTGGAATTGAGTCGATAAGTCGTAAACAAGTGCGTGATTGGCCGTGTGCGCGGTGATCTGCAGGTCGCCAAACGGCTCTGCCCCGAGGGCAAATCCCGTGACCTTGCCTTGCGCTTGAATCTGAGGCGCGTCCAGCGATCCAGAGCCCAACAGCGAGAACTCCAGTGCTCCATTTGCAGCTACGCCCGTCTGCTGGAGGCGTTGAACCTTGCTCACGTCGACCTGTGCACTTTGCGTCGAGAATCGGAATTGCTTGGACTGGAGATCGAAGCTGCCGGAGCCGGAGATAGTCCCCGCCTCGTTGTTCAGGTTCAACGCCGCGATCTGCACTTCGTGGCCGACAATCTTTCCCTGTGCGCGGGCACGCGCAACCGGCTCTCCATAGAGAGTACCGCGATCCAGCTCGACCCATCCCGAACCTTCGAGTGTGCGTATAGTGCCGTCTGTTGTAATCTGCGCGCTGAGTGGGCCGGTGAAGGGAAGCTCGCTTCCGAAATAAGGAGCAACCTCGTTTGCCTCGACCTTGTTAGCGGTCAGAGTCATTTGCAACTCAGAGTCGGAATCGAACGACGGTCTGGCCGAATTTCGTCTCGGCGAGGCAGGAGCGGTCAAGGTTCCCTCCAGGCTGACCGTCGCTTCTCCGTGCTTCAGTTGGCTGTGTTCGATCGAGATTCGAGATGCCGAATAGCTCCCGGTCGCGTCAATCGAGTCCCAATGAATCGATCCCGCCTGTGCGGTCTTCTGGTCAGGAGGCAATTCAATCGAGAGGTTGTTTGCTTTCAGATTGCCGCCGAGATGCGGATCGATCAGCGACCCGGTCCAGTTACCCGTGAAATCGGCCTGCCCGCCAAGCGTTGCGGGAAGCGCTGCGGTCCCTGCTCTTCCTGCGCGATGAAATCCGAGATCGCGCAGCACCGCGTCGAATTCGCCGAGATCGTGCGAATGAAAGTCGAGGGCGATATTGGACGGACTGTTGAGCGGGTAGGCTCCGAGGTGTCCGTGCGCCGTCACCCGGCTTGCTGGCAGCTCAATGTCCAGCGCACGCAAGTCGACAGCTCCATCGCGCTGCGTATACGTCGCGTCGAGGACGCCTGTCGCCGGTCTTTCACCCGCACCCGCCGAAGGCGAGCCAGAAAGGTTTAACGTCGCGCCGACGGCCAGAGTTCGTATGTCGCCCTTTGTCCACGTCGCTGTAGCGGGCCCGTTGAGGCGCGCATCGATGCCCAGCCGTTCAAAGGGTCCTCTCCCGACGATGTCGAGAACCGCATCGAGGGTCACGCTCTTCATCTGCGCCATGACGTTGCCGTTCACCAGCAGCGGTGCGGACGTCGGAGGCGCCGGGCTTGCTGTCTGCGGCGGAGCGGCAGGCTGTTTGCGTCCGAACGGCCAGCGCTTCACTGGCGTTGTCGTCATTGCGGGTTCCAGCATCGCTGCGCCTGGAATGACGGGAAGCCAGTGATTCAAGGCGACGGTTCCTTCGATGCGTCCGCCCTGGCGCAGTTGCGCCACCACGGAAGTGATGAGCAATTGCTCTGGGTCGGCATGGACGTGGGCATCCAATCCAATCCCGCGGGCATTCACGCCGGGCGCAACATACGATCCGCCATCGATATGGACCAATCCGTCGACACGGAATTGCCCATCGCGCCCCTGGCCCGTGAGATCGAGTCGTGCCAGCCCCTCTGGAGAATTGGAGTAGCCTGTCGTCGCATCCAGAAGCCGCATATCCAGATCGCCCTGCATCTTTACCTGCCAGCTGGGTCGCGAAAAATCGAGCAACGCGCCGGAAACGTTAAGCGTGTGCTCGCCCTCGTCTTTGCTTTCGGATGTGAGATGCAGCGAACGCAGGTACGCTGCGTTGCGCGTCAAATCGAGGGTCGCTTGTGCATACCCTTCGGCTGGGCCGGAGACAGGCTGGGCCTCATCGCCGCGCGTGACTCGCAGGTCATGTGCTCCTGCTTCGACGCGGTAGGCCTCGGGCTCCTTTCCCGCAGCCGGTATGAAGGCGATGAGAGTCGAGACATCGTTCGCGGTCAGATCGAGCGGGATATGTCGATTCTGCGCATCGAAATCCGCAGAGCGGCTCTCGAAATTCAACACGCCCTGCTCTATTGCCACATGTCCGGCGCGTAGATCGAAGAACGAGCCCAGACCAGACTTCGTCGACGGTGCACGAGGTCGCGGCTGGTTCGTGGAGCCATCGGCGTACACGATCAGATGAACCGCCGGCTGGCTGATCTCAAGATCGCGGAGAAGAATCCGGGGGCTGAAAAAGCCGAGCACACTGATCCCGACATGCACGTGCCCGATCTCTGCATAAGGCGCTTCGGTCGCAGCCTCGAGGCCATGAATCACAATTCCGCCTGCGTCTGCTTCGAGTCGAAATGGCCGCCAGTGGAAGGATGCAATCTCCATGCGTCCGCCCGTCGCTGCTTCCATCTTCGCAATGAGCTCGCGACGGACGAAGTTCTCGCACGCCTCCGAGGTGGCCCAGACAATCAGTCCAGCGACGCAAAGCAGGACAAGCAACACACCGCCGCCGCCCAAGATCCAAAGCATGCGCCGTGGCCTGAACTGACTCCGAGTCTCATGGTCAGATGAACTCCGATCGAGCAGGCTCATGGAGCGGTTGCTCCTCCCTGACTCAGGCTCCCCGAAGCTTCGAGGGCCGGATCGAGGACTTCGATCTCGCCCTGTTTGCGCAGACTGTCGAGCCAGCCGCTGAACATGGCGTTCACTTGCTGCTGCAGCAGAATCTCTTCGATGCGTGGCGCAACCGCACTGAGCTGTGGGACCGTCTGTCCAGGCTGATACTGAGGAACAAGCATGTTGTGATAGTAGGTCTCGACATCCTGCGGCGAAATCTGGATTCCCTGACTGAAGCGCATCTCAATGAAGCGGAGAACCTGCATTCGGCTGCGCAAATAGGCCTTCACACGCCCCTCAGTCAAACCGTGCCTGGCCAGAAACGCATTCCATCCCTCCTCTGTCGCGCAGTTTTCTCGCACACAAATCGGGAGCTCCCTGCGAATCTCCCCGATACGGTCCTCGATCTCCTTGGGAGTCGGCTCCAGGGAGCGAGCATCTTCCTCCCGGATTTGCTGGCGAATTAGGGTACGGCTGATGAGGCGCTCGAGAGACTGCTGCGGAGTCTCTGCGCCGGCTTCGCCCTCGCTGGGTTCCAGTACCGAAAGAAGTGTCTCCTCACGCAGATCGCTGGAGAGAATGGCGCGGCCATTCACAACCGCGACCACGCGATCGAGCACCACAGGAGTCGACTCCGTGGCTGACTGTGCGCTCAGCAGCAAACCACAGCAGAAAACGCAAGCGAGCGTCGCCGCCACCCAGAACATGCGAGGCGAACATGCGTGCGGAAGCTTGCGGCTAAAGCTCATCAGAACGTTTGCCCCAGACTGAAGAAGAAGTTGAAGTGCGGCGCCTCGCCCACATGCTGATCGCTGTACGGATTGGAAAGCGAGTAATTCACATTCACCGGATAGATGGGCGGATTCAGGTTATAGCTGAAATCCAGACGGATTGGCCCGACCGGCGTATGGTAGCGCAGTCCCAGCCCCGCCGCATGAGAGAAGTAACTGAAGCTGCACGCCCCCTGCTGGCCGGTGGAATTGTCTGGTCCAAGGGTTGAATTTGAACTGCTGGGCATGGGCGGTGTGGGCGGATTTGTCGAGTTGTCGGGCGGTGTCAGAATCCTGCATGCGTCGCGGTCTGGCTGGTGGATCCGCAACGCGCTGACCCACGCATCTCCGGGATTGGCGAAGACGTTGCCCATGTCATGAAAGAGCACAAAGCTCACTGAGTCGCCCACCCATGGCAACACCGGCGGCGGCAGTCGCAACTCGGTGCTGTTGACCAAGGCCCCGGCTCCGCCAATCGGGAAACCAGTCTCGGGGTCGCGAGGCCCCGCGGCATTCACTGAGAATCCGCGCAGTGAGGTTGGCCCGCCGGAGTAAAGGCGTTCCGGCAGCGGAATGAGCTCGTCCGAACCTGTTCCGAAGGCGCGCTCCTGCGCGTACCGTGTATTGCGCGCCAGAACAAACCGGTTCTTATCGAATCCATAGAAGCTCGAATTCGACAGATCGAGACGATTGAACTGCGCCTCCGATCCAAAGGTGTGAATTGAGGAGAAATCCTGAAAGCTGGTATACGTCCCGCGATGTGCGTCCAACGGGGAATCGCGGGTATCGCGCAGCCACGTGAACCCCGGTCCGGCGACACGTACGGCTTCAGACAGAAGGGGGATCTCCGTGGGGAAAACCTGGAGACTGCTCGCGGCGACTTTGACGCGCCGAAAATCGAATTCGTAGATGAAGGTATTGGCTCTGGAGAGAATCTTTCCACTGCCGTTGAAATGTTGCGTCCAGCGCATGCCGGCATCGAGCTTCGAGGCCACGTAGGTCGTCACTGCTTGACTGTTTGCATACCCGCCGCTAAACGTCATGCCAAAATTCGGGTTGCCGTAGAAGCGCGGATTCTGGAAGATGAGGTCCACTTTCTGTTCGAGCAACCCGTAGGTTCCCTGGATCGAGGCCGATTCCTCCCGGCCAAACAACGCGTTGCGTGTGATGTCGCCCAGAATGCGCGGGCTGATGCTGGTCTTGCCGTTGGGCGAGCACGGTGTCCCCACGGCGTTGTAACCGGCGCAGTTGTTTTGTGGCGTTCCGGTCTGTGCCTCGAATCCGAGACCGTAGGTGAGCGTCCAGCGACGGGCTTCCGTCGCCTGCAGAAGAACATTCTTCTGCGCCTCGACACCCGTCGGGTTCTCCACCACCGCGTTGACTTCGTTGAACAGGGCGAAGTCGTAGAGGTTGCGCTGCGTCTCCAGCAGTGCCGTCTGGTTCAGCGGATCGCCCGGATGCAGCGTGATCGCTCGAGCCACGGTATCAGGACGCGTGTAAACCAGTCCCGTCAACAGCACCTGGCGCACAAACACCTGCTGCCCTTCGGTGATATGGAAGACAATGTTGGTCGTCGTCGCATTCTCCCCCGGCTCTTGCTCCACTTCTACGTGCGCCTGATCGAACCCACGGCTCAAATAGTCGGTCACCAGTGTGTCCCGGTCCCCCGCCAGATTCTGCGGAGAAAGCAACTGGCCGGGCGCCGTATTCAGGAGAGGCAGAAGCTTCGCCGCCTCCGTGTGTGCATTGCCTTCCAACGTCACGGTTCCCACGCGCTGCTGCGCCCCTTCGGCGATTTGGTAGTCAATCGCCAGTCCAGCCGGCTTCGACGAGGATCGTCCCGCTTTAGTCAACGCCACCAGGGTCGTCTTTGGTGTCACTTTCGCCGCCGCAAACCCGTTGTTTTGATACACCGCTTGCAGCGCTCCCACGTCGGCAGTCACGAGCGCTTGATTGTAGAGCCCGCGCCGGTCGAATGTGTCCGCTGCATGAACGCTCAGAAGGTCCTTCAACGTATCGGTGCTGAAGTAGTGGTTGCCCGAAACTGCAACGTGCTCCACGCGCCGCTTGACTCCCAGATCCACTTGATAGACGATCACGACCTCATCCGATCCCGGCGCTTGACGTTCGTGATCCACCTTGACGTCGAAATACCCGAGCCGCTGGAAGTAGTCGCGCAGATTTCGATTGCCTTCGTTCAACAAGTCCTCGTCCACCGTGCCTTCTTCAAACACGGGGATGGCGTGCTTCAAACGCTCGCCGTCGACACTCGCACCCTGAACGCGAAGTCGCACGATGGGGCCGCGATTCGCCGTGAATGCAAAATCGCATCGTTTGGTGCTGGTCGAGCAGTTTTGCGACTCAAGCTTCACCTCGGCTTCAAGCCTGTCCTGCTTCTGATAGTGCTTCAGCACGCCGCTCAATGCACGGTTCGGTGTATCCCGGTCGATGCGCGCCCCGGCGCGGAGACGTGCCCGACGGCGAAACTCGTCGACGCTGATACCCGGCTCGCCATTCACTTGAACCGACCCAACATGCGACTGGGAGCCGGAGTTCACCGTGAAGGCAACATCGACCAGTTGCTCTGCCGGGTGGGGAGTCAGTTGGTGCGCGATGACCGGTTCGTGAAAACCGTTGTCCGCAAGAGTCTGTCGCATCTGGTCCAGCGCATCCTTGAGCCGCGCATCTGTGAAACGCGTGCCGGGCTGCAGGCGGGAGGCGCGCTCAAGTTGCGTGTTTATCGTTGCGCCCTTTGCGCCGATCACGGTGACGGTCCCGATGAACATCCGGGGAGTTCCCTTGAAGATCAGATCCACACCCTCTCCATCGCGCACCGCCTCCACATCGACAGTCTCGAACAGGCCCGTGGCGTAGACCGCCCGCAAGCCAATCGCCAGCTTCTCCTGCGTCAGTGGAGTCCCGACAATCCGTGCCAGCCGATCGGGGAGCGGCGTGAAGCGGCTTCGATCGACTCCATCGAAATCGATTCGCTCTAGCTTCAGTCCCTCGAATTGATCCACAAGATCGAAGGCGGCATCGGATGCCGACCCGGACGGCAAAGATGCTTTGATCCCAAGTATTTGCGGGGCCCCTGGCGGAATGCTGCGGGTCTGACCGAACGTGAGAACGACTGGCAAAAAGAGAATCAAGAAAAAGCCGGCCGCCGGGAGACTGAACCTTTTTACGCTCCTCAGGGTTCCCGCCAGCAAATCATTCAAAACCATCTCTCCTGAATCAACCCCGGAAGCCGGATTTGGTTGCTCTAAATGCTTGTATCCAAAGAAGAATTTGCGCGGGCCCGGCCCATTTCGGTCGAAGTCGCGAGTCTGGCATACAAAATGCTCGACTTATACTAACGAGGAAACAAGCTCGGTGCAGCAGGACTCGAATCGCAAAACCAACATTTTTCCCCGAAAGGTTTATGCATGCCCCGAACAATTTCAAATTTCGACTCTCCCCACTCTGGTTCCGTCTTTTCGTTGAGTGCCCAAGGCAGCACCGGCGGTAATTCAACCTATCGCTCTTCGGTTGACGACCGCACCCTGACACGCGCTCAGGCCGGAGATCACTTCGCTTTCGCTCAACTCTATGCCATCCACAAGCGACGCATTTACTCCCTCTGCTTGCGGATGGTCGGCAACCCGGCCGAAGCCGAAGATCTGACTCAGGAGGCGTTTCTTCAGCTCCACCGCAAGATCGCTACGTTTCGAGGCGACTCGGCCTTCTCGACCTGGCTGCACCGTCTCGCCATCAATGTGGTCTTGATGCACTTGCGGAAGAAGGGGCTTGCTGTCACTTCCCTGGACGAGGCTATGGAGCCCACCCACGACGACGGCCCCGGCCGCAGCTTCGGCGCTCCCGACCCGTCTTTGTCCGGCTCCATCGATCGTCTGGCCCTGGAACGCGCCGTGGCCGAGCTGCCCGCCGGCTACAGACTCATTTTCATCCTGCACGATGTCGAGGGATACGAGCATAATGAGATTGCCATCATGCTCGATTGCTCCATCGGCAACAGTAAATCGCAACTGCACAAGGCCCGCCTCAAACTCAGAGACGCCTTGCACACCTCTCTCCGCAGGGGGGGGAGGAGATGATCGTAGACCCAGCCAACCTGAACTGCGAACAGTTCCAGGCGCAGCTTGCGGAGCTGATCGGCTCCGGAGCAGATATCTCCCTGCACCCGCACCTGATTTCGTGTGCCAATTGCCGAGCCCTGCTGACCGATCTGCAAACCATCGCCGATGCCGCCAAAAAACTGTTCCCGATTGAGCAGCCAAAAGAAGACCTCTGGGATCGAATCGAGCTTGCGATCAAGCAAGAACACGGAATGATTCAGCCCAATTGACTCAGCCCCGCCCCCGGGCTACCGCCCTCACGTTCCACCGGCCCGCGCCGATAGGTGGAGGGGGGGCATTTTTGTTTGGGAATCGCGTGGACTAGTCATTTTAAATCAATGCTTTGAGCATCACTCGAAGGGAGATCTAAAGGCGGATTTGCGGTGTGCAGGACCGCCTGCCCTCCGGCTCTTTCGAAAGGTTCCTGAATCCTTCCTGTGCTGATGTGATCTAATGAAGGAAAGTTGATACGAGGACACTCAATGCCAGGTCAGCCAACCATCCTTCCCCCGAAGACGTCACCCGTACCAACTGGACCACGCAAGGTTCCGGTGCTTCCCGTGCGCGATACGGTGCTGTTTCCCCACGCTGTCCTGCCGCTGACCGTCGGTCGGGAGAGCTCGATCCAACTGATCGAATCCCTGGGCGAGGAGCGCTCCATCATCGTCGCCGCTCAGCTCGATCCCAGGCTCGATTCCCCCAAGCCCGGCGACATGCACCAAGTCGGCACGCTCGCCACAGTGCACAAAGTGGTGCGTATGCCCAACCAGAGCCGCTTTGTGTTCACCGAAGGCGTCAGCCGCGTCAAGCTGCTGCGCTATGTCCAGACCGAGCCCTTCATGACCGCCGAAATCGAAGAGCTTGAAGATGTCGAGCCGGAATCCAACTCCAGCGTCGAAGCTCTGGTGCGCAACGTCATCGACCAGTTTCAGCAGATCGTCTCCGAATCGCCGACCTTGTCCGATGAACTGCGCACAATCGCCGCCAACATCGAGGATCCCAGCAGGCTCGTTGACTTCGTTGCCTCGTCTCTACCGTTCCTGACCACCGACGACAAGCAGAAACTGCTCGAGACTGCTTCGGTCGTCGCGCGCCTGGAGCAGCTGAACAAGCACCTCGCCAAGGAGATCGAAGTCCAGCAGCTGCGCTCCAAGATCCAAAGCGAAGTCCAGGATCAGGTGCAGCAATCGCAGCGCGACTACTACTTGCGCGAGCAGATGAAGGCCATTCAGAAGGAACTGGGCGAGCAGGACGAAGGTCAGCGTGAAGTGGACGATCTGCGCGAGAAGATCGAAGCCGCCGGCATGCCCGAGGACGTGAAGAAGGAGGCGATGAAGGAACTGAATCGCCTCAGCCGCATGTCTCCGATGGCTGCCGACTATGGTCTGACACGCAACTACATCGAGTGGCTCGCGCTGCTGCCCTGGGCCAAGAGTTCAGGCGAAAAGATCGACATCGGCAAGGCCAAAGAAATCCTCGACGAAGATCACTACGAGTTGAAGAAGGTCAAAGACCGCATCCTCGACTACCTCAGCGTGCTCGAACTCAAACCCGACATGAAAGGTCCGATCCTTTGCTTTGTCGGACCTCCGGGTGTGGGCAAAACCTCGCTGGGGCGCTCCATTGCACGCGCCCTCGGCCGTAAGTTCCAGCGCGTCGCGTTAGGCGGCATGCATGATGAGGCGGAGATCCGCGGTCATCGACGCACTTATATCGGTGCGCTGCCGGGCCAGATCATCCAGAGCATTCGCCGCGCGGAAACCAACGACCCGGTGATCATGCTCGACGAGGTCGACAAACTCGGCCGCGACTTCCGTGGCGATCCGGCCTCGGCGCTGCTCGAAACCCTCGATCCGGAACAGAACAATACCTTCCGCGATAACTATCTCGACGTGCCTTTCGATCTGTCCAAGGTGCTCTTCATCTGCACCGCGAACATGCTCGATACGGTGCCGCCGCCGCTGCAGGACCGCATGGAGATCATCCCGCTCCAGGGCTACAGCGAAGAAGAAAAGGTGCACATCGCGAATCGGTATCTCATTCCGCGCCAGATCAAGGCCAACGGCATCACAACCGAACAGATCGAGTTCCCTGAGGAGGCGCTCCGCCATATCGTGCGCCACTACACGCGCGAAGCCGGCGTGCGCAAACTCGAGCAGGTCATCGGCACTGTTTGCCGCAAGCAGGCGCGGCGCGTCGTCGAAGGCAAGACCGAAAAGCTCATTGTCACCCGCGAAGTCGTGAAAGACTTCTTGGGCGGCATTCAGGTGCGCGTCGATACCGAGGTGGCCGAGCGCGTGAAACGTCCCGGCGTGGCGGTCGGGCTAGCCTGGACTCCAGCCGGCGGCGACATCCTCTTCATCGAGGCCAACAAGATGAAGGGCAAGGGCGGCTTCACCATGACCGGTCAGATCGGCGAGGTGATGCAGGAATCGATGCAGGCGGCGCTTACCTGGGTCCGCTCCAATTCCGCTCGACTCGGACTGCCCGAGGACTTCAACAAAGACCTCGATCTCCACATCCACGTGCCAGCCGGGGCAATTCCGAAGGATGGCCCTTCTGCGGGCGTCACGATGGCGACCGTCCTCGCTTCACTGTTGACGGATACACCTGTTCGTCCGCTCACCGCGATGACCGGCGAGATCACGCTCAGCGGCAACGTCCTGCCGGTGGGCGGCATTAAGGAGAAGTTCCTTGCCGCGCGCCGGGCAGGCGTGCAGACCATCATCCTGCCCGCCGACAATCGTCAGGACGTTGAAGAAGACCTCACCCCCGAAATGATCGAGGGAGTGGATGTGCATTTCGCCAACCAGATCGACGATGTGTTAGCAGTCGCTTTGCCGCTCTTAAAGCCGCATCCCCAGCCGGCAACCATCGTGGGGACCGGCCCGAGCGTAGTAGCCGCGTAACATCGAAAAATCCAGCCCAACCCAGGCCGGCGAAAATCGCCGGCCTTTCCTTTGCACGCGTCCGCCCTTAGCTGACGAGGGAATGTTCACCGACGATTTCCGAGACCGCCAGCTTAGGAAAACAGTTCGCCACTCCCTCCATGGTGCCGCAGGACCCAATCACGATTGTCGCGGCATGATTGTGGCGGTCAAAGCTTTTTTGACGGTTATAGCGGTAGATGTCCGCACCCAGGTGAAATGTGCCGTGGGCCATGTTAAGGCGTATCTCAAACGTACAACGATAAGAACCGCCCATCTTCAGCGAAATCGGCGCGAAACCGAGACGTTCCGTGGACGTATTGAAGATTTCATTTTGTGCCTCGTCGGTAAACCATATAACCACTGAGACTTGCCCGGTATCCTCCCGCGCTGCGACCTCAATGTCTACCCATGCTGTCTGGCCAGATTCGAAGTGAGTCTGTTCCCCCGTCCGGTCGCGAATCGCGACCTTTGAGAGATAAACCGGCCTTTCGCCTTCGTCAGCCTCTTCCAACCTCCCGACATACCTCTGGGCGACCAAATCAGTCTCATCAATCGTGAGCACTTTGCCGTGTTCAAGCAGCATCGCGCGCTGGCAGATCTCTGTAACCGATTTCAAATTGTGCGAAACAAAGAGAACAGTTGTGCCTCCCGCAATCACCGAACGAATACGGTCGAGGCACTTTTGCCGAAAGACGTAATCACCGACGCTGAGCACTTCATCGACAATGAGAACCTCGGGATCAACATGGGCCGCAACGGCGAATCCAAGTCTCGCGTACATTCCCGAGGAATACCGCTTCACGGGCGTGTCGATAAACTCCTCAATTCCAGAGAAAGCAATGATCTGCTCCAACTTCGATTGAATCTCTCGTTTGTTCATCCCCAAAATCCTCCCGTGGAGGAAGATGTTCTCCATTCCAGTGAGATCGGGATGAAAACCCGCGGCCACCTCGATCAGTGCCGATAGCCTGCCGTTCACGATCATTCGACCACTGGTCGGTACCATGATGCGACTGAGGATCTTCAGAACGGTGCTCTTTCCAGCGCCGTTGTGTCCGATGATTCCCAGCGCTTCCCCACGCTTCACTTCGAATGAAATGTCTTGAAGCGCCCAGAATTCGCGCCGATCTGCGGTGTCCAACTCTCGTCCGCGAAACATCTTCCCCGTCAAGGCAGGTACTAGATCCCGGAGCGAGTTGTAGGTCTCCCCTTTGCGAAACTTTTTGTAGACATGCTCCATCCGGAGCGCGATTTCTGACATGTCAGCTCAACCCTCGTTCCAACTCGGCGTTTGAGCAAGCTGCTTGCACCAAAGAGGTTGAAACTGCCGGGCGCCAGATAGAAGCAGAGCGAAGGCGGTTTGAGAGTGAGGAGCCCAGAAGTCCGGCACAACGCGAAGACATCGTTTACCTCGGCACGACATGACGTAGAAATAGGAAGGACGGCTACACGACGACATGAATCGGGAATGCAGATCGAATCGTCTTTCGGCTTTGGAATCCGGGGCGATTCTATCGTTGCGTACAAGAGCTGAGACATGATGAGGATCACAGCTCTCGAAACCGGAAAGATGGCGGGGACAAGGACCTGCACTGGGCGTTCTTGTTTGTGTTATTGGTGCTCAGGCGCCGACAGATACGGCTATCCTGCGTCTAAGAAGACGATATGCTGCTTACTATGATTCGCGTACGTGTGCTTGCATTTGGCGTCCTGAAAGACGCCCTTGGCCCCGATGCAACTGAAGTTGTATTGACCGACGGCGCCACGGTAACGGATCTGCTGACGCAAATCGCTGCCCATCATCCTCATGCCGTTCTGCGTGGGATTGCGGTCAGCGTGAACGCCGAGTACGCGCCCACGACACACTCTCTGCGTGACGGAGATGAAGTGGGTCTGCTGCCTCCGGTGTCGGGCGGTTCTCCGCAGAGTGTTCATCTCACCCGCGAGCCCATCGACGCTGAGGCCCTCGTCGCCGGCGCCAAACACGGCGAAGACGGCGCCGTGGTCGTCTTCGATGGCATCGTCCGCAACCACTCGCGCGGCCGCCAGACGCTGCATCTCGACTACGAGGCCTACGAGGAAATGGCGCTTCGCCAGCTGCATGAAATCGCCGGTCAGGCGCGCGATCAATTCGGCGTCCGGCATGTCTCGATCGTCCATCGTCTCGGTCGCTTGCAGATCGGCGAAACCAGCGTTCTCATCGTCGTCGCTTCGGCCCATCGCGCCCAGGCCTATGAGGCAAGCCGCTGGCTGATCGACACCCTCAAGAAGACTGTTCCCATCTGGAAGAGAGAGACATTTGTCGACGGAACCGTGTGGGCCGACGGCGAACCGTTTCCCGCTGGCCTGGGTGTGGAGGCTGTCGATGCCTCCTAGAGGCCGAACGATGAGCTGCTGGCTTCCGTCGTCAGGATGCCTGGCCGCGCTTCTGCTCCTGAACCTCCAGCCCCTCATCGCCCAGGACGACCTGACGCTGCACGTCGACGTCAAGCTTGTGAGTATCTTCGTCAACGTGACCGACACCCACGGCGCAATCGTCGGGGGACTGACGCGCGACGACTTTGCCATCGCCGAAGACAACCGTCCGCAGCAGATCTCCGTCTTCGAACGTCAATCCGAACTGCCGCTCAACCTCACCCTGGCCATCGACACCAGCGCCAGCACCTTCAAAGACCGTGGCATCGAGCAGGAGGCCGCCAAACGCTTTGTGCATGCTCTCCTGCGCGATCAGGATCAGATGAGCCTGCTCGAGTTCGATACCTTTGTCACCGAGCTTGCGCCGTTCACGAACAAAGAAGCACAAATCGACCATGGACTCGACCGAATCCGCGGCGAGGGCGGCACCGCGCTCTACGATGCGATTTATCTGGGCTCGCAGAAGCTTGGTCCCAAGCAAGGGCGCAAGGTCCTGGTCCTCGTTTCTGACGGCGGCGACACAGTGAAGAGTACGACCTATGCCCAGGCGCTCGAACAGGCTCTCCGCAATGAGGTCATGATCTACAGCATCATCGATGTGCCCATCGAGGCTAGCGCGGGACGCGACCTCGGCGGCGAGCATGCTCTCATCACTCTCGCGGAACAGACCGGCGGCAAGAGTTTCTATGCCGAGACCGGCGGACTGGCCAAGGCCTTCAGTCAGGTCAGCGACGATCTGCGCACCCAATACTTGATCGGCTACTATCCGCACAATCAGGAACCCGGCCGGAACTTTCATCGTCTGAACGTCACGATCCCGCGTGCCGCAACGGATGCGTTTAATGTTCGTTACCGCACCGGCTACTACGCCGACAGCCCATTGAAGAACTCGGCCGCGCGCGAGTAGCGGCCTTCCCACACTGCGCCACCTATTTTCGTTCCTTTCATGCGCCTCGCACTAAAATGGCGGTATGACTCCTCCTTTGTCGGCTCGTCGCCGCTCCAAGACTCCTCCGCCTGGTGAAACCGGACAGGAGGCGTTGTATCTGCGGTCGCTCAGTGAGCGCCAGGTTCCCGTTTCGATCAAGCTTTGGGATGGGGAAACTGTGCGCGGCTGGATCGAGTACTTCGACGACGGAATGGTGCGCCTCACACGCGAAGGCAAACCGAATCTCTTCATCTATAAGCATCAGATTCAAACCATCACCGAAGCAAAGCGCAAGCGTGCACCGCGCCGCACCACCGAGGGAGTCGTTTCGTGACCGCTTCGTCACCTGTTCATCCCGCCCTGGCTTGGGTCCCAAAAGCTACTGAAATCGCTCGCGAGGCGGGCGCACGGTTGCGCGCGTTCTTTGCCCAGGGGGTCGAGACCGAGTACAAGGGCGACGTCGATATTGTGACGGTAGCCGATCGCACCGTCGAAAAGCTGATCCGCACACGTCTCGGCGAGGTCTTTCCCGATCACGGGATCTGCGGCGAAGAGGGAACGCGCGATGGCCTGGAGCGCGAGTTCCGGTGGTATGTCGACCCGCTCGATGGCACAACGAACTTCGCCCATGGTTTCCCTCAGTTTTGCGTCTCAATGGGACTCGAACAGCGCCCCGTCGGCATCCGCTCAGACGAAGATGGCACCCTCGTCGCTGGCGTCATCTATGACCCGATGCGCGATGACTTGTTCGTTGCGGAAAAGGGAAGAGGGGCATATCTCAACGGGCAGCTGCTGCACGTGTCTCCCGTCGCCCAGCTGGCCGAAGCGCTCGTCGCCACGGGTTTCCCGAGCCGCAAACGCCACGCCAGCCCGAACATTCACTTCTACCACGAGTTCACGTTGCGATCCCATGGAGTCCGTCGCGCCGGGTCGGCGGCCTTGGATCTCGCCTACGTCGCAGCCGGGCGGATGGAAGCATTCTGGGAGTTCAACCTGAACCCCTGGGACACCGCAGCCGGCATCCTTCTGGTGGAAGAGGCAGGCGGCCGCGTGACCGACTTTGCAGGAAACCGCTATCGCATCGCCAGCGACGAAATTCTTGCCTCCAACGGAAGGATTCATGCCGAGCTGTTGTCCCTCTTCACCGCTATGTTTGCCGGCCGGGACCTGACGCCGATTCCCACCCCTGCGGAGTGGGCTGCCGAACGCCAAGCGCGCGCCGCTGGTTCTAGTCCCTTAGTCCCTTAGTCCTTGTTCTCATCCCTCCCGCATAGCAAAACGAGCCCCTCGCCCCGGCCCCGAGCACCCAGTCTCGTGTGCTACTATCAGCGTCGAGAAGAATCCCTTTCGGAGAAACTGACGATGGCATACGTGATCGCAGAACCCTGTATCGGCACCAAGGACACCGCCTGTGTGGACGCTTGCCCGGTCGATTGCATCCACCCCAAGAAAGACGAAGCCGATCACGCCACCGCCGATCAGCTCTTCATCGATCCCGTTGAATGCATCGATTGCGGCGCCTGCGTTCCGGCCTGCCCCGTCTCGGCTATCTTTGCGCAGGACGATCTGCCCGAAAAGTGGGCGCACTTCACCGAGAAGAACGCCGCACACTTCGGCCGCTAGTTTTTCGATCAGGCAGCAAAGGAGCGCGTACTCCATCAGGGGTGCGCGCTTTTGCTTTGCCTGCGGATCGGTGCCGGACAAGTGCGATGATGGAAATCGATGGCCGTCCTCACTTCGGAAGCCGTGGTTTTGCGCACGTGGCCCCTCCACGAGTCCGACCTGATCGTCAGCTTTTTCTCGCGCGAGTATGGCCGGATCAAGGGCGTCGCCAAAGCTGCGCTCAGAAGCCGCAAACGCTTCGGCGGCGCACTGGAGCCTATGACGATCGTGCGCGCCTGGTATGTCGAGCGCCCGAAGCAAGAGCTCGTCCGCCTCGACCAACTTGAGATCATTCGCTCGCCGCTCTCAACCCCGGTCGATCAAACACGCCTGACCGTCCTCAGCTTCTTCTCCGAACTGCTCGACCAGGCTCTCCCCGAGCACGATCCGCAGGAGACCATCTTCCGCCTCCTGGCCTCCGTTTTAGACCAGACCACGGTCGAACAACCGTGGATGCCCCTTACTTACTTCCAGCTCTGGATGACGCGCCTGACGGGCCTGTTGCCCGACATCGTCCACTGCACGGCCTGCGGCGAAGCTCTGAAGGCGGGCGAAACCAGTTTCAATGCCCACGCCGACGGACTCTTCTGCGCCATTCATCGCAACGGCAACGCCAGCGAGCTCAGTGCCGATTCCTGGCAACTCGCATTGCGTATGTTGCGCGCACCCGTGAGCGCATTCACGGCAGAGCCATGGCCTCGGCGGCGCGGGCAGGATCTGCGTCGCTTCACTCTGCAATCGCTGGAGCGCCATCTGGAGCGCAAGTTGCGCACCGCCGAGCTGCTAGCGCGTCTCTGAACGACGGCCTCCGACAGAGCGGAGAACGGCGCATCGGCTGATAAGATGGATGCTTAAGTCCCGATCAAGTCAGCCAAGAGAGTTTGTCTGTGTCGTCGAGTCCGGTTTCTTCTCCAAAGCCCACCGCCCTCACCTTTCAGGAATTGTTGTTCCGCCTGCAGAGCTTCTGGGCCGAGCGCGGTTGCGTCTTGCAGCAGCCCTACGACGTCGAAGTCGGCGCAGGCACCATGGCTCCTGAAACGTTCCTCCGTGTGCTGGGTCCGACGCCGTATAAGGTCGGCTATGCGCAGCCCTCGCGCCGCCCGGCGGATGGCCGCTACGGCGAGAACCCCAACCGGCTGTTCAAGCACACACAGTTTCAGCTCATCCTCAAGCCGCCCCCGGAAAACGTGCAGGAGCTCTACCTCGAATCGCTCGCTGCCATGGGCATCGACCTCGCGAAGCACGACATCAAGTTCGAAGAAGACAACTGGGAGTGGCCCGCTGGCGGCGCCTGGGGCGTGGGCTGGCAAGTCATGTTTGACGGCCAGGAGATTACCCAGTTCACCTACTTTCAGCAGTGCGGCGGACTCGAGCTCGACCCCATGTGCGCCGAGCTCACCTACGGCCTGGAGCGCATTGCGCAGGTCCTGCAGGATCTGGACTCCATCTACGACATCGTCTGGGCGCGCGACCCGCAGACCGGCACACCGACAACCTATCGTGAAGTGCGCTTTGCCGAAGAGCTGCAATTCTCGGTCTACAACTTCGAAGAAGCCGACGTTCCCAAGCTATGGGAGCACTTCAACCAATACGAGGCCGAAGCCAAGAGCCTGCTGGCCAAGGCCGATACCCTGCTCACGGACGAAAAAGCCAGCCCAAAGGAAAAGAAAAGATTTCCGTTGCTGCCGACCTATGAGCTCGCGCTGAAGTGCTCGAACCTGTTCAACATCCTCGATGCCCGCGGTGCCATCAGCGTGACCGAGCGTGTCGGCGTCATCGGGCGCATTCGCAGTTTAGCGGTGGCCGTAGCCAAGGCCTACGCCGTGCAGCAGGCTGCCTAGAGCGATCGAAAGAAACAAGAGAATATGCCGGATTTTTTGTTGGAGATTGGGCTCGAAGAAGTACCCGCCCGCATGATTGCCGGGGCTGAAGCAGAGCTCGGCCGCCGCGTGCACGACCTGTTGACCCGCGAACGTCTGTTCGATCCTGCGGCCAATGTCACCACCTATTCCACGCCGCGCCGCCTGGCCGTCCTGGTCAAAGGCGTGCTGCCCGCGCAGGCCGACACGGAAGAGCAGCTGACAGGTCCCTCGTGGAAGGTTGCCTTCAAGGACGGCGCTCCAACCGCAGCCGCTGAGGCCTTCGCAAAGAAAGCCGGCGTCGCCGTCTCGGAACTCCAGAAGATCGTCAACCCCAAGGGTGAATACGTCGGCGCCACCATCAAGCGCAAGGGTCGCACCGCAACGGACATCCTCGTATCCGATCTACCGAAAGAAGTGCTGTCGATCTACTGGGCCAAAAACATGTATTGGCGCGCAGGCAAGCCGGAGCGCTTCGTCCGTCCAGTGCGCTGGGTCGTCGCGCTGCTTGATTCGGCTGTCGTCCCGCTTGAAATCGCCGGCATCGTCGCAGGCAACATCAGCCGCGGGCATCGCGTTCTCCACGGGGTAACGCCGGTCGTTATTGACGAGCCGAAGAATTACTCCAAAAGTCTGCTCTCTGCAAGGGTCATCGTCGACACCGCCGAGCGTCGTCTGGTCATCCGCAAAGCTCTCGACAAGGCCACACGCACGGTTCCCGGGGCGCGATGGCGCGAAGATGAGCCCCTGGTCGAGACCGTTCTGCATCTCACTGAGTGGCCCACTGTCCTCCTCGGCAACTTTGAGCGGGAGTACCTTGCGTTGCCCGAAGAAGTGCTGGTCACGGTGATGCGCGATCACCAGAAGTACTTTGCCGTCGAAGATGCCAACGGCAAGCTGGCCCCGCACTTTCTCGCCGTCCTCAATACGGAAACCGGCGAGGAGGGCACGGCGATGATCCGCCAGGGCAATGAACGCGTGATCCGCGCCCGCTTCAAAGACGCGCAATTCTTCTGGGACGTCGACCAGAAGACACCGCTCACCGCGCGCGTCGAAAGCCTGAAGAACGTCACCTTCCACAAAGAACTGGGCAGCTACTACTGGAAGACCGAACAGAATGAAGAGATCACGAAGAGACTTTTCTTCGCCTATGAGAACGCATCTCCAAATCCGACAGAAAACTCGGCGATTTTCAATGCGATTCAGACAGCGGTGAGACTGGCAAAGACCGACCTTACCTGTGAGCTCGTCAAGGAATTCACAGAGCTCCAAGGCATCATCGGCGGCCTCTATGCGCGGGCACAAGGACTGGGCGAGCGTGTAGCCCTCGCGATCTATGACCAGTACACGCCCGCGCCGATGGAAGATGAGATTCCAAGGTCGGTGGAAGGCCAAATCCTTGGCCTCGCTGATCGTATCCAGACCATTGTTGCGATGTTCGGTATCGGAATGGAACCAACTGGCTCGAAGGATCCGTTTGCGTTGCGCCGCGCGGCGAATGGAGTCGTGAAGATTCTCGCTGAGTCCGAATTGACCCTAAGCATCAGCGATGTGATAAGTTCCGGAGCAACAGCATTCGACAAGCTTGGGCGCGAAGAAGAATTGAATTTGCATGTCGCCGGGGGCGCTGCAGTCGGATTCGAATCCCCTGAAAGCCAAGGGGCGCGCAAGTTCATGACCGAGCGCCTGCACTTCTACCTCAAGGATGTCCGCGGTTTTACCTACGATGTCGTCAATGCGGTCCTCGCTGTCGGTGCCGACGACGTGCGCGACGCCATCGCCCGGGCCGAAGCCCTCACCGCGGCCCGTGAGTCTGCTGACTTCGCCGCCGTCTCCGCTGCCTTCAAACGCATCAAGAACATCCTCCGCCAAGCCGAAGAGAAGGGATTTGCCATCCAGGCAGCCCCGGATGCAAATCCGTTGGCCCCACAAGCCCAGCAACTTGCCGACGCCGCTGCGGCTCTCGCGCCCCAGGTGGCCAAGCTGCGCGAGGCCCGCGCCTACGGCGACGCTATGGAACTGATTGCCACCCTGCGCCCCGCAGTCGACACCTTCTTCGACAAGGTCATGGTCCTCGACCCCGATCCCGAGGTCCGAGGTGCGAACTTGGCCTTGATCGCAAATGTCCTGCGCAGCTTCTCGGGCATCGCCGAATTCAGTGAGATCGTTACCGCTTAAAGAAGCTCTCGTTCACCAGAACCCGAAATTCTGCGCAAAACGTCAGCAATTCTTGTGCACCGGGGTTATTGACTATTTCGCCATTAACGGGGGGTGGGGTCGTGGTCTGACCTCTCGGAAAGAATTCCGGGGTCTGGGCTGTCCTTCCGCGACCAGGAGCACCTGGCGACGCCGCCTTTTGTTTACCCATAGAATCCAGTCTGGCCGATCGAGGCGTAATCCTACGCAAAAGGTCCCTGCAGCAAGAGTTCCTGTCGCGTGTTTCCGCTTTACCAGGCGGGGACTTTCGTGTGCACCGCTGACCGTGAGCTTTTCCACGATCGCCCGCTTCAGCGAGATCGTGACAAGCTGAATCTCTCCTCTGTAGCCTTCTCAGCCGCGCGCCAGGCCCTCCAAGCGGCTTCCGGCGCAGCGCGTCCTTCTGGACAGCCAGTCCCCTTAATTCCCGGCAACCAGCTGCCAGTACGCCAAACTCCCCAACGGCACCTTCGACAATCCAGGTCGCGGCGCCAACTGCCCCTTCAGGAACTTCAGCAGATCTTCCACCACATTGCGATTGTCGCCAAAGTAGCTGTGGCCCAGCGCATCCATGCTGAGCTTCGACACGTCCACCGTGTCGAGACCCTGCATCACGATGGTGTCGCTGCCCGCTTCGCCGGCCCGTGGTTCTTTGTGGAAGAGAAGATGAGAAGCCGCGAGCGCCTGGTCGTGCTCCGAAACATAGAGCGTGACCTTGTTCTGCGGGTTGTGAATCTGCGCCGCCAGTTGCATAAAGACATCGCGATCGACATCGGGCGCGGCAAACACGACCGTGCTGAATTTTCCGAAATCCTTGAACTGCGGGTCGGCCGCCAACTGCGCCAGGACCGGCAGCAGCGCGCGGTTGCCCATGCTGTGGGCGATTAGGTGAACAACGGTCGCTCCTGAACTGGCAGCGACGTCTTCGAGAAACTGCTTGAGGTTTCCGGTGGTATCTTGCACGCTCTGCTCGTCGTCGAGATAGCCGAAGAGGCTGCCACGCGACGGCCAGCTATAAAAGATGGGCGCGCCCTTGAAGCCGAAGTCATAGGCCAACTGCGCGGTCCGGATCGCCGCATCCTCGAAACTCACGTTGTAGCCGTGCACAAAGACGAATGCCTCTTTCCCCGGTGACGCCGCCACCATCCCCGCAACATTCTTCAGGAACTGCGCCTTTGCCTCCGACTCGACCTTCTGCAAAACGATGTGCTTCTCCGGATCGGGGTGGAACTCGAGCTTCCAGATGTCGGGCCGTTCCACCTCGGCCAGCACATGGGTCTCCGGAACGCTGACGTCGCACGAGCCGTACGACAGCGCCCCGTTATCCGATCGCGCCCCCAGATACTCCAGCGAGCCCTGCTCGGTTTGCGGCTTCCGGTCGGTCGCATAGAGTACGTGGACCACGGTGAAGCCGGTGCTCGCGCCACGCTCCGTGGGCTGGGCCGGAAGAACCAAGACAAATGCATGGTCAGGGGTACGCCCGGATGTGTCGACCCTGAATTCCCTCTCTGCCTCACCAAAACCAGCAGCGGAAGCATGCACCAAATACGGACCGGGCGTCATCGCGATGCCCAGGAAGGCGAATTTTCCGTACACGTCCGTGCGCGTGTCCGCGACCGTGCTATCGCTCGTTGACCCCGCACGAATATCCACCCGTGCGCCGGAGACAGGCTTTCCATCCGGCCCACTCACGGTGCCCTGCACATTCACGAGAGCTACAAAGCTCTCGCCGCCCTGTGCCCAGACGCGAGTTTGCATCACCGAGAGCAGAAGCAGGGAGACCAGGATGCTTAGCCTGAGTCGACGCATAAGAGGCCTCATCTTCTGGAAGGAGAGAATTGACGCCGGCATAACGCCACAGATCCGTGAAGGGGAGCGCCATCACCTCGGGGCAGGAGAAGACGCATACAGCTTAAGCCGGGTGAGACCATCTTCCCGAAACCATTGCCTGCTGTCAACGCCAATCCTGCCTGGCCCGCGATATCTGAAGTGGTTTGAGCTGTCAGAACACTGCATCTTCGCCTGCCGCTCGGCGTCTAAAATTACTAGAGATGTCCGACAACCTGTATCTGAGTTTGTGGTACCCCAACCTGCGCATCGCCTCACTCCCCGACAAACTGGTCTCGGTTCTGGGAACCTTTGCAGGTTACGGCGGAGAAGCCCGCGTCTACGCCGCCACGGTTTGGCCCGTGGGATGGAGTGAGGCTCCGGTCTTTCAGAGTGTGTATGGTCTGGGCGAACAGGGAGCGGACCCGAAGCAGGCCATCGAGGACGCCCTCGAATTGCTCCATGACGACTATGCCTATGAGTTCCAGATCGCCTGGAATCTCTGGGAATTCGAACCTGCCGAACACCTTGATCCCCGATGGATGCGCCAGCCGCGACTGGTCCGTGTCACTGCATTCGGCCCGCTCTTCGATGAAGGAGCCTACGAGCAGGAGGGCCACATCCGCATCGATTTCGGCAGCGACGCAGCGTTCCTCGAAGAGGATGCCGAACTCAATGCCATCTCCGCGCGCCACGTCGAAGAGAACGTGCGGCAGCTTGTCGAGCTCACCGCAGCCATCGAAAAATCTTCCGGAGCCACTGCGCGTTTGCTATGGAGTGAACTCGGAGAGAGCCTTGCCCAGCGTCTTGCTGCACGGCTGGGCATGGAGAACTAAGCAGTGCGCTTCACCATCGAGCGGATTCGGACCACGATCCTGATCGCGGGCGTGCTGCTCGTGGCGGCACTCGGCGTTTTGCTTACGATCGGACACTGGAAGAGCCCGTTTAGTCGCCGAGACCTGCCGAAAAAGCTCGGCATCGATATTCAGCAGGAGGCCAACGGCTTCACGCAAGCCACCTTCAACGCAGGCCACGCCAAATACAAACTCACCGCATCTAAGGTCGAGCAGCTCAAGGACAATCGCTTTCGTCTGCACGCGGTCAGGATCGAAATGTACGGACCGGACGGCGCGGGAACGGATCGCATCGAGGGTTCCGACTTCGAATACGATCAAAAGGCCGGCATTGCCAAGGCTGCTGGACCGGTCGAGATTACGCTTGATAGGCCGCCACAGTCTCAATCATCGACGTCAAATAACACCTCGAGCCGTGAGAATCACGCCGCCGCGACCCCAGACCAGTCAAGTCTGCGCCAGATTCATGTCAAGACCGTCGGCCTGACCTTCGATCAGAACTCGGGCGTTGCCACCTCCGCCAACCACGTCGAATTCGATCTTCCCCAGGCGTCGGGAAGTGCGATGAGCGCCTCGTACGATTCGCAACATGGCCAGCTCGTGTTGGCGGGCGCGGTGGAGTTGAATGTGCGGCGAGGACCGAACCCGGTCGAGATCCAGGCTCAGCATGCCGTGTGCGACCGGGATGCATCGAAGTGCAGCCTGACAGCAGCAACGGCCCGATATCGAGATGGAGATGCGCAAGCTGGGCAATCGCAGATACTCTTTCGCGAGGACGGTACGGTCGATGAACTCGAGGCTGCGAATGGTCTGGTGCTGAACACAAAAAACCGAGGCCGGGTTGCGGCGCCAACCGGGCAGCTGAGCTTCGATGCAAAGAACGAGCCGACCCACGGTCACCTCGAAGGCGGCGTAATCCTGGACTCGGATCAGGGGGGTCGTACATTTCACGGATCGGCTCCAATGGCAGATCTGCAGTTCTCCTCTGCGGGCTTGCTCCGCAGCGTACATTTGGAGCGGAACGTCACCTTCGCAACCGACGAGCAGACCGGCGATGCAAGCGCCCCAGTGCGCGTCCATCGAACTTGGGCATCTCCTGTGGCCGACGTTGCTCTTCGAGACGTAGGTGCCGGGCGAGTGGCTTTGGATTCGGTGCAGGGAACCGGCGGGGTTGTTGTCTCCAGCGACAGCCGCCGTGGCAATGCGGCTCCAGCCCGTGCCCGCATGACAGCAGACGAAATGAAAGGATCCTTCGGCGCAGACTCTGCGCTGACCGCGATGACCGGCACGGGCCACGCTACCCTCGACCAGACCTCGGAATCCGGCACGCGTCAGACAGCGGGCGGCGATCGGGTCGAAGCTCAGTTCACGGGTCAACACGCGATTGCGAACGGCGGCCTTCCGAGTCATCCGGCTCAGCCCCGAGCCCAGCCCGAAACTGGCGCCGCTCAGATCGATCGAGCCTCGGTGGTCGGCCATGTTGTTCTCACGCAGCAGGCGGCGGCTTCACCGGGCTCAGTCCCTCCTGCAGCGCTGCGCGCTACCGCGCAGCGAGCCGATTACGAAGGCGCAGGGGAGTGGCTGCATTTGATCGGAACACCCCACGTGGAGAATGGAGAGATCGCGCTCGATGCCGAGAAGGTCGATCTAGCCCGCGCCTCGGGCGATGTGTTTGCCCATGGATCGGTGAAAGCCACCTGGTTCGGGAAGCAAGGCGCCGCGCTGGGTGCGCAGGGACCGGCTCATATCGTAGCCAGCGAGGCACAGATGCATCAGGCTAGCGGCGAAGCGGCCTTTCGCGGGAATGCGCGTTTGTGGCAGCAGGCCAATTCCATCTCGGCTCCTGTCATCGTTCTTGACCGGACTCGACAGACTCTCTCGGCGCAAACTGCGAATCCAGCCGATCCTGTGCGCGTCGTGCTGCTCAGTGCCGCCAACATGCAGCCGTCCAGGGCGGGAAAGGCCGGCTCTCCCTCCGTCGTAAGGGTGCGCGGCGGCGATTTGAAGTACTCCGAAGCCGAGCGCAAGGCAGTCATGCACGGCGGCGTGCTGGCGGGGGTGGTGGCCGAGACCGGGGATGCGACGACTCAGGCCCAGGAGGTGGATCTTCTTCTCCTGTCTCCCGGGAATCATTCCGGAAAGGACGGCGGCTCCGCGCAGGTCGACCGCATGACGGCCAGCGGCAACGTCTCGATCGAAGCCGACGGAAGACGCGGGACGGGCTCTCGGCTCGACTACTCAAGCGAGCGGGATGAGTACGTTCTCACCGGTACGGCCGCCAATCCTCCGCGGCTGACCGACCCAGAGCGTGGAACGGTGACCGGCGAGTCTTTGATTTTCAACAGTCGCGATGATAGCGTCAATGTCGAAGGCGGCCAGCGCGCAACCACAACCGAGACCACCGCCCCCAAGCGGCAGTAGACCGGCTGCAGGAACTTGATGGATACATTAATCGCCGAGGGAATCGGCAAATCGTACAAAGGCCGGCAAGTCGTTCGCGGAGTCAGCCTCAAAATCTCGCGCGGAGAAGTCGTCGGGTTGCTGGGACCCAACGGAGCCGGCAAAACCACGAGCTTCTATATGATCGTCGGCCTGGTGCCGCCTGAGACCGGGCGCATCCTGGTCGACGAGGCCGACATCACTCGCGTCCCCATGTATCTCCGGGCGCGCAACTTCGGCATCAGCTATCTGCCCCAGGAGCCCTCCGTCTTTCGCAAGCTCACCGTCGAGGAGAACATTCTCGCCGTGCTTGAGGCCCAGCCGCTCGATGTGCGCGAGCGACGGGCTCGAACCGAGCGTCTCATCCAGCAGCTCAATCTTGGGCACATTCGTACCACGCGAGGTTATGCGCTATCCGGAGGCGAACGCCGGCGCGTTGAGATCGCTCGGGCGCTCTGCATTCAGCCGAACTTCATTCTGCTCGACGAGCCATTTAGCGGCATTGACCCCATCGCCGTCCTGGAGCTGCAGAAGATCATCTTCGACCTGAAAGCCAGTGGGATCGGCATCCTGATCACCGACCACAACGTCCGCGAGACCCTGAGCGTGACCGATCGCGCCTACATCATCGCCGAGGGAAAAATCTTCCGCACTGGAACGCCGCACGAACTCGGCAACGATGTCGAGGTCCGTCGCGTCTATCTCGGCGAAGGCTTTTCGCTGAGTTGAGGGGGCTCGCTCGGAACCGTCTTATGTCCCGGAACCCGTCGGGACCTTTCTAAGTATTGACAGGCAACTCCCCAAGGCGGCCTGGGGGCCACCTCTGCCGATCGTAGACTTCCCGGCGTGACGCAACCCGATTTGGGAACAAGGTACCTGCGGATGGCGCCTCGCTTTCGGCTGGCTTCTCATCCGATTACACTTAAGTGGTTAGACGTTGTACAGGAATCGAACACTGCATGCCGCTACTGCAACCCAAACTGAATCTCAAGGTCGCGCAGCGCCAGGTCCTCACCCCGGGCCTCATGCAGATGGTGAGCGTGCTCGCGCTCAACAAGCTGGAACTGAAGGAGATGATAGACGCCGAGATGGTCGAAAACCCCGTCCTTGAGGAGATCGACGAGACGGTACCCATGCTCGACGAGGTCGCCGGCCGGGTCGAACGCCAGGAGCGAGTCGAGCGCCTGGAGCACGCGGAGAACGGCACCGCTGAAGCGCCTGCCACCCCCAACGATCCGTTCAACGAAGTCGATTTTGGTTCCTATTTCCAGGAATACCTGGATCCTGGCTATAAGACGCTGCCCGAGTTTGATGACAACGAGCGGCCCTCCTTCGAAAACTTCCTTTCTCAGCCAACTACCCTGGCCGATCATCTCGCCTGGCAGCTGGGCGCCTCCACCGTCGATCCGCGCCTTGAGCAGGTGGCGGAATTCATCATCGGCAATCTCGATGGAGACGGCTATCTTGCCGTCAGCGAAGAGGAGCTCGTGGCAGCGCTCCGGGAGTTTCCTGGAAGCCATGATCTTGACGACGAGGCGGCTCTCGACGTTGTTCGGCGCGCCATTGACCTCGTGCAGCATCTCGATCCTCCGGGAGTGGCGGCGCGCGATCTTCGCGAATGCCTGCTGATTCAGATCAAGGCGCAACAGGAGGAGTTCGCCCAGGTCTACGCCCGGCGTAGCGATGAGCTCGCCGACGAATCCCGTGGCAGTTTCCGCGCCGACGCCGAAGCCAAGCTCGAAGAGCGGAAACGCTCGGTGGAGATCGCCGAGCAGATCGCGGACCGCCACCTGAGTCTCGTCCAGAAACGCGATGTGAAAGATCTGGCGCGCGCTCTGCAGGTATCGCCCGTCGAAACGCAGGCAGCCGTCGAGTTCATTCGCACTCTCGATCCGCGGCCCGGCCGCCTCTACAATCGCGAACAGACCCGGCTGATTGAGCCCGACGTGGTTTTTGCCAAGCGCGGCGGCGAGTGGATCGTCTCCATGAACGAGGAAGACCTTCCCAGCCTGCGCCTCAGCCAGCGCTACAGACGCATGCTGGTCGCGGAAGGCACTGAGAAAGAAGTCAAAGAGTACGTGAAGGAGCGTTTCCGGTCTGCCCTGCAGCTGATGCGCAACATCGCTCAGCGCAAGAGCACCATCCTTCGCACCTGCGAGGTCATCGTTCGGCGTCAGGGAGATTTCCTCGAAAAGGGTATCGAGGCGCTGCGCCCCATGATGATCAAAGAGGTCGCTGAAGAGATCGGTGTGCATCCCTCCACCGTCAGCCGCGCTGTGGCCAACAAGTATGCCCATACGCCCCAGGGCGTGGTCGAGCTGCGCTTCTTCTTCTCCGAGGGATCGAACGGCCCCGAAGGCGCTGACACGCCCTTGCTCGTCCTCAAGCGCAAGGTCCGTAAACTCATCGAGGAAGAGGACCCACGGCATCCGCTCACCGACGATCAGCTCGCGGCAACTCTTCAGTCCCAGGGTATTCAGCTGACCCGCCGCACCGTCGCCAAATATCGCGAGGATATGAACATCCCGTCAACCCATCAGCGCCGTCGGCGCGACGCCTAGGGCTCCGCCAAAGCAGTTTTTCCTTTCCTGAAACAGGTGTGCCGAGATTTTCCGTCGCGTTGCAATTTGCAGCCGCCTCGCTCGCTATAATGCGTCACATGCGCTGCTGCACCGCGAGCCGTTTTTCGGCGGCTACGACGTTTGCTCCGCATAACCGGAGGGCTGACGATGCAAGTCGAATTGACAGCCAGACAGGTAAAAGTCTCCAAGGCTCTGCGTGCTCAGGCCGAGGAGGGCATGGACCGCATTGCGCGCATCATGGGTCGCACGACGACGGCCAGCGTGACCTTTCGTGTCCAGCGGCATCTGCAGATCGCCGAGTTAACCGTAAAGTCGCGGTCCCAAACCATCGTGGCGTCAGGGCAGGCAGACTCGCAGGAGTCTGCACTGCGCGATGCACTTGCCCACGCCGAACATCAGGCGCTTCGCTACCGCGACAAACACATGGCGCGCAAACGCATGCCCAAAGAGGAGAAGACTTTGACCGCCCCGCCCGTTGCGCGTCCCAAGGTGCGTCCATCGGAGTCGCAGGAACCAGGCGTCAACGGGACATCGAACGCTAGGACTGTGATCCCAGTGCACTCGTTTCCCGCCAAAGCGGCGATTGTCGAGCCGCACATCCTCGAGAGCGCCGAAGCCATCGCCATCAAGCCGATGACCATCGAAGAAGCCGTCAAGGATGCTGAGTTTCGCGACCGCGATCTCCTCGTGTTTCGCAATCCTGGCGGTGACCTGTACGTGCTTCATCGCCGTCGCGATGGCCAGATGGAGTTAGTCGAGATTCCCTGACGCGATTGCTGGTCCAGCCGCTCTACACACCGCGCCTCAACGCCGAAATCTCAGAGCGCCCGTCAGGACGTGTTACTCAGAGGCCATCCTTTCATCGCGCCGCAACTCTCGCGCGCATCGATTCGGTGTACGATGAGCCATGGTATCTTCGCCGCAGGTGTCCCCAAAACTCACCGGCAAGCCGCCTGCCGACCACGTCGTGCCCATGAAGACGCCGAAGAAGGAGCTGGTCATCGTGACCGGTATCTCCGGCGCAGGCAAGGCTTCGGCCCTTCGCAACTTCGAGGACCTCGGATATCACGCCGTCGACAACCTTCCACTCGAACTCCTCACCGAATTTGCTGGATTAGTCGGGAAATCAGGCGAGATCGAACGCGCGGCCATCGTTGTGGATATTCGTGAGGGGCAAACGCTCGATCGCTTGCCCGAAATCCTGAAACAAGTCAGGCACATCCTGCCCACTCGTGTTGTCTTTCTCGACGCACAGGATTCCGTTCTCGTCCGGCGTTACTCCGAAACCCGCCGGCCACATCCGTTGCGCCGATCGGAAACCGTAGAACGGTCGATTGCCGAAGAGCGGCAGCTGCTCGATCCCATCCGCAACGTCGCCGACACCCTCGTCGACACCTCCAACTTCAATGTGCACGAGCTGCGTGCGCACATTCAGCAGCGATTCGGACACGAAGAACAGACCAAACGCCTGCTCGTGAGCTGCCTGAGTTTCGGCTTCAAGAACGGTGTGCCGCTCGATGCCGACCTCGTGTTCGACGTGCGCTTCCTGCCCAATCCGCACTTCGTTCCCGAGTTCCGCAAAAAAACAGGCAAGGATCCGAAGGTTGCAGCCTACGTGCGCGGCTTTCCGCAGACCAAGGAATTCCTTACCAGAGTAACCGACCTGATGCTCTATTTGCTTCCTCACTACGTCGAGGAAGGGAAGAGCTACCTGACCGTAGGCTTCGGCTGCACCGGCGGCCAGCACCGCAGCGTCATGATGGCCGAAGAGATGTCGAAGCGCCTCCGCAAAGCCGGCTACCAGGTAAAGGCCGTCCATCGCGACGTCCCCCGCTAATCACCGGATCGCCGATCAGGTCTCAGTTCATCGAACCATCGCGAGACTGCGTCTTCATAGTCCTTTGATCTGCCCGAATCGGTCGTCCACACCCGAGTCTTGCGCGCGTCGACTTCGTCGTACGCCTTCTTCATGAACCCGTGACTACCCATTTGAGATTCAAACCACAGAGAAGGAACGTTCAGCGTCGCCGCAGCCTCCAGCAGGTCCCAGCGATCCTCGACCAATAAGTGCGCAGGCACAAACCGCGCGCGGGGATCGCGAAATACCACCACCTCCGGCGACTCCGCTGGATCGTCGAGAACCACGCCCGCAATTTCCGGATGGACCGCAGCGACTTCCAGCGCGAGATCTGCCCCAAGGCCCGATCCGGCCAGCACAATCGAGTCACCAGGAATATGCCGTGTTTCCGTCAGGTACCGGATGGCCGATTCTGCATCCTCGCGCCAGTGCTTTTCGCTCGGCCGTTCAAACCGGCTCGCGCCGTAGCCACGATAATCGAACACCAACAGGTTCACCTTCGCGTCATGCAAGGAGACCACAGCAGGCACAACATCCCCGATGTTGCCATTGGCGCCGTGCAAATAGATCGCGGTAAATCGGCTCTCCGGCGGTCCGGGAATCCACCATCCGTGAAGCTGAGGCTGCCCCGCTTCAGTTGTCGCGAAATCGATCGAGTCAAACGGCAGTTCAGCGCTGGCCGGGGTTTGCGTGATCGTCGTTTTCGGATGGTAGAGGAGCTGCCAGCTTCCCAGCCAGAACACCAGGCAAAGGGCCGCCCAGACGCAGAGCGCAGCTCCTGCAACCGCGATGCAGAATGCCGCCGCAATCCAGCGGGGAGAAACGACCAGAGGCGCTGAACTGCCTTGCTGCACCTGCTGCGGCGCTGCCACAGGCCCCTGCTGTTGGCGCTGATCGGACTTGCCTCCACTGGATCGCACTCCTTTATGCTAATTGCGTGTTCGGCGCCGGAGATTGAGCGTCGCAAAGGAGTCCGCCATGGCCGAGTTTGTCCGTATCTGCGCTCAATCTGAGCTCCCCGCCATCAATCAGGTGTGTGAGTTCGTTGTCCATGACCGCGCCTTGTGCATAGCCAACGTGGGCGGCCAGATCGCGGTCCTCGATGGAATCTGTCCGCACGAAGGCGGCCCGCTCGGCGAAGGATCCATCGAAGAGGGCAGAGTCGTATGTCCCTGGCATGGCTTTGCCTTCGACGTTCACACTGGAGTTGCGAGCGACGACCCTGAATTTCGAGCGCAGGTATTCGAAGCCAAGGTCGAGAACGGCGAGTTGCGCGCGAAGCTCTGACTCCCAGCGCCGCTCTACGAGTTCTTCGCGGGTACTTTCTTTTCCTCTCTTCGCGCCTCCGAGAGCCCAATGGCAATCGCCTGCTCGGGATTCGTCACGATCTTGCCGCTGCGCCCGGATCGCAGCTTGCCCGCCTTCATCTCCTGCATCTCCGTCGCCACGTTCTTCGCCGCTGATGGGGAATACTTCCGGCCCGAAGACTTCTTCCCGACGCTCTTCTTTGCACTCGTCCGTGTCGCCATGTGCTTCTCCTCGAAGCTGGGATGGCTTAGGCTCCGCGGCAGTTGTCTGCACGGGATCAGCTCCAAAACAAAGGGCCGCACCCTGGGGCACGGCCCACCGATTCCGGAAATGCTGATTAGTACTTCACGATCGCCGTAAACGAATCCGGCTTCAGACTCGCGCCACCCACCAGCGCCCCATCGATCTCCTCCTGGCAGCACAGGGCTGTGGAGTTATCGGGCTTCACGCTGCCGCCATAAAGGATGCGTATCTTCGCGGCGATGTCCGCGCCCAGCAACTTCGCCACTTCGGCGCGGATGATCTTGTGAGCGTCGACCGCCATCTCCGGTGTGGCCGTCTTGCCTGTGCCAATCGCCCACACCGGCTCGTATGCGATCACGATGGTCTTCGCCGCGTCCGGCGTGATTCCCGCAAACGCTCCTGTGACCTGCGTCTTCAATACCGACTCGGTCTTGCCCGCCTCGCGTTCCGCCAGTACCTCGCCGACGCACACCACGGGTACGATCCCGTGCTTCAACGCCGTGTGCAGCTTCTTGTTCACAATCTCGTCGGTCTCCGCGAAGTACTGGCGCCGCTCCGAGTGGCCAATCAGCGTATGTGTTCCGCCCACAGCAATCAGTTGCCCGATCGATGTCTCACCCGTATAGGCGCCTTCTTCGGCGAAATGGATATTCTGCGCGCCGATCGCGATGCTGGATCCTTTGGCGGCTGCGATCACCGCAGGGAGCAGCACCGGCGAGGGAAACAGCGCGATCTCGTCCCGCGTGTGACCTGCAACAAGAGGCAAAAAAGCGTCAACAAACGCCTTGGCTTCCGCAGGCGTTTTGTACATCTTCCAATTGGCGGCAATCAGTTTCTTTCGTGACATGTGTTGGTCATCCTCAAACCGATTCTATCGAACAGAGGAACACGCGCCGGGTGACCGGGAGCACAACAGGACACGCCGTCCATGGCGCAATTTGGCATGAGTAGTGATTGAGAGCGGCGCTATTGCTGCGAGCCGGACGCACGAATCGCCGACAAATCGGAGGGCACTTCACCGTTCAGGAAGGCGGCTCGATGCTCGGGGTCACCCAGGTCCATCGCGAAGTGATACCAGGTTCCATCCTGAAGGATGGCCATATTCCACGGGCCTGAAACGGAATCTGAAAACTGCCAGACAATGTGGTAACCCTCTTCGTTGGTAAATCCCTCAAGGTCGGCCTGGATAATCGATTCGCCGCGTTCCCAAAGATGCGAGCGCAGGGCATGGAGTACATTACTGCCGTCTTCGGTGTCGCCTCCTTGTAAGTGCTGAAAGGCATAAATCGTCCTGACGGAAGCTAGATACTCATGGAGCCAGGCGACGCCGCTTGAAGGTTCGCAATTCTGCGTCTCTTCGATGAACTCCGCGACTTCATCCTGGCCAAGGGAGCCATCCGTGACAGGGCTCCTCTCGATGATCGCGACCTCGACCCCGTCGTTGCCGGAGAGCAGAAGCGTCTCCCATGCCTCCTCTTCGCCGCTTTCGAGGTTCAGCTTGTACTCAGGATGCTCCGTGCGCACCCATTGCGCGAGTTCGTCGAACGCCGGGAACTGCTCATCTTTGGACAAGACTCGCGTGTAGTAACTCAAGTTTCCTTACTCCTGTGGCCGCTGTCCTCGTATAAAGAAGCCCCACATCCACGAAAGGTTCTCGCGCTTGGATGTGGGACTTTGATTGATACTGCTTGCGGCCGTTATCGATTCGTCAGCGCTTCCACGCCCGGTAGTTTCTTGCCCTCAAGAAACTCCAGGCTCGCACCGCCGCCAGTCGAGATGTGCGTAATCTGATCCGCCACACCAGCCTGATTGATGGCACTCACCGAGTCGCCGCCGCCGATGATCGAGATAGCAGCCTTGTTGGCTGCGACCGCCTTCGCAATCGCATTCGTTCCCACCGCAAACCGCGGAAACTCAAACACGCCGGCAGGGCCGTTCCACACAATCGTGCGTGCCTTCGAGATCACGTGTTCAATTGCCGCAATCGACTTCGGTCCGATGTCGAGCCCTTGCCAGTCGGCAGGGAAGTCCTTCGATGTATCCCACGTCTGCGTCTTGGCATCGGCGGCAAAGTTGTCTGCCAAAATATTATCGACCGGCAGCAGGAGTTCCACTCCCTTGATCTTCGCTTTCTCCAGTGTCGCTTTTGCAAGCGCGATCTTGTCTTCTTCCACGAGCGACTTGCCTGTGCTCACGCCCAGGGCGCGCTGGAACGTGTAGGCCATGCCGCCGACAATCACCAGCGTATCCACCTTGTCGAGCAGGTTCTCGATCACGTCGATCTTTCCCGAAATTTTTGATCCGCCGATGATCGCCACAAAGGGCTTCTCCGGCGCTTCCAGAGCCTTGCCCAGATATGTGATTTCCTTTTCCATCAGCAGGCCGGCCACGGCGGGCTTCAGATAGTGCGTGATCCCCTCTGTCGAGGCGTGCGCGCGGTGCGCCGATCCGAACGCGTCGTTGACATAGACCTCGGCGAGTAGCGCAAGCGCCTTCGAGAAACCAGGATCGTTCGCCTCTTCCTCCGCGTGGAAGCGGAGATTCTCGAGCAGCAATACTTGGCCCGACTCCAGTTGGCGCGCCATTTCGCTCGCAACCTCTCCCACGCAGTTCGGGGAGAAGCCCACGTTTTCCGCAGGGCACACATCCTTGTCGATCAATGCGCGCAGGCGGTCGACGACGGGGCGCAGGGAGTATTTCGGATTCGGTTTTCCTTTAGGCCGGCCGAGATGCGAGGCCAGGATGACCTTGGCGTTGCGCCGCAGCGCGTATTCAATGGTGGGAAGCGTAGCCACAATACGGGTATCGTCCGTGATTTCCTTGCCGTCTTCGGTGAGCGGCACGTTGAAATCGACGCGAATGAAGACCCGCTTGTTGGTCAGTTCAATATCGCGAATGCTGAGCTTTGCCATGATGTCTTCCTCGGAACAAGTGGACAGGGATGAGGGACTAGGAGACGCGTGATTCGATCACCGCGTCAAACTCGATTTCGATGCGCCATGCCGGATTCAGCAGCTTGGCGACTACAACCATGGTTGCGGCAGGACGCGTTGCGGTGAAAAACTCCCCATGGATGCGTCCGATCGCTTCCCAATCCTCGACATGGGTCAGAAACATGCGGGTGCGAACAACATCTTTGAACGATGCTCCCGCTTCGGTCAGCGCCTTTTCGGCGATGGCGAAGATGCGGCGCGTTTGACTCGCTGCGTCTTCATTGTCCGCCCCAACAGGCCCAGTCCCGGCGACGTGCACGGAGTTCCCCACGCGCACGGCACGCGAAAACCCGATGATGGGCTCGTAAGGAGAACCGCCGCTGATGTTTTGGCGCATAGCAATCCTAAGGATGAGTTCACAGTTCTTAGTTCGTAGTTCACAGGCGAGCATGCCTGCGAACCTGCAACTAAGAACTGTGAACTACGAACTGCTTTACAGCCCCTTCTTCGCCAGGAAGCCGATCAGGTCGACAACGCGGTTCGAGTAGCCCCACTCGTTGTCGTACCAGCTCAGCACCTTCACGCTATTGCCGACCACCTTGGTCAGAGGCGCGTCGACGATCGAAGAAAGCTTGTTGCCCTTGAAGTCGGAGCTGACGAGCTGGTTCTCTTCGTACCCAAGAATGCCCTTGAGCTCGCCTTCGGCAGCGGCCTTGAGCGCGGCGTTGACGGCCTTGACGTCGGTCGGCTTCTCGGCGACGTAGGTCAGGTCGACGATGGAAACGTTGGGAGTCGGAACGCGCATGGAGAAGCCATCGAGCTTGCCGGCGGTCTCAGGAAGAACGAGCTTCAGCGCTTTGGCGGCGCCAGTCGAACTGGGAATCATGTTGATCGCGGCTGCGCGGGCGCGGCGCAGGTCCTTGTGCGGGAAATCGAGGATGACCTGGTCGTTCGTGTAGCTATGAATCGTGGTCATGATGCCACTCACAATGCCGGTCTCCTTAAGGAGAACCTTGACGACGGGGGCTAGGCAGTTGGTGGTGCAGCTGGCGTTCGAGATGACGTTGTGCTTGGCCGGATCGTACTTGTCCTCATTGACTCCCAGCACAAGGGTCACGTCTTCGTTGGTGGCCGGCGCAGAGATGATGACCTTCTTCACGGTCGAGCCCAGATGCGCCTTCGCCTTGGTCGCATCGGTAAAATGCCCGGTCGACTCAATGACGATCTGCGCCCCTACCTCGGCCCAGGGCAGCTTGGCGGGATCGCGCTCCGCCCACACCTTGATCTTCTTGCCATCGACCGAGATAAAGTCGTCGCCCGACTTGATGTCGTTGGGCAGGTTGCCCAGGATCGAGTCGTACTTCAGCAAGTGCGCCAGCGTGGCCGGGCTGGTCAAATCGTTTACGGCAACAAAATCGAGCTCGGGATTGCCGAGCGCGGCGCGCAAAACATTGCGGCCAATCCGGCCGAAGCCGTTGATGCCAACTTTAACTGCCATTGTGTCTTCTCCTTCGTGGTGGTGAGGCTGAAAAATTCAGATGAAGAGGTGTTCGGAGGCCCCAGTGATTCCAGTAATACCGGGGTCCCCAACGACAGGTCTTCGTCGTTGGGGTGGAAGCGGGCATTTCCACCAAACCCTTGATCGTACCATCCGGGACCGCACGGTCCAAATACGAGCAAAAGCGTTTTGCTTCAGCACCTGACGCTGTCATCCCGCGCCAATGCTCTTGTCACTCATAGTCTGGCGTCCGAACGCCGCGATGGTATGTGACGAAGTGCACACCATTTGCAGCGCCCCACGGCGGTGTGGTATCCCGGTATCAACAAAGGTGCAGAACGCAAGCATGAGACGACGTTCCAAACGCCCACCCAATCTTTCGGAATCCACAGGCAAAATCGGCCAGGAGATCCCCTCGAACCAACCACGCCCGTTGGTGCCCCTCTATCCGGATGATCCGGTCGCAGCAACTCCGCACGCCCAGCCTGCGCCGCCGCGCGAGCCGAGGCCCCGTGCAGCGAGTCCTGAACGACGGCCGGCACAGACCCAGGTCGGCAACGTGCCATGGGCCGAGCCAGCCGGCTCTGGCCGCCTCGAAATGGAGACGCAGCCTGAATCGCCCTCCATGCCTTCGGCCGAGGCCCAGCCCGCCGGCCGCTCGCCCCAGGAGCCCAAAGGCTACGTCGTGCTCGCCATCGGCCTGCCCGGCTCGGGTAAGACCACCTGGTTTCGCCGCCGCGGCGTCACGCCCTTATCCAGCGACCTGCTGCGCAATATCCTCTTCGACGACGTCGAAGAACAGCGCTACCAGGGTCTCGTCTTCTCCACGCTGCGCTCGCTGCTGCGCGCCCGCCTCATCGCCAAAATGCCCTGGAACTATGTCGACGCGACCAACCTCTCCGTCCATGAACGCCGCCAGTGGATCAAGATGGCCAAGAGCTTCGGCTACGAAGTGCAGGCGGTGTTCTTCGATGTGCCGCTCGATGTTTGTCTCGAGCGCAACCGCTCCCGCGATCGCTCGGTAAGCGAAGAGATCATGCGCCGCATGGCCGAGAAGCTCAAAGCGCCGCTCTTCGAAGAGGGCTTCGCCAAAATCACCGTGGTGCGCGTCAAGAGCGCGGGGTAGATTGCGCTCGTCCAGATATGCCTGAGCCGCTATGCTACCTCTCCGGCGAAGAGATTCGAAAAGGGGACCGTGTTCGGTTTCATCGACAGGCGGCGGTGATTGAGTTCGCCGCTGCTGATTTGAATGACCCTGACCACGCCTGGTTCGTCCAGCAATATGGCGGTGGAGTCATGGTTCAGGATCCATCGGTCTTCGGACTATGCTTCGTCCCCGTTGACCAGCTAAAGAATTACGAAGATCTCGAATTCATCGCCCGCGCCGATGAGGAGCCTTCTCAATGACCACTTCCCCCACTCCCTACATCGAGCCCTGGCTCCGCGGCACCTACTCCGACGTTTCTGCCGTCGGGCGCGCCGTACTCCACGCCCTCGATCTCGCCCTCGACGACATCACCAAATGGACCGAAGGCCTCACCGACGCCGAAGTCCACACGCAGCCTCTCGGCCTGCCGTCTCTCGCATTCCATTTGCGCCACATCGCGCGCTCCGTCGATCGCATCCTTACCTACGCCGAAGGCGGCCAGCTCACCGCCGAACAACTCGCCGCCCTCAAAGCCGAACAATTACCAGCCGCCAACGAGGAAGACGAAACCCTCGCCGTGCTTCTCGGCGAAGTCGAAGCCTCGTTCTCCAACGCCGACGCTCGCATCCGCACCCTCGCCAGCGCCGACTTCAATATCTTTCGCGGCGTGGGTCGCAAGCAACTGCCCACCTCAATCGGGGGAGCGCTGATCCACGTGGCCGACCACACCCAGCGCCACGTCGGTCAAGTCGTCACAACAGCCAAGGTCCTCAAAGCCCGGCGAGGATGATGCCCCGCGAAGAGCGGGCCGACGCCTTCCCGCAGAACCGAATTTGTCCCCCGAATTCCACCATCGCACGAGCCGATTCTGGGTACGTCGATGATGCTCCAATCGCTGTTCTTCCCTGTCTTTATCTAAAACAAAATAAATAAGTTATTCGTTACCATCCCAAGAACCCTCAGGTGACGACAATCACAGCCTTTGCCGCTGCCAAAGCGCACCATACTTCGAGCTCTGAGGGAGAAATCCCCTCAGGTTGCCGGAGGACGTTTTGAACTGGCGCGACGACTACCGTTCCAAATGTATGAGCGCCTCGGAGGCGCTCCAGGCCGTACGATCCGGCGCTCGGGTCTGGATTCAATCGGGCTGCGGCACGCCGTCCCGACTCGTTGACGCCTTGGTTGCGCGGGCGCCCGCGGTCCGCGACGTCGAAGTCATCCACATGATGACTCTCGGTGCCGCCGACTACACCAAGCCCGAATACGAGGGCCGTTTCCGTCATCGCGGATTGTTCCTGGGCGCCAACGTGCGCGAAGCCGTTGCCGCAGGCCGGGCCGACTACACGCCGATCTTCCTCAGCGAAATCGAAGCGCTCTTTGAAACCGGAGCAATGCCGCTCGACGTCGTCCTGATGCACGTCTCGCCGCCCGACGCCCACGGCTTCGTCAGTCTCGGTACCACCGTCGATTGCACCATCACCGCAGCGCGCTGTGCCCCCATCGTGATCGCCGAAGTCAATGACCAGATGCCGCGCACGCATGGCGAGACGTTCATCCACGTCAGCCACATCTCGTCGATCGTCGAAACCTCGCATCCGCTTCCCGAACTTTGTAAAGAGCCGCTCACCGACCTCCATCTGCGCGTCGGCCGCAACGTGGCCTCCCTGATCCCCGACGGCGCGACGCTACAAACCGGTATAGGCGGCATCGGGGATGCAGTGCTGCAGTGTCTCGAAGGTAAGCATGACCTCGGCATCCACACCGAGCTCTTCTCCGACGGCGTCATCGACCTGGTCGAAAAGGGAGTCATCAACGGCGAGCGAAAGACGCTGCACCGCGGCAAGATCGTCGCCGCTTTCGTGCTGGGCAGCAAACGCCTCTTCGACTTCATCGACCACAACGCGAGCTGCGAGTTTCGCCCCATCGCCTACACCACCGATCCGTTTGTCGTAGCACAGAACGATCGCATGGTGGCCATCAATTCTGCTCTGCAGGTGGACCTGACCGGCCAGGTGTGCGCCGATTCGCTGGGAACCAAACCTTACAGCGGCTTCGGTGGCCAGCTCGATTTCATTCGCGGCGCAGCACGCTCCAGAGGCGGCGTGCCCATCATCGCGCTGCTATCAACGGCAAAACACGGGGACGTTTCGCGGATCGTGCCCGTCCTTGAACCCGGCGCCGGAGTGGTCACCTCGCGCGCCGACGTGCACTACGTCGTCACGGAACATGGCATTGCGCATTTGCACGGCAAGACTCTGCGCGAGCGGGCCGAAGCACTGATCGCGATCGCGAATCCGCGCTTTCGACAGGAACTCGAGGACTTTGCCGTGCGCGCGCATTATCTGGAACGCAAACCCGCTCTTGTCTGATCGCAAGAGGCTGCATAAGGAGGTACGAAAAGGCATGGACGCACAGCGGCCGGACCGAGGGTTGTTGCAGGTGGACGCCGATGAATGCAAAGGTTGCGGCCTCTGTATCGAGGCCTGTCCACCAAAGGTGATCGCTTTGAGCGAAAAGCTCAATCATTACGGCTATCGAACGGCGACATACGCGGGTTCTGGTTGCACGGCGTGCGGCATCTGCTTCCAGGTCTGTCCTGAGCCGGGAGCCATCACGGTGCTGCGGGCCCGCAATAAAGGAGCGAAAGCAGTCGAGTTTCGGGAGGCCGTGCCATGCGCAAGCAATTGATCAAGGGCAACGAGGCCATCGTCAAAAGCGCCATTCTTTCCGGATGCCGCGCCTTCTACGGCTATCCCATTACGCCGGCCAGCGAGATCGCCGAAGCCGCTGCGCTCTACATGCCGCAAGCGGGGGGCGTCTTTCTCCAGGCTGAAAGCGAAGTCGCCGCCATCAACATGCTCTATGGGGCATCGTCCGCGGGCGTCCGCTGCATGACCGCATCGAGCGGTCCCGGCATCAGTCTCATGCAGGAAGGCGTAAGCTACATGGCTGGCGCCGAGCTGCCTTGTGTCATCGCCGACATCACGCGTGGCGGGCCGGGCCTGGGCAACATCGCCGCCGAGCAAAGCGATTACCACCAGGTCGTGAAGGGGGGCGGCAACGGCAACTATCGCACTCTGGTCCTCGCACCAAGCTCCGCGCAGGAGATGGCCGACCTCACCGCTCTATCTTTTGACCTCGCCGACCGCTACCGTAATCCCGTCGTCCTGCTTGCCGACGGATTTGTCGGCCAGATGATGGAGCCCGTCGAGTTCCTAAGCGCTGCCGTCGCTCCGCACACACCGCCGTGGGCGGTCACAGGCACCGCCACGTCCCGCAACAACTTCATCACCTCGCTGCATCTCGATCCCGACGAGCTCGAAGCCCACATCCGCGACCTCGAGACAAAATATCGCAGTGCAGAGCAGTGCGAGACGCGCGCCGAAGAATGCCGCACCGACGACGCCGAGATCGTGCTCGTCGGCTATGGCATCGTTGGTCGCATCCTCAAAGCTGTCACCGCCGAAGCGCGCGCCGAAGGAATCAAAGTCGGCGTGTTGCGCCCCATCTCGCTCTATCCCTTCCCGGCTCCTCACTTCCGAAAACTCGCCGAGCGCGCGCGCGTCTTCCTCGTCGTCGAAATGAGTAACGGGCAGATTCTTGAGGACGTTCGCCTCGCACTCAACGGAGCGTGTCCCGTCGAATTCTTCAGCCGCGTGGGCGGCAACGTTCCATCGCACGCCGAGGTACTTGGTCTGGTCCGGAATCTGGCGAAGCAAATCCCTTCATCCAAGCTGCGCAGAGAGGAAGTCCTGACCCATGCCTAACGATCTGCTTCCCGACTACGAAATCGCCCACAGCAAAGCGAAATCCTTCTTCACGACCTACGAGCGCAAGGAAGACCTGCAGCACCAAACCCACTATTGCCCCGGATGCGGCCACGGCACCATCAGCAAAATGCTGGCGCGCGCCATCGACGAGCTCGCCATTCAGGACCGCACCATCCTCATCAGCCCCGTCGGCTGCTCTGTCTTCGGCTACTACTACTTCGACGTAGGGAATATCCAGGCTGCCCATGGGCGCGCATCGGCTGTAGCCACTGCAGTCAAGCGCAGCAGGGAAGACAGCATCGTCATAAGCTATCAGGGCGACGGCGACCTCTCCGCCATCGGTTCGGCAGAGATTCTCCACACCGCCAATCGCGGCGAAAACATCACTGTCATCTTCGTCAACAACGCCGTCTACAGCATGACCGGTGGACAGATTGCGCCGACCACGCTGCTGGGGCAGAGGAGCACCACCTCACCCCGCGGCCGAAGTGCGCGGAACGAAGGCTATCCGCTCCACATGTGCGAATTGCTGGCCACTCTGCAGGCGCCCGTCTACATCGAGCGCGTAGGCCTTGGCGACAATAAACAAATTGCGCAAGCAACACGATCAATCCGCCGCGCTCTCGAGAATCAGGTCCGCGGGCTCGGCTTCTCGCTTATTGAAGTGCTCTCACCCTGCCCCACCATCTGGAAGATGCCGCCCGTGGACGCACAGCACTGGGTACGCGACGTGATGGAGAAGACCTTCCCGCTCGGTGTCTATCGCGACCGGACAAAAGAAGCCGAACCGTGGACCCCTGGCGAACCGGCTCCTGATCTCGCCGCACTCCCAGCGATCCTCGACCTTGAGCAGGAAGACACAGGGCAGCACGAACCAGCGCTCAAGGCGCCGGCCTCCTGCCCGGAATTTGCAGGGCATCAAGTACCATCGCTCAGCTCACAGACGCTCTGCCCAAATCCCGACCTGCACGTCCGCGTCGCCGGCTTCGGCGGCCAGGGCGTTCTGTTGCTCGGCGAAGTCCTCGCCGAGGCCGGCCTCGATGCCGGTCTCGAAGTCTCCTGGCTCCCCTCGTACGGCCCCGAAATGCGCTCCGGCACGTCGAACTGCCACGTCCGCATCGCGCGTGAACCCATCGATTCGCCGCTGGTCACCGCTCCCAGTATTCTGATCGCTATGAACGAGCCCTCGCTCAAAAAATTCGATGCCAATGTCGAGCGCGGTGGCTGGGTCGTCTATAACGGCGACGTGTTTCCGGAGGAATGTGTCCGCGAAGACGTGCACGTCCTCGCGCTGCCCTTTACCCGCATTGCCGACGAACTAGGCGACGCGCGTGCAGCCAATATGGTCATGCTCGGCGCACTGCTCGAGATCACCGGCGTCCTGCCGCAGGCGAACGTCAAGGCCGCGCTGCGTCGGCTGGTCAAGAACCCGCGCTGGTTCGGACTGGACGAGCTTGCCTTGAAGCGCGGAAGGGAACTGTTCCGGGAATCGCTTCAGGAGGGGTGACGTGAAAGCGGACGCCGATCCAAATCTCATCGTCCACTTTGGCGGCCAATACATGCCGCTGGCCGAAGCCCGCGTAGGCATTCTAACCCACGCACTCCACTACGGCACCGGAGTCTTCGAGGGCATTCGCGCCCACTGGGACGATCCGGCGCAGCAGCTCTTCGTCCTGCGCCCCGCAGAACACTATGAGCGCTGGCGACAGAACTGCGGCATCCTGCGCATCGGCCTGTCCTTGTCCACCGAGGAGTTGTGTACCATCACCGTCGAGCTGATGCGTCGCAACGCATTCCACACCAACGTCTACATCCGCCCCCTCGCCTACAAATCCGCTGAGCGCGTCGGTGTGAGCCCCGACGATCAGGATGCTCTTGCCATCGTCGCTCTGCCGTTCGGCGACTATCTGCAGGCGGAGAAGGGAATTCACGCCGGCGTCAGCTCCTGGCGTCGTATCGAAGACAACGCCATTCCCGCGCGAGCCAAGATCTGCGGCGCTTACGTCAACAGCGCCCTCGCCAGCGACGAAGCACGGCAGAACGGATTCGATGAAGCCATCCTGCTCAGCGAAGACGGCCACGTCGCTGAAGGCGCCACCTGCAACCTCTTCATGGTGCGCGAGGGAAGGCTGATCACCCCGCCGGTCTATGAAAACGTCCTCGAAGGCATCACGCGGGACTGTGTCCTGCAGCTGGCACAGCGCGAACTTGGCCTGCAGGTCATAGAGCGGCCGATCGATCGCAGCGAGCTCTATCGAAGCGATGAACTCTTCCTTACAGGAACAGCCGTCGGCATCGCACCAGTCGTCCGTGTGGATCACCGGCTGGTGCGCGCCGGAGAAATCGGCGTCATCACGCGCGACATACAGCGGCTCTACATCGAGGCGACTCGAGGCCATATCGAGACCTACCGGACGTGGCTGGTTCCGGTCTACGACCAACAACAGCAACCAGGGTCGAACGAGACATCACTCCTGGTAGAGACAGCTGTGAATTAAGCAGAAGCCAGGACAACCCCGTCCGCACCCGATGCAGTGAAAGGGTGAAACGCATGCTGACAACAACCATCACAGGCAACGCCTACGACGTGGCCCTTGAGAATTTCGATGCCGCGGCCAACGCGCTGGAACTCCACAGCGACATCCGCGAGATGATCAAGTACCCGGAACGGATCCTCACCGTCACGGTGCCGGTCCGTATGGACGACGGGCACATCCACAGATTTGAAGCCTATCGCGTGCAGCACAGCTCGGTCCGCGGACCCTCCAAGGGTGGAATCCGCTACCACCCGCAGGTCACGCTCGATGAAGTGAAGGCACTGGCCACCTGGATGACCTGGAAGTGCGCGGTCGTCAACATCCCCTTCGGCGGCGGCAAGGGCGGCGTCACCTGCGATCCCAAGCACATGTCGCATGGTGAGCTCGAGCGGATGACGCGCCGCTACACCAGCGCGATTCTTCCCCTGATCGGGCCGGAGCAGGATATTCCCGCGCCCGATGTCTACACCAACTCGCAGACCATGGCCTGGATCATGGACACCTACAGCATGACCAAGGGCTATCCAATTCCTGGCGTCGTCACCGGCAAGCCGATCTGCCTCGGCGGATCTCTGGGACGCAACGAAGCCACCGGCCGCGGCGTCTTCAACACCATCGAATGCGCCTGCGAACATCTGCGCATGCAGCTCAAGGGCGCGACCGTCGTCGTGCAGGGCTTCGGCAACGCCGGCTCTATTGCCGCGCAGCTTCTCCACGATGCAGGAGCGAAGGTCATCGCGGTCAGCGACTCGACGGGAGACATCTTCAATCCGCACGGTCTCGACATACATAACCTCCTCCACCTCAAAGCGCTCACCGGTCGTGTCGCAGGGTTCCCCGATGCGGAGAGCATCCGTCCCGAAGAGCTTCTCGCCCTCGAGTGCGACATCCTGGTGCCTGCTGCGCTGGAGAACGTGATTCACGCCCAGAACGCCGAAACCATTCGGACTCGCATCGTCGCTGAAGCCGCCAACGGCCCCGTCACTCCCGCCGCCGACAGAATTCTCGAGAGGAAGGGCGTCTTCCTGATTCCCGACATTCTTTGCAATGCGGGCGGCGTCACCGTCTCCTACTTCGAATGGGTGCAGGACGAACAGCACCTCTTCTGGGAGGCGCAGGACGTCTACAACCGGCTCGAGCGGGTGATGAAGACGGCCTTCCGCGAAGTTCTCAAGATTCACGAAGAGCGGAATGTGCCGATGCGCATTGCCGCCAATATGCTCGGCGTGGGCCGTGTCGCCGAAGGCGTCAAGATTCGCGGCATCTATCCGTAGGACTCCCGTGGGCCGTGGTCGCAGGGAATCGCGGCCGCGGCCCACAGACCTTTGCCGTGCAATTCTCCCGATGAAATCACAGAAGATAATCGCTCTTTTCGTATTTCTGACTTGGCTACTGCCGACAGCAATGGCGAGGGCAACTGACCTAGTCGCTTTCACAATCGTGGACCGGGTTCAGTTTTCAGTGCCGGGCGACTGGCCAGTGATAGCAAACAAGTCTACGAGTGAAAAGACGGTATTTGCGTTCCAATCCCAAACACCGCCGACAAGGGCACTTCGGATTCCTCAAACTTGTCGATCATCGCTTCGGACTTGAAGTCTGCTCAGGATAGAGGCGCTTTCCAAAACCAAGCGCCAAGCACCAATCACGATGCGCAGGAGAAGAACCTAGTAGAAGGCTGGGGATGTGCTACACTCTCGGCGACACAACGTTCAACCCAGACTGACTATGTGATCTGGGGTTGTCGTCGCGTAATCGCCAACTGCGGCGTCTCCATTCGCATAGCGTGGCCCCACCTTCCTAAGAACCCTCCTGATTACGACAGGCAGATGGAGACTGTTCTTTCGAGCTTCCTCACGAGTGTCGGCCCATTAAAGGTCTTCCAAAATCCGGGATTCTGCGCCACCCGATCAATTGAACGTCGCCACCTATCCTAACTTCGCAGCAAAGAAAAGCGTTCGCGCGCCCCTCGTCGGAACGCGAAAAATTCAGGAGCGCAGCGTGTCGATCTCGCTCACGTTGTTCCCCACGTGATCCAGGATGTGCCCCATCTTCTCCTGCTTCGTCTTCAGATAGCGCTCGAAACTCTCCTGCGGCTCGACCTCCGCCGACACACGCTCGGTTACCGCAATGCCAGCTGACTCCAGCGCCGCCACCTTCTCCGGATTGTTCGTGATCAGCCGAACCTTCTTGACGCCCAACTGCTTCAGCACCTCGGCAGGCAGCTCGTACTCGCGGCAGTCGGGAGCATAGCCCAGTTCGACATTCGCTTCGACTGTATCCAGCCCATGATCTTGCAGTTCGTAGGCTTTCAGTTTCGCCATCAGGCCGATGCCGCGTCCTTCCTGCTGCTCGTAGAGCAGAATGCCCGCGCCCTCTTCGGCGATCTTGCTCAGCGCCAGCTCCAGCTGCAGCCGGCAATCGCAGCGCAGCGATCCAAACACATCGCCGGTCAGGCACTGCGAGTGGATGCGCACGATCGGCGGTGCGCCGTGAATGTCGCCCATCACCAGTGCGACGAGGCCCTCGGTCTTCTTGCCCGATTGCGCTCCATGCTCGCAGCACGGACGCGGTGCCGGCAACACGCCCTCAAAGCCGAGGATGCGGAATGGGCCCCAACGGGTCGGGAATTCGGCTTCGGCGATCTTGTTCACGCTCTCAAACGGCATAGCTCTATTTTACTTGGCCCCGACTTGTCCCAGAGTTGCCACCGTCACAGGCCATGCAATCGCTGGTACCAGGCACCACCCGCCCCAACACCCCAATGCCTGCGTTCCCGACAAGGCAGCATGAACCTTCGCGTTGAGCACCGGCCTCTCGCCCGGATATGGCCCGCCCCACTTCTCGAACGCGATACAGTGGTGCAAGTGACCAACACTCTGCTGATCATTACGCTGCTGGTGAAGCTCGGCGTGGCTGCCGCAGTAGCCAGCGCACTGGCGCGGTCGCGCACGTTTCAAGGACTGCTCTTTGCCGAGAAGCGCCGCCATAGCCAGACCGCTGCCATGCTGGCGTTTTTTCTGGTGCCGCTGACCCTGGGCGTGTGGGTGCGGACCAAGGTCGCGAACTTTCTTGCCGCCGACATCTCCTTCGAAACGGTCATCCTGCTTGGGCTCTTGGTGGGGCCAGGCTGGGCAATGCTCGGCGGCGCAGTGCTGTCCGTGCCGGCCGTGATTCACGGCGAGTACCTGGCGCTGCCGTTCAATCTGGCGCTCGGGCTGGCTGCAGGAATTCTGGGCCGGTTTATCGAGATGGAGGAAATCTGGTCGTTTACGCCGTTTATCGACCTGAGCCTCTATCGCTGGATCAGGAGAAACCTGCGCAAGCCGCGCATCGACCGCCAATTCCTGATGCTTTTCATCATCGCGCTCATGGAGATTTGCCGCGAGTGGATCGCCCAAAACGTGCCGAGCCGCAGCGGGCCGCGACGGCTGTTTGCCCTGCACGCGCCGAACTTCGGTTTGCAGGTGCCGGTCTTGTTGTGCGCGCCGATGGTCGTGGGCATTGCGCTCAAGGTGTGGAACGCGCTGCGCATCGAACTCAAGCTCGAGGAACAAAAGCGCCTTCTGCTCGAAGCCCGCCTTGACGCATTGCAGCGCCAGATCAATCCGCACTTTCTGTTCAACACGCTCAACTCGATTGCGTCTCTCGTCCGAGTCAAGCCTGAGCTGGCCCGCGAAATGACCGTGAAGCTGGCCAACATACTCCGCGCGCTGCTCAAAGATCACGACACCTACGTGCCCCTAAGCGACGAACTCAGCTTCACCGATGATTACCTGGACATCGAAGTCGTGCGCTTCGGTGCCGATAAGCTGCGCGTCGAGAAAGAAATCGATCCCCGCACACTCGAAGTTTTGGTGCCCAGCATCCTGCTCCAGCCACTGATCGAAAACAGCATCAAGCACGGGCTCGAGCCGCGCATCAACGGAGGCACGGTTACGCTCCGTAGCAAACTCGAAGGCGACCATGTGCGCATCGAAGTGGCCGACGATGGTGTGGGCATCGGCAGCCGCCCGCAATCCGCGCTGCAGCGCACCGGCAACGGCATCGGCATCAAGAATGTGCAGGAGCGTCTCGAAGTTCTCTACGGCAACCAGGCCAGCTTCAGTGTCGTCAGCAATCCCGGCCGCGGCACGCTGGTCTCGATCGAGATCCCAACCAGCCTCCCCGACGCCCCATAGTACCTCAGTTTCCGAGAGTGGCTGCGGAGGGAGCAGGGGGTTTCAACCCCCTGAAAGGCAGGCTCGAATCTCAGGGCCTTCAGGCCCGGATTGAAGCATTTTGCAAAGGAAGTACAACTGCAGTCATAGCCCGTTCAGCGCTTCGCCGTCAGCGCAAGCACCGCATACCCCGTCGCTGCATCGCTCATAAACATGCCCACATTCGACTGCGGGTCGCGATTCTTGTTCAGCGACCACGCCGGCCACGCGCCCGTCGTCTTGTCCTGATTCGCAACCAGCCAGCCAAGTCCGCGCGAAAGATAAGAGGTCGAGATGTGATTCGCCTCCAGCGCCAGCGCCACCATCGCCGTTGCATAGCCATCCGGCTTGGTCTCCAGCGGTGTTTTGTCGCGCCGTTGCCACGTCCCAAGATCGGCGAGACTCCAGCCCCCGTCGTCGCGCTGCTTGCCGTAAATCTCTGCGAGCAGTGCCTTGCGTTGCGGCTGCGTCAGCAACCCGGAGAACTGCGCCGACGCCCACAGCACGACTATCTTGTTCAGCAGCGGCTGCGCCTCGTAGTGGCCCAGCAGATAGACACGCAATGCCGCCAGGTTACCCACAATGTTCGGATCGCTGCGGTAGTTGTCCGGCGCGTTCGCCGCCACCTCCGCCAGCATCGCGGCCCAGTAGTACTCCGACTCCTTCGACTCCCACGGCGTGTACTCGAAGTTCTGCCACACCCATGCGCCGGCGGTTTCTCCAGTCTTCGATTGCAGCGCCCACATGTTGTCGAAGGCCAGACGCGTGACATCGCGCAGATGCCCGCGCCGCGTGTCATAGCTGGCCAAAATCACCGCGTTCAAAACCGATTCAGCGTTGCGCGATTCGATCTCTTTCCCGGCGCCGTACACCGCATCGCTGTAGAAAGGCTGAACGTCCTTCCACATGCGCACGCGCTTCTCCACACTGGCCAGCATCGCCGTTTCCGCCGTTGTTGGCTCGTCCCCCAGTTCGTGCAGCACCGGTCGCGCCAACGCAAACGCCGCTTGCGTATGACAAGAGACGCACAGAGTGCCATGGTCCTTCTGCGCGCGATCCCAGGTCTGCCACCACACCTCGCGGCTGTCGAGATACTTCGCCGCTGCCTGCCGATCCCACTCAGGCGCAGGAGGAGTCGCTCCTTTGTCAGCAGCATTGGCGATGCCGGCAGAGAGCACAGCCACAACGCCGGCTGCGAGCAGAGAACTGAAGCGCAATACTGTCGACACGTTCGGACCTCCATGGGGCGAAACGACTCAATATAGGTGGGGAAAACGGTTCTTCTCAAGCATAGCGCTCTTTCGCCTTGTCGAGAACCAGCGCCGAGCCTGTTCCCAAAAGGGCGCACATCCCGAATGTGCGCGTCTGTTCCCTCCGAGTTAACCCGGTGTCCCCGTCTTGCACAGGCTCGCGCGCTATGCTCGAAAGATGGTGCGCTTCACTGTGCTGGCGTCTGGTTCCAAAGGCAACAGCACAGTTGTGTCGGGTGGCCGCACGCGCATTCTCGTCGACGCCGGTCTGAGCTGCCGCGAGCTCTTCAAGCGCATGAAGGCCGCCGGCGAAGATCCCGCCACCCTCGACGCCATCATCATCACGCATGAGCATCAGGACCACGTCAACGGCTTGGGCGTCACCGCCCGCAAGCTGGGTATCCCCGTCTACTTCACTGAGGGTACGCACCGCGCCTGGATGCGCTGGCTCACGCCGCGCCGCCAGATGACCTATAAGCAATGGCTGGAAGAGTGCCGCCGGCAAGCCGCAGCCCGCCAGGCCGAAACAGAACCCAGTGAAGGCGATCCCGACGATATCGAGGTCGGAGCCGACCCCGTCTCGTCCGCCGAAGAAACCGCATGCGATGCGCCCGAGGCTCCCGAACCACCCAGGCCCGAGAAAGACCCCACGTTCCTGCCCTCGGTTCAGTACTTCCAGGCCGGCCAGTCCCTGCAGATCGGCGACATCCTGGTCAGCCCGTTCACCATTCCTCACGACGCCGTCGACCCTGTCGGCTTCGTCTTCCAGGCCGAAGGGGTGCGAATGGCAGTTGCCACCGATCTCGGTTACGTCACGCCCAACGTCAAAGCGCAGCTCAAAAAGCTGGATTTGCTGCTTTTAGAGTCCAACCATGACCTTGAAATGCTTCGCGACGGGCCCTATCCCTGGTCGGTCAAGCAGCGTGTCCTCTCGCGCGTCGGCCATTTGTCCAACGAGGCCGCCGCACAATTCCTTGAGACCGAATACGATGGCCAGGCCACCTACGTCATTCTTGGTCATCTCTCTGAAAGCAATAATCTTCCAGATTTGGCCCGAGTCACGGCCGAACGCGCTCTGAACGGTCGCGCCAGCCTCCTGGCCAACCGGCTGTTGCTGGCAGCGCAACACGAGCCCATGTTACCAGTGTGCTTTTAGGTCATTTCGGGTAAAATAGGGACACGGTATCACTCTGGAAGCAGGTAGTTTGGCTGGCGGCGTTGCCCGAGAAATTCGATCGGAGCCCCCCAGGCCGGATCAAACCCACGCAACGAAGCATCCAATCGGTACGTGCAGCTCTTGCCGCGCAAGGTGCGCTCGATCAGAGAAAGTTGCACTGATCCTCCAGTGAAGTGAGTCCAACATTTATGGCAAAGAATCGATGCAATGACCGGGTAGTTGGTGCCATTCTGGCAAGCTGGCGCTATGACATCTCGGGGATCTCGCCGGAGATGCGCCGCGACTACGAGCAACATCTTGCTGACTGCACCCAGTGCAGTGCTCGTCAGAAGTTTCATCGCGGCCTCGACGTAACCTTGCTGGTGTTGACGGGCCTCTCGGTATTTTTCTCGGTATTCGCGCTGGCCGTTCTCATGCACGTCAAGCCCCTCGAACACGTTGCAGTCAACATGCTCGGTCTCGATATGTTCGACATGTATCACATGCTGGTGTCGGCAGCGATCGCCGGCGTCTGCTTCTCTGTGATCGCCTTTGCCCTCGTGGCTATGGCTACCCCCGCGCCAACCTATCTCAGCGGCATCGCGGCGGAGCGTGCCAAGCTGATCGAAGCGCGCCTGCCCGACGCCATTAAGAGCCTGCGCCCGCGCTAACCTGAAACATCGCTAATGCTCGAAGGCCTCCCGCGCGGGAGGCCTTCGTGTTTTTCGGAATCCTCTCGTGCCCTACTTCGCCACCGCCACCCGCAGATCCCCGCCCGTCATCTCCTTCGGCAGTCCCAGCTTCAGCAGATTCAGCAGCGTCGGAGAAATATCTCTCAGCGACCCATCCGTCTGCAGCCGATAATGGCTGGCCTCTTCGCTCACATAGATCATCGGCACCGGGTTCGTCGTATGCGCCGTGTGCGGCCCGCCGCTCACCGGATCGACCATCAGCTCCGCGTTCCCATGATCGGCCGTAATCAGCCAGCTCCCGTTCTTTTCTTTGATCGCCTTGTAGATCCGGCCCAGCTGCGCGTCCACCGCTTCGCAGGCCTTGATCGTCGGCTCCAGCTTTCCCGAGTGGCCCACCATGTCGGCATTCGCGAAGTTCGCAACAACAAGATCGAACGCCGTATCGTCGATCGCCTTCACAATCGTGTCGCCGATCGCTTCCGCCTTCATCTCCGGTGCCAGATCGTAGGTCGCCACCTTCAGCGAAGGAATCATCGTGCGGTCTTCGCCGGGGAAGGGCTTCTCGATGCCGCCGTTAAAGAAATACGTCACGTGCGCAAACTTCTCCGTCTCCGCCACGCGCAGGTTGCGCAGCTGATGTGCCGACAAAATGTTCGCCAGAATGTTGTCCATCGACTCCGGCAGAATCACCAGGGGCAGTTCGTACAGCTTGTCGTACTGCGTCATGCACACGTAGTGCAGGTTCTTCGGAATCTCGCTGCGCGGAATCGTCTCGTCCAGCGACTCCCACGCATCCAGATCGCACCCGCCCTTCTTGTTCAGTCCGCTCTCCCGCGCCAGCACGCGCGTAATCTGCCGCGCCCGATCCGCCCGAAAATTAAAGTTCAGGCACACATCCTCGTCGCGAATCTGCCCCACCGGCTTGCCCGCGCCATCCACAACAACAAACGGAATCAAAAACTCATCCGTCACGTTGTTGTTGTAGCTCTCCTTGATCCGCGCAACTGGATTGGCATGCGCCCCGCCCTCCGCCTTGCCATGCACCATGGCGTCGAACGCCTTTTTCTCGCGCTCCCAGCGCTTGTCGCGGTCCATCGCATAGTAGCGGCCGTTGATCGTCGCCACTTTGCCCACGCCGTACTCGCGCATCTTCTGTTCGAGCCCTGCAATATAACCCGCGCCCGACGTCGGCAGCGTGTCCCGCCCATCCATAAAGGCGTGGACAAACACGCGCTCCAGGCCATACTCTTTCGCCGTCCGCAGCAATGCATAGAGATGCTCCTGGTGCGAGTGCACGCCGCCGTCCGAAACCAGGCCGAACAGATGCAGTTGCCGCCCGCCCTCACGCGCCCGCTGCATTGCCTGCACAATGGTTGGGTTCTTGTGGAACTCGCCCTTGGCGATCAGCATGTCGATGCGCGTAATGTCCATCTGCACAATGCGCCCCGCGCCGATATTCAGGTGACCGACTTCGCTGTTGCCCATCTGCCCATCGGGCAGTCCGACAAAATGTTCCGACGCGCGAATCAGCGTGTTGGGGAACTCGCGCAGCAGCTTGTCATACGAAGGTTTGCGCGCGAGTGCAATGGCGTTGTTCGCGGTTTCGGCGCGGTAGCCCCATCCGTCCAGGATGGTCAGAACCAGTGGATGCTTGGGCACGAAGAAGTTACCTCGATATCGATGGAGATGTCCTGCCCCAAGAATAAATGCCAGACCAGCGGCCAACGTTGTGCCCGCGCGCACGGCTGTTCAACAACAGATCCACCGCGGCGATATTCGCCATCCAACCTTCCGGCAGCGCCTTGCGCTAGGACTGCAACCTGGCGCAGTCCACCCACTATACACAGAAATCGCCACCCCAACAGGATCAGGCAAAAAATAGGCAGAATCGGGATAGCACCCCACAAGCCCTCTTGCGTACTCTCTTCAGTGGAGGGTCGCCCCCGGTTGCGCCGACACGCTCCACAACAAACACGCAGAGGTTCCTATGTACAAGGCAAAAGCCTATTCCGTCGCCAGCGCCACTTCCCCTTTTAAGTCCGACTCGATCACCCGACGCCATCCCACCAACCACGACGTGCAAATCGAAATTCTCTTTTGCGGCATCTGCCACTCCGACCTCCACCAGGCGCGTAATGAGTGGAGCGGCGTCATGCCCACGGTCTACCCCTGTGTGCCCGGCCACGAGATCGTCGGTCGCGTCACCAAGGTTGGCTCCGCTGTCACCAAATTCAAGGCCGGCGATCTAGCCGCCGTCGGCTGCCTCGTCGACTCCGACCGCACCTGCCCCGAGTGCCAGGCCGGCCAGGAACAGTTCTGCCCCAATATCACCCTCACTTACAATTTCCCCGACAAGCATCTGGGCGGCGTCACCCACGGCGGCTACTCCGACAGCATCGTCGTCGACCAGCGCTTCGTCCTCCGCGTTCCCTCGAATCTCAATCTTGCCGGAACCGCGCCGCTGCTCTGCGCCGGCATCACCACCTATTCGCCCATGCACCACTGGGGCGTCACCAAAGGCAAGAAGGTCGGCGTGGTCGGACTCGGGGGACTCGGCCACATGGGCGTCAAGTTCGCGCACGCGCTCGGCGCGCACACCGTGGTCTTCACCACCTCGCCCAGCAAGAAGGACGACGCACTGCGTCTTGGAGCCAACGAAGTAGTCGTCTCGCGCAACGCCGACGAGATGGCCAAACATGCCGGCAGCTTCGACTTCATTCTCGATGCCGTCTCCGCCGACCACGACATCAACGCCTACATCCAGCTTCTGCGCCGCGACGGCAACCTTACGCTCGTCGGTGCGCCGGAGAAGCCGCTTCAGGTTTCGTCCTTCGGTCTCATCTTCGGGCGTCGCAGCCTCTCAGGCTCGCCCATCGGCGGTCTGCCCGAGACGCAGCAGATGCTCGATTTCTGCGGCCAGCACAACATCACTTCGGACGTCGAGGTCATTCCGATCCAGAAAGTCAACGAAGCCTACGAACGCCTTCTCAAGTCGGATGTGAAGTACCGCTTCTCGATCGACATGGCTTCGCTCAAGTCGGAGTAGAACGCGTGCTGAACGCGTCGCCGATCGCAATTCCTGAGTCGCAATTCCCTGAGTCACTGGGGCCGCAGGCCACAGCAACTCAGCAATTGCCGCAGGCACGGCTCTGCGAGCCGCGCCTGCGGTCTCGGGTCTGGAGCCCAGCAGCGCCCAAAGCCGCTGCGGCCCTCCAGACCCGAACCGAGGAGAAGAAAAAATGGAAATCAAGCGCGCAGGTTCGCGTCCCTCCGCCAAGGGCCCGGCAGACTGGTTCACCGGCACGGTCCGCATCGATCCGCTCTTTGAAGCGCCCGAGCCCGCGCGTGTCGCCGGGGCGCAGGTCACCTTCGAGCCCGGTGCGCGGACGGCGTGGCACACTCATCCGCTCGGCCAGACCCTCATCGTCACCTCCGGCTGCGGCCGCGTGCAGCGCTGGGGCTCGCCCATCGAGGAGATCCGGCCCGGCGATGTCGTCTGGTTTGCGCCCGGCGAAAAGCACTGGCATGGAGCGGCGCCTACAACGGCAATGACCCACATCGCCATCCAGGAGAAGCTCGACGGCAAGACCGTCGACTGGCTCGAGCACGTCAGCGACGAGCAGTATCAGGCGTAGGTCCCACCCAAAAAGGATTCTCCCTTGTCCCTCAGTATCCGCGTCCCTCAGCGCATCCGAATCAACGGACCCTCCGCCTGTCTGCCGAAAGTGACAATCACCACCGCAGATCCGCTCGGCCCCTGATTCCGCATCGAAGTGTGCACAATGGGACAGAATTTCCGCGTTCTCCGCCGCACAATCGATCCCAAATCTTCGGTGAGGTGCGCGATGCAGGATCGCCGGCAAATCCCCCTCGTACGACTCTTGCTCGTCGATGATGACCCTTTGATTCAATCCTCGATGGCTGCGGCGCTCGGTGAGATCGGTTTTTCCGTTCGATCGGCCGAAGACGGGCTTGTCGCACTGGCTCAAATCCGCAGAGAAATCCCCGACATCCTTCTTTCCGATCTCAACATGCCGCGTATGTCCGGCTTCGAATTGCTCCGCGTCGTGCGCCGCCACTTTCCTTCCATCCACCTCATCGCCATGAGCGGAGCATTCTCCGGCAATGAGGTGCCTTCCGGGGTTATCGCCGACGCCTTCTATCAAAAAGCCAGCGGGATGCGCTGCTTGCTCCGGATCATCGAACGCTTCCCCCAGCTGCCCCCGTTGCCCGTGCACCAGCGAACTGCCTCGGCGCCACTCTGGATCCTTCGCAACGGATACGACGCCTCCGGAGAACCCTGCGTCTCGATCGTTTGCCCGCAATGCCGGCGCGCCTTCCAGCAGCAGATCGGCGGTTCCCTCAGCCTCGTTCGAGAAGTGCAGTGCGCGTATTGCCGCACTACGGTCTACTACGCCATCGTCGAGCCCGTCGATCGGTCTCCCGCAGCGGCGTTTCCAAGAGCCCGTCGCACGACGGATCCAGCCAGTCAGTCTCAGTTACACACTTGAATCCGAGATCTTCCCAGGGGGTGTGCTCCGGTCGACGACGGAGGGAGCGGGGGCCTTCAGGCCTCTAAACTCACAACAAAATAGGACGTGTCATTCTGAGCGAACGGGGCCCCGAACGTAGTTCAGTTCCGAGGTGGTGAGCCGAAGAATCTGCATTTGCCTTTCCAGATGTATGCTGCGACGAGCAGTGCCCTGCAAGAGGTCGTGTCGTTCCGTGCATCCCGTAAAGTCTGGTAGCTGATTCGCAAAGTAATAACTAAAGGCTCGCCGACACTTGGGGAGTAATCGGCAGCGGTAAGTGCTTCAGCGATTTGGCGTGAACCGAGAAAGAAAGCTGGATCGCTCGCCCCGCGCTGCGTCGGCGTTAGACTCAAATCTCAGAGGCTTGCGATGGAAGGGTCAACTCTCGGCGCGATCCAGGCCAGTGAGGGATTGCTCGCTGTGATTCACCGCAACTGCAAGTCAAAATCGCTCGACTAAAAAGGTCCAATCGCCTGGAGCGTGCAGGACGAAAAGGGGTGCTGCGAGTTGACCAAGGACATAATGGCCATGCCAACACGGGTGGTGGTTACATCGTGATCGGTGTTTCGGAGGCGGAAACAGAATTTCGCCTTGAAGGTCTAGCGCCGGACCAAGCCGGGACGTTCGAGTCCTCGCAAATCTGCAGGTTTGTGCAGAACTACGCAGATCCCCCGGTGAACGTGCGGGTAATGAAGGTGACCGTTCAAGGGCTCGTGCTTGTGGTTTTGGAGATTCCAGATTCGCTGATACTCCACACTTATGTCAGAAGGCTTTTCCAGATGTGCTCCGGGAAAGAGAACTGTGTGTGAGAACCGACAACAATGAATCCGCCCCGATCAAGTCTTCAGCGGATTTCCGCGCTCGAATTGAAACTTCGATCCGTAATCGAACAGACTCGCTGCTCTCCTCCTTTCGGACGATCCTCAAGGGATCGGAAGGCTGGGAGAGTGCGTCCCCAACGGACGAGGAGCAATTCCTGGACCAAATCGACGAAGCACAGGCCCAGTTTGACCGCCGAAATCCTCTCAACAAGGAGAGGAGCCATACCGATTTCATAGAGACGGTGTTTAAGCCGATGACATTCGACAAATACCGATTCGCTACAAACAAGCTGGAATATGCGGCCCAGGATGCGCACGTTGATTTGGTTGGGTGGCCATTTCTCATTTTTCCAAGCACCCGTAGAGAGCTCCTCTCGCAAACAAGTGAAGGAATCGAGGTGTTGATCAGCACCACGGACTTCGCCAATCAGGACATCTCAGATTTCTGGCGATTGAACGAATCCGGATTGTTTTACAAGCGAGAACTCACCCCGACGATCAACATGCCGCCGGCCTCAACCTCTGCCCCGCGGGTCTTGTGGCAATTTGCAGAAGCGATCTACTGCCTGAACCGCCTCTACCAGCGGCTGCTTTCAGATTCAGATTTGATAACGCTCAGTGTCACGATTCATAGAACACGGGGAAGAGCGCTGGTGTGGCAGGAAAAGGGCTTTCACTACAGTACGTACCAGGCCAATAGACCGCAAATTGAGGTACGAGCCACGCATTCCTTGACGGAATGGCGGGCAAGCCTTGAGGACCATGCAGTCGAGCTTTCGCGTGAGGTCTTTCGTTGTTTTCAGCTCGAGAATCCGGACGAGACCATGATGCGCACTCAAATCCGAAACATCTTGCAAAGGAGACTCTGAGCCAAACCCAGAGAAGATGCCATGAAGATTGTGCCCGTGATCAAATCCAGCGATTTGTCCCGGTCAGTGCACTTCTACACCCAGGTCCTCGATTTCGAGTACAAGTGGCCCGGCCACGAAGAGCAGGAAAAAGCCAACGGAGTGGCTCATCTGACCAAAGATGGCGCCGAGCTGCTGCTCTCGCGCCATGCCGGCGATGGCGTCTTCGGTTCCGTCAATCGCGTCTTTGTCGACGATGTCGACGAGCGCTACGCGACCTTTCGTGCGCGCGGTCTCGATACGACCCAGCGGCCTGAGTCTCCGCTTCATACCGCGCCCGTGAATCAGACCTGGGGCCTGCGTGAATTTGCCGTCGTCGATCCCGACGGCAACGGCCTCTGCTTCTGCGCGCCAATCCGCTGAAACGACACGCCCATGCAGCCTTGACTCGACCGCCCCGCGGAGTTCCAATGAGAACAGCGCATGCGCTTTCCCCGTAAGGAAGGAGGAACGTATGAGCCGTGTCACCGCCCGCCTGCTTTACTGGTCTCCCAGGATCCTGTCCATCGCGTTCGCAATCTTCTTAAGCCTGTTCGCGCTTGATGTTTTCAACGAGGTTCACGGATTCTGGCGGATCGTGCTCGCGTTTTCGATCCACCTCATTCCTGCGCTGGTGATCGTCGCTGCGCTTATCGTTGCATGGCGATGGGAATGGATCGGCACTGGGCTGTTTGCTCTGCTCGCTGTGTACTACGCGGTCCATGTTGTTCAGGAACATAAATAACTGGGCCGCTGTGCTGGGGATTTCGCTTCCGTTACTGTTGATCGCCGCCATGTTCTTGGCGGCCTGGCTCAAACGTTCCGATGCCTGTCTGGCACACTGATCGTTTCCACAAATGGGCCCATTGAGCGAGGGCGCTGGCGAACACAATCCTCACCAACTCGGCTTGCCCCAGCTTCGCTTCCAGCCTCACGGTCTCGATCGTGAACCCGGCTTGCGCCGGCGAGAGCAAAGCTGCTGCTAGAGACTGCTGACCAGTTTGGCGACTTGATCCGCAGAGGTAGCACTCGAGATTTGAGCAGCAACATCAGGGTTAGGTGCAGCTCCGGCGGCCTTTGCGGCAGCATTCTGAAGTGTCTTTGCATCCGACTTCAAGCCGTCGGCGTCGAGATGCGACGTCAGCCAACCGGAACCGGCAAGGCCGATCACTAATGTCTGGAGTCCGATGAGCACAAAATCGGCACCTGATTTCGGGGTCAGATCCACCCAGGTCTTCTGGTTGGGGAGTAGCCATACGAGCCCGGAGAAGAAACCCACAGCTAAATCGCGATAACCTGAGAAATCCTTGGTTCCATCAGGTTTTGTTGAACCAAATCCAGGTGAAGTACTCAGCAGGGCATGCCCTAGCCCTCCGATAAGTCCTCCGACTGCCGCAGCGGTTACATACTGCCACGAGAAATCCATATATCCACCTGATCAAGACGCTCTGGGAAGGTGAAGGAAACTTAGTAGTAACAAGCTGTCATGTCAAGCAAATAGAAGTATTTACTAACTGATATAGAGGCATCTAATTACAGGAGGTGACCCGTGGTCACCCCGGCAGTTCTGGAGGGAGCAGGGGCTTCAGCCCCCTGAGGAATAGGCGAAGAAGCCGGGCCTTTAGTCCCGGATCGCGCCAACACGGTTCTTCTCGCTGACGCCGCTCACCGGGCACCAGGCACCTGCGGTAAACTCGGGGCGGTATGAGGGTTTTCGGCATCGATTGTGGGACCGAAATCACCGGCTATGGTGTGGTCGAAACCGACGACGCCAGCCGGCAGCCTCGCCTCCTCTGCTGTGCCCGCGGCGCCATTCGCTTGCCGAAAACGAAGTCGCTGCCCGAGCGGCTCGAGCAGGTCTATCGCGAATTGACAGAAGCTCTTGCGCGCTGGCAGCCCGAGGTCGTTGCGATCGAAGAAGTCTTCTACTCCGTCAACGCCAAATCGGCGCTCAAGCTCGGACAAGTCCGAGGTGTGGCACTCCTGGCAGCCGCCACCACGGGGCTGCCGGTTGCCGAATACGCGCCTTTGCGTATCAAATCGAGTGTGGTGGGATACGGCCTCGCAAAGAAGGAGCAGGTGCAGTTCATGGTAGCCAGGCTGCTCGAACTGGAGGAGTTGCCGGAGCCGCCCGACGTCGCCGACGCGCTCGCCATCGCCATCTGCCACATCCACACCGCGCAGACTTTACTGCAGCAGGGGTCAGTTCTTCGATGAGTGGAACCAAGCTGTTGGGGTTGATCCTGTCCCTGTGCCTGAGCCTGAGTTTCGGTCTGGGCATGACACACGCAAACGCACAGGAAAGTGAGACCACGGTCCGCGTCGATTTTTCCAACCCCGGCCTGACCCCCTCCACTTGGACCCTGGAGCTTCATCCCGATGGTCGAGCGCACTTCCGTTCCGATCCGGGAGCAAAGACCGCGGCCGATCTCCACGAAATCGAGCCGGGTCCGGTCGACCGCGATATCCAACTCAGTCATGAGTTTGCCGCGCGCGCCTTCGCCATCGCCCACCGCAACAAGCTCTTCGACGAAAAGTGCGACAGTCACCTCAAAGTCGCCTTCCAGGGCTGGAAGAAGTTCACCTACACCGGCCCCGACGGAACTGGAACCTGCGAGTTCAACTACTCCAGGAACAACGACCTTCAATCCCTCTCCGACGCGTTTGTAGCGGTCGCCTCAACGATCGTCGAGGGTGCGCGGCTGGAACTGCTTCTGCAACATGATCCGCTCGGGCTGGACAAGGAAATGGAGTTCCTGAAAGAGGCCTCGGCAGACGGGCGCCTGAAGGAGATGTGCGCGATCCAGCCGATTCTGGCGAAACTGGCGGACGATGAGGACGTGATGGAACGGGTGAGGCGGCGTGCGCGGATGCTCCTGGAAGACTCAAAGTAACCATGCGACCGTCTTTGGTTACTGCGCGCCGCGCGAAGGGGACAATGGCCGACACGAAATGACAATGATGGGCGCGACTTTATCTGCTGTCAGGGTGTCCAATCTTAGTGGATGATAGTGGGTGCTGGTTCGGGCCCGGGAGCCTGGGGGCGCCATGACGAATAGACCGAAATCGGTGAGCAGGTATGTGCGGCTGGCTGCGATAGCGGCCAGCGTTTTTGCATGTGCCGGATGGACTCTGAGCCAGGTTGGAGCTCAGGCTCCGCCGGCCGGACCGGCGACTCCCGCTCCTCAAGGGCAGCCTGCGGCACGCGCCGTCCGTCTCAGCAGTGTCGACGGACAGGTGCAGCTCGCTCAGGGAAGTCAAGTTCTGGCAGCACAGGCATTGGCGAACACGCCGCTGTTTGAAGGCACGCAGGTTTCGACATCGGACGACGGCCGCGCCGAGGTGCAGTTTGAGGACGGCAGCGTCGCGCGCATCTCGCCGAACAGCTCACTCACCTTGGGTACGCTGGGGCAGCAGGGTGCAACGATGCAAACTGACCTGGTGCTGAACAGCGGCCTCGGGTACTTCGAGATTCAGGGCAATGGCGAGGCGAACCAGATTCGGGTGCACTTTGGGAACGACGTGGCGACGGTGAGCGGCTTCACGGTTCTGCGCGTCAATCTCGACTACCCGCCGGGCGAGGTTGCCGTGTTTTCAGGCAACGCGCACGTTGAGGGTGGCAACGCCCTGGCGCTCGATTTGCACGGCGGCGAGAGCGTGAAGCTCAATGGGACCGAGCCGGGGAATTATGTCGTGGCTGAGGCGATCGAGCCGGACTCCTGGGACACCTGGAATTCGGATCGAGATCAGGCACTCACGGCTCAGGAGACCGACCGCACGGCAGCAACGAACGGGATGCCGAACAGCAGCAATCCGGCATGGAGCGATCTGGACGCGAACGGCAGCTGGTACAACGTGCCGGGGCAGGGGAATGTGTGGTCGCCCTACGAAGCGGAGTCTGCTGGCTGGGATCCCTATGGCTGTGGGAGCTGGATGTGGACGCCGCGCTTCGGCTATATGTGGGTGTCGTGCGAGCCGTGGGGCTATATGCCCTACGCGTCCGGGACGTGGAACTACTACGACGGCTTCGGCTGGGGCTGGGCGCCTGGGCTTGGGATTCCGTGGTGGGGCGGATACGGTTGGGGATTCAACATCGGAGTGACACCAGTTCGATATAGGCCGCCGCATCGTCCGGTGGGAGGACCACGGCCAGGCGGACCGATACGAGTTGCAGGCGGGCGATATCAACCCTATCCGGTAATCGCAGTCAATCGCGTACATGATGCGACGAGCGGTGCGACAATTCGCACGCGGAATGCGCCAGTGACGATCGCTGGCAATACGATCCAGCCGCTCCATTCGTTGTCGCCTCGGCCCGTATACGGAGGCGGGTTTATGAGCGGAGCGAGCCATGGGCCGATTGTCCCAGGTGGGGTTGGAACAGGCGTTCACTATGGATTTGCGACCTCGCCCTATGGGAGCCGGCCGGGGACGTGGACACCACCGGCAAATACGTATCGTCCGCCGACGAGTAGCTACTATCGTCCACCTGCGGCTGCACCGCACTATTCGGCACCGAGCTACAACGCGCCGAGTCACGCGTCTGCTCCGTCGGGCGGTGGTGGCGGTGGCGGTGGGGGCTCGCACCCATCAGGCGGTGGTGGAGCGCATCGTTAATTCAAGTCGAAGGATGCTGGAGGGCCGCAGCCTCAGCCCTGCGGCCTTTTTGTTTCTGCCCTCGAGCGGGCGTGTCAGTCCTTTTGGTTGGGGCGATCATGGAGAGTTTTCCAGAGAGCGGCGAGGAACTCGAGGGAGAGCGCTTCGGCACGGACTTGGGGATCGAGGCCGGCGGATCCGAGAGCGTTCGTGATGTCAGCGGGCGCGATGCCCGCGGCGCGGAGATTGTTGGCGAGCGTCTTGCGCTTTTGCGCGAAGGCTTGACGCACGAAGCTGAGGAAACTGATTTCGTCGTCGATCCCGAGCGAGGAGAAGTGCGGAGCAAAGCGCCAGCGAATGACGGTGGAGTGGACCTGGGGTGGTGGCGAGAACGCGCCTGGCGGCAGAGCGAGCAGCTTCTCGACGGGACCGTACATCTGCAAAGTGACAGACAAGAGGCCGTAGTCACGTGAGCCGGGCTCGGCGGCGACGCGATCTGCGACTTCGCGCTGCATCATCAGGATGGCGCGATCGAGTGCGGCGTGGCTGGCGGCAAGCTTGAGCAGGATCGGCGAGGTGATGTAGTAGGGCAGGTTGCCTACGACAGCGAGGCGATTGCCGACCTTTGCGGATGCTGCTGCGAAGTCGAAGTCGAGAACGTCCTGATGAACTACAGTGACTCGGTCGGCAGGGAACTCCGCGCGCAGTCCTGTGGCGAGGTTGTCGTCGAGTTCGATGGCGAGAACGTGCGCGGCTTGGGCGGCGAGGGCGCGCGTAACAGCGCCCCGGCCGGGTCCGATCTCTATAACAATCTCGCGCGCGCAGTCGCCGAGCGCGGCGACAATGCGCTGGATGGCTTGCGGATCGTGTAGGAAGTTCTGGCCGAGCTTCGGCTTGGTGGGCATGGACATGAAGATGGTAGAACAGGGACCAGGGGCTGATGGTCTTAGGGACTGATACCAGCCGTCCGACCGAGGTCACAGTCTGTAAGAGCAAAGAGCATGCAGACCAGCGTTTTCTTGCAGGCCGCCTTGAATGGCGACAGGGTTCACCCCGCAGCACCGCGCACTCCGGCAGCGATTGCGGTGGCGGCTCGCGCAGCCGTGCACGCCGGCGCCCACTCGGTGCACGTGCATGCATTCGATGAGGCTGGCCGGGAGACGCTCGACGGCGCTGCTTGCGCGAAGGTTCTGCGTGCAATCCGAAGCCTGTGTCCGGAGACGCTGATTTCGTTGACGACATCGGCGACGATTGTGAGTGATCCACGAGAGCGCTTCAGAATCGTCGCGGCATGGGAGGAGATGCCGGACCTTGTAACGGCGAACCAAGGCGAGGCGGGGATTGGAGAGCTGTGTGAGTTGCTACTGGCGCGAGGCGTGGGTATCGAGGCGGGATTGCTGAGCGTCGAGGATGCGCGCGCCTTCGTCCATTCCGGATTGGGGTGTCGGTGCCGGCGCGTTCTGATCGAGCCGCTCGACGAGAATCATGAGATGGCAGTCCGTCATGCTGCTGCCATGGAGGAGACTGTGCTGTCGGCTGGCATCGAGCCGGAGCAGGCTCACCACGGATACGGCATCGCGTGCTGGGCTGTGAATCGGCGTGCACTCGAACGAGGGCATGGTATCCGTACTGGGTTCGAAGATGTCACGGTACTCCCGGACGGTACTGAGGCACGAGACAACGCGGATTTGGTCGCGGCAGCCGCCTGTTTGATTCGCGCGCACGTCGAGGCTTCGGCCTAAGACTGCACGCCTTCGCCCACGGCCGTGCTTGTCCCAGGGCTTCCATTCTGTGGTCTCGCTCGGAAACAATGGGCTGGGGCTTACCCGTCTTTCTTCAGCACCGCCAGATGGAACGTGCAGCGTTTCTCGTACCCGAGTGCATGGTAGACGCGAATCGCGGAGTGGTTATCCGCGAAGGTGTGAAGGAACGGCGTGTCGCCGCTGTCGAGGATCAGTTTCATAACAGCGGACATGAGGATGCGTGCAAAGCCGCGGCCACGTGCGTCGGGATGCGTGCAGACCGCACTGACTTCGACGTATCCTGGAACGCGCATACGCTGCCCAGCCATCGAGAGCAGGCGGTCTCCCTCGAAGATGCCGTAGAAGGTACCGAGCTCGTGGGTGCGGTCGCGGAATGGGCCGGGCTCCGTCAGGGTAGCGAGTTCGACCATGGCGGGCACATCAGCTGCAACTAGAAGGCGCATCGCCGTCGTGCTCGGCAGGTTGTCCACATGTGAACCGCTAAAGACCATCTGGTCGACGAGGCCGCCGCGGATCAGAGTCCAGCCAGCACGCGGTACTGGCGATTCGTGGAGAAACAGAACATGAACGCCGTTGGGTGCTGCGAGACGGTGCAGATCGTCATACGCGGCCGTAGATTGCTCCGCGATGCCACTCAGTGGGCCGATCGCGGGAAGATACGCACGGGCCAGCCCATCGCCGACGGCGAAGTGAGACTGCGCTGTGGTGAGCGCGCTCCACATAGGCTGATCAAGGAGCTGGATGTCGGCCATAAGTCTAAAGATGAGCGAGCTTCAGGTTGCGATGCCAGGATGTCACGAACGGCTCATCTCTCGAAACACCGGACCGGCCGGACAAGGTTCAGACGGGATGGCTCTCGTCCATGGGGATCGAAGCTCCGTAGCGCTTGCGGACGATCCACAACACCGGCAGTCCGGCGAGGATGAGCGCAGTTCCGATGAGGGAGCCTTCGAGGTTCCCGAGGTAGCTCCAAACAAGGACGGCTGCGGCGCACGCGACGAAGATCGCCGGCAGAAGTGGATATCCCCAGACACGATAGGGGCGCGCAAGCTCAGGACGCTTGCGGCGGTAGTAGAAAACGGTCGTCGTGGTGAGCATGTAGAAAAGCCATTCGGCGAAGACCGCGAGCTCGAAGTGCTGCTGAAACTGGCTGAGAAAGAGCAGCAAGACGGTCGACAGCAGTCCCTGGACGATGAGTGATGTGGACGGCGACTGGAAGCGCGGGTGGATGTGTGCGAACTGCGCGAAGAAGAGCCGGTCGCGTGCCGCGGCGTATGGGATTCGCGCGCCCGACATCACCGTTCCGTTGAGGGTGACGAAGATGCTGAGAGCCATGGCCCCAGCCACGAAGCCTGCTCCGCGCGGGCCGGCCACCACGGACAATGCGGCGACTGCGGGGCGCTCGCTGGCTGCGATCTGCGCGGCGGGCAGGATGTATTGAATCGCAGCATTGGTCGCCATGAAGAGAGCACCGACGATGAACAATCCGCCGATGAGAGCAGTGGGCAGGCTGCGCTCGGGATGGCGCACTTCGCCTGCGACCATGGTGAGATCGTTCCAGCCGTCATAGGCCCACAGCGTGGCGATCAGCGCGAGCATAAAGCCACTGAACCCGCCCACCGCGTGCGGCAGACCGGTCGAGAAGTTGGTCCACGATCCTGACGCAGACGCGAAACAGAGTCCCGCAACGATGAGAATCAGGACGCCTTTGAGAACGGTGAACACAAGCTGAAAGTCGCCGGCCTTTTTGATGCCGAGATAATTGAGCCCGGTCATGAACCACGTGACGCCGATGGCAAACACCTGCGACCAGAGCAGAGGCAGGCCGGGTACATGTGTCGTGAGTCCGTGCAGAGCAGGGAAGACGCCGAGTGTGCGCGCCAGTCCGCTGGTGACGGCTGCGATCGAGGCGGGCTTGGCGACTGCGAACCACGTCCACATATAGAGGAAGGCGGTCGTGTCGCCGTAGGCGCCGCGCAGATAGACGTACTCGCCGCCGGCATACGGGAGCATCGAGCCCAGCTCGGCGTAGGTCATGGCGCCGAAGAGCGAGAGAAGGCCGCCCACGATCCAGGCCAGGTAGACCATCGCCGACGATCCGGTGTCGCGCATCATCTCGCTCGGCACAAGAAAGATGCCGCTGCCGATGATGGTGCCGACGACGATGGCCGTGGCCTGGCTCGCGCCGAGCACGCGGGGGAGGTCGCGAGGCGGCGCGTTTTGGGTTGTAGGCGCTGGCGCGGAGAGTGGTTGAGCCATCCGGTGATTGTGAAGGTATCACGAGGCCGGCCAGATTTGAGCGGACGCGAGGGAACCTTTCAGGGGGCCCGAAGAGCGTTCGCGAGTTGGATCGTGTCGGGCACAGGTGGTGATGCGGGTCACGGGCAGCGGTTATGTTTCGGCCTACTCTCATGCTGCGGGCGATCCTTGAACGTTGTCGGCCCCCGAGGGCCGCGACGTGATTGGTTCCTTTCACCGGTTCGGTGACGAATTCAGCGGGAATCGCCTGCACTGGATCGTCGAGGAGGGATTCCCATGGAAGCCACCTGTTCGAAGTGCAAAACCCAGCTCACGTCGCAGTGGCACTTCTGCCCCCATTGCGGTGAGGCAGTAGCGCATGAGGCACTGCAGCCGCAGGAGCACGAACATCATCCCGCGCGCGGGGCGTTTGGCGGCCTGGCCTATGGGCTCATCGCCGCGCCGATCCTGATTATTGCGGGCGTAATGATCTGCCTGACCGGCTGGGGCCTGTTCCTCGGGATCCCGGTGATCCTGATGGGCATCATGGCGCCGCTCGCCGGGCCGCTGTTTGGCATGAGCGAGCACACGGCGAAGTGTCCGGGGTGCGGGACCAGGGTGATCACGGTAGCCGACGGCAAAGTCCATGCGTGTCCCACGTGCAATGCGAGCTTCGCCGTGAGCGAGCAGAACGAGCACGCGGTGGTTGGTGCAAGATAGATCCAGCTTTCAGCTGGATCCGTCCTCTGCTCCAACTGTTTCCCGAGCACGGTGCCTGATCTGCGCACGATTCTGCGCGGGTAGGCCGGTGCTTTATCGCTGGTGATTGTTTGCAGGCGCGCCCGTGTGCCCCTTTGCCGCTGTTGGGCTCTCTAGTTCACGGGTTGTTGCTCATGAAAATGCCGCCAGATGGTCTCCGCCGTCTTTCGCGGAACGACGGCGGCCAGAGAGTCCGCCGTTGCCTGTTGCACGTCGCGCAGGCTGCCGAAGTGGGTGAGCAGGCGCTGCCGGGTTTGTGGGCCGACGCCGGGGATATCCAGTAATTCAGAGGTTCGGTCGCGCATGGCCCGGCGTTGGCGGTGATAGCCGATGGCGAAACGGTGGCTCTCATCGCGGATGAGTTGGACGAGGTGAAGCACGGGCGACCGGCGGTCGAGGACTACGGGCTCGTCCTCGTTGCCGTAGAGATAGATGACTTCTTCTTTCTTGGCGATCGAAGCCAACGGCTGCGAGGTGAAGCCGAGCGCCTCGAGCGCGTCGGCAGCGGCGTGGAGCTGGCCGAGGCCTCCGTCGATGAGGACGAGGGAGGGCATGGTGGTGGGCTCTTTGGAGGGTTTGCTGTCGGGCGTCATGCCTGCGGTGTTTTGGGCTTGGGTCTCGGGGTCCCGTGCGACGGGTGCGTCGCGCACGGGACCCCGAGATCTAAGCCCTGCTGCGCCGGACCCCCCGGCAAGGCGCGCCGCCGAAGGATCCGCGCCGTTGGCGTAGGCCGCATCGCGAATGCGGCGGTAGCGGCGGGCGACGACCTCGCGCATGGACGCGAAGTCGTCGACACCGACGACGGTCATGACCTTGAACTTGCGATAGGCCGACTTGTTCATCTTGCCGTTCTCCCACACCACCATCGATGCAACGGTTTCGGCGCCCTGAATGTGGGAGATGTCGAAGCACTCAATGCGCTTGGGCAATTCGGGAAGCATGAGCCTGTCGGCGAGTTCCTCCTGAATGGCTTTCTGAGAAGGGATCAGCACGCGGAAGCGCTGCGTGTAGGACTGGCGCGCGTTCTGTCCGGCGAGGTCCGTCAGAGATTTCTTGGCTCCGCGCTGGGGCACGAGGAGCTCGATGCGATGGCCGGTGCGTTCGGTGAGGAGCGTAGCGAGCGGTTCGCGATCGTCGAAGTCGACGGGGACGAGGATGGTGCGCGGGACGTATTGCTGGTCGATGTAGAGCTGTTTGACGAGGGCGCCGAGGACCTGGTGGGGTTCCTGTTGCTTGAACTCGGGGTCGACTTCTTTTCCGGGGCTAAAGCCCTCGGCCGTTTGCAGGCTGTTGTCAGGGGTCTGAAGCTCACCCCAGCGACGAAGACCTGTCGCCGGGGATCCCGCCCGGCCCCTGCTCCCTCCGTTGTTGTCTTCGGCATCGATCAGCTCCGGCAGTTCGTCCCAGAAGAATTCGCGGCGGTCGACGATTTTGCCGGCGCGCATGTGGAAGAGATTGACGGCAAGGCTACCGTCTTCGAAGTGATAGCCGAAGACGTCGGCGTCATCATCTTGTTCAGCGGTGGCGATACGCTGTTTCTCCTGGAGCTGATGAACGGTCGAGAGTTGATCGCGCAAGCGCGCCGCGCCTTCGAAGTTCTCGGCCTCGGCAGCGGCGAGCATTCGCACATTGAGGGAACGCTCGAGCTCTGTGTGACGGCCTTCGAGGAAGAGCTGCGCGTCGCGGACGGCCTGCGCATAGATCTCAGGCGTCGTGAAGCCTTCGACACATGGGCCGAGGCAGCGATGGATGTAGTACTCGAGACAGGCGCGCGGATGGAAGCGCGAAAGATCGACCTTGCAACTCGGCAGCAGAAAGCTGCGGTGGATGAGCTCCGCGACGCGGTAAGCGAGATTGCCGGGGAAGTAAGGGCCGTAGTAGGCCGAGCCGTCTTTGCGCAGGCGGCGCGTGACGAAGACTTTGGGGAAGCGGTCAGCGAGGGTGAGCTTGACGTAGGGGTAGGTCTTGTCGTCGCGCAGCAGGATGTTGAAGCGCGGCTTGCGCTGCTTGATGAGATTGTTTTCGAGAGCGAGCGCTTCATGCTCGTTGGCGACGAGGATGTAGTCGAGGTCGACAGCTTCGCGCATGAGCGAGCCGGTTTTGGCATTGGCCTGAGAGGCTTCAAGGAGATATGAGCGGACCCGGGAGCGCAGATTCTTGGCCTTGCCCACGTAGATGACTTCGCCGTCGGCGTTCTTGTAGAGGTACACGCCGGGCTGCGTGGGCAGGGTACGAATTTTCTCGTGGAGGTCCATCTTGAAGGAGCAACTGGCCGGGGTCTGGCGGCGGGTGCGACAGTCTTCAGGATAATCGTTTGGCAGAAGTGACACGGAGGACAGGACTTGAGCGGCAAAGCTTACGTGTCCAAGTAATTTTTACATTGTTTAAATCTCGGAGAGCGCCGGGAGCGACGCGCATAAGCTATTTGTTTTCTTGTGATTGCAGAGACATGCGGCGAGCGTTGCAGTTTGGTGCCACGGATGCTAATACAGAGGCGTAAGGAATGAACATCTCCGCCCGTCGTGGGTCCAAGGACCTGACACAGGGCGGCGGGAGGATGAACGATATGAACTACCGATTTGGCCTTTGGATGGCATCCGCTGCATTGGCAGTGATGGGTGCAACGGGTTGCGCGACCAAGAATTGGGTGAAGTCCCAGACCGCTCCGATTGTGGATCACACCGGACAACTGGAAGACAAGACGGCGGCGAATGGCCGCGCGATCCGCGACACCGACGATCGGGCGCAGGCGGGCATCAAGCAGGCGCAGGCCGCGGCGGATAACGCAACGCAGAACGCGCAGACGGCGAGCAAATCGGCTGGCGATGCGGAGACAGCGGCGAACGATGCGGTGCACCGCGCCGATTCGCTCGACAGCGTTGTGAAGGGCCTCGACAACTACAAGACGATGGCCAACGCAACCGTGAACTTCGGCTTCGACAAGGCCGCTCTGACCAAGGACGACAAGGATCAGCTCGACAGCTTCGCTGGGCAGCTGAGCTCGGCTAAGAGCTACATTCTCGAAGTGACGGGTGGAACCGATTCGACAGGACCGGCGCAGTACAACTACGACCTCAGCCAGCGCCGCGCCGATGCGGTCGTGCAGTATCTGGCCGCGAAGTACAACATTCCAGCGCACCGGTTCTATCTGATCGGAATCGGCAAGGACAACGCCGTTGCGGACAACACCACAGCGGACGGCCGCAAGCAGAATCGCCGCGTGCAGATTCAGCTGCTCTCGAACACGGGTGGAACGCAGCAGAGTGCGCCAACGCCGACGGGTTCGGGTTCGGGACGCTAAGTTAACGTAGCTCGGCAGTAAGTGAGGCAGGCCATCCGGTGACGGGTGGCCTGTTTGCTCTGGCAGAGAAGCGGAGAAACAGAGAGAAGCAGAGAAACTTCTCGGCTAGCTTGCGGTCTCGAGTTGGCGGACGTGCTCGGCACGCACGTCGATCGCGGTGAAGAGGCGCAGAAATCGCGCTCCGGCTGCGGCTGATTCGACGGCGGGACGGCCGTTGGCTTCTTCTCGCTCCACGATGCAGACGACGGCGGCGACGATCATGCCAGCCTCCTGCGCAGCCTCGATAGCGTTGATCGTGGAGGCGCCGGTCGTACAGACGTCGTCGACGATGACGACACGCGCGCCTTCTTTACAAAATCCTTCAATGCGGCGACCGGTGCCGTGGGCTTTCTCTGCTTTGCGGACCAGAAATCCATGAAGCAGCGGCGCACCGGGCGTCTCAAACGCACGCCAGGCGCTGGCCGTTGCGACGTTGGAGACGATGGGGTCGGCGCCCATGGTCAGTCCGCCGACAGCTTCGGCGTCAATCTTGTGAGCTTCCAGCAATTCAAGAATCGCCTGCCCGGTGAGACGGCCGCCTTCGGCATGGAGCGTAGTGGTGCGGCAGTCGATGTAATAGTCGCTGGTGCCGCCGGAAGAGAGCTTGAATTGGCCGAGGCGAAAGCTTGTGCGAGCGAGGAGCGAGAGAAGTTGCTGGGCATGGGTAGGTGAAGTCATCAAGGGAATTGTAGCGGCCAGCTCGAACTCGCGGAATCAGCCGTGCTCGTGGCGATCGTGCCAAATCCCTCTTGCCGCCACGCGAAGCAATTGCCCGAACGGCCAGTTCACATCTTGTCGAGGTGGCGGAAGCCGCTGGTGCCGATCAGCATGAACGAGAACAACAGGAAGTTGTAGCTCGCGTGGAGCAGTACGCTGGCGGCCAGCGAGCGCAGGCGCAGGCGCGCGGTGCAGAGCACGAGGCTGACCCCGATGAGCAGTAGGAAGGGGCCAATGGAGTAGCTGGTCTGGTCGGCGTGCATGAAGGCGAACAGGATGCTGGTGAGGATGGATGCGACGATCATCGCTGGCATGGACCACTGCGGGTGGCCGTTCCAGTCAAGGCCGGGGCGGGGTCGATGCGTGGTCTTCTCGACAGTCCAATCGAAGGCGGTGGCGAGGGAGGGGAGAAGAAAGCCCCGGAAGGCAATTTCCTCGAAGAACGGCGCGAAGGTGACGCCAAAGGCGAAGAGTATCCAGGCAGCGCCCGGCATGCGGAAGATGCGGTCGATGGGTGCGTCTTTGGGACCGGGAAAGAAGTAGCCGTCGATCATGGCCAGGACGAAGCAGAGGCCTGCGGCTCCGATGAGGAATCCGCTGAACTGGAGAGCTCGGCTCCCGCGCCACTGCAGGCCCGCGAACAGGCTTTTGTGCCAGACCAGGGGAAAGACGATCAGGCTGCCGACAAAGGTGAAAAGGTAGAGCAGCGCCTGCGTTCCGAGGAGGTAACGGACGTTGGAGGCCGCGTCCGCGAGAGAGGTAACGCCAAAGAGATGGCGCATGACGGCCACCTGCGCCACAACTGCGACGATGGCAAGTCCGCTGACGGCGAGCAGGCCGAGTAGAGCAAGGTGGCCCAGGTGCGGAATGCGGTCCTGCGGAGGCCGCATGTACTGCTCGAAGAGTAGTGGTGTATCTGATTGATAAGGAATTCCAATAGATGGCGTGAGATCCGAGGAAGTTGGAGCCATGGCAATTGGCTCGGCAGGGTCCGTCGGCCCGGTCTGGGCGGGTTCAGTCAGGAACGATTCCGAAGCAGCAACCGGTTCCAAGGGGCGCGGCTCAGTATCGAATTCAGAGCTGAGATCGGGAGGGAGCTGCTCGGGCTGATCGTTCATGAAGCCACCGGCGTGGTGGGGCGCGTTCTCTTCTTGGACTCAGAAGAGGCGGCGATGGACGCATTCTCAGGGATGCCGGTCTTCTTGCGGAGTATCTTCTTCGAAGTCGTTCCGACGCCGCGCTTGCTTCTTTCGCGAGGACGAGCATTGGGTTCCTCGCTTGCCCGGGTCCCAGAATCGGGCCTCGGGGCACCCAGGACGGTGCCTGACGACGCCTCCTGTACCGATAATCCGCCCTTGATAGAGAGCATAGCGGCGGTGTCGTCGACCGGCTCGAGATGGCCGTTGTGAGAGCCGTAGTAGCGTTTGAGGAACTGGCCCGTATAGGACTCAGAAATATGGGCGATGTGGGCGGGGCGGCCTTCGCCGACCAAGCGGCCGCCATCCTCTCCGCCCTCGGGGCCGAGGTCGAGGATCCAGTCGGCGTTCCGAATCACATCGAGATTGTGCTCGATGATGATGATCGTGTTGCCGAGGTCGGTCAGCCGGTGCAGGACTTCGAGCAGTTTGCGCACGTCGTCGAAGTGGAGGCCAGTGGTGGGCTCGTCGAGTAAGTAAAGAGTCCGGCCCGTCTGCCGTTTGGAGAGCTCGCGGGCCAGTTTCATGCGCTGCGCCTCGCCGCCGCTCAGAGTCGTGGCGCTCTGGCCCAGGTGGACGTAGCCAAGGCCGACATCGACGAGGGTCTGCAGTTTCTGACGGACGGTGGGCACGTCGGCGAGGACATTGAGCGCGTCTTCAATGGTCAGCTCGAGGATGTCGGCGATGGAGTAGCCGTGGAATTTCACGGCGAGGGTCTCCTGGTTATAACGGCGTCCATTGCAGACCTCACATTGCACGTAGACGTCGGGCATGAAGTTCATCTCAATGCGGCGCTGGCCGTCGCCCTGGCAGGCCTCGCACCGGCCTCCGGGAACGTTGAAGCTAAAGCGGCCTGGTTTGTAGCCGCGCTCGCGTGCCTCGGGCAGCATGGCAAAGAGATCGCGGAGGGGTGAGAAGACCTGCGTGTAGGTGGCTGGATTGGAGCGGGGCGTACGGCCGATGGGGGACTGGTCGATGCGGATGACCTTGTCGATCTGGTCCTGGCCGTTCAGCTCGTCATGGACGCCTGGTTCTTCGCGCGATCCATAAAGATTCTTGGCTAACGACCTGTAAAGGATGTCGTTAATCAGCGTGCTCTTGCCGCTACCGCTGACGCCAGTGACAACGGTCATGACGCCGAGCGGGACGCGGATGGTGAGGTCCTGCAGATTGTGCTCGCGGGCGCCGGTCACGGTGATCCACTTACCAGTGAGAGAGCGGGGCTCGGCGCGATGCAGAATGCTCGTGGCTCCGGAGAGATAGCGGCCGGTAAGCGACTCGGGGCAGGCCATGATCTGCTCGGGCGTGCCCTGGGCGACGACATGACCGCCCAAGCGGCCAGCCCCCGGTCCAAGATCGAGAACAAAATCGGCGTGGCGAATGGTGTCTTCGTCATGCTCGACGACGAGGACGGTGTTGCCGAGATCGCGGAGCTTTTCGAGAGCTTCGATGAGGCGTTCGTTGTCGCGCTGGTGGAGGCCAATGGAGGGCTCGTCCAGAACATACAAGACACCGCGCAGGCGAGAGCCGATCTGCGTGGCGAGACGGATGCGCTGGCCCTCGCCTCCGGAGAGAGTGGCAGCGCTGCGGTCGAGCGAAAGATAGCTCAGGCCGACGGCGCAGAGGAACTCGAGGCGTTCGGCGATTTCGCGGCGGATACGCTCGGCAATCAGAGCTTCGCGCGCCGTGAACCGCAGATTGATGGCCGCGGAGAGCGCTCGGTTGAGCGGCAGAGCGGTGAAGTCGGCGATGGAGAGACCGCCGATTTTGACGGCGAGCGATTCGGGGCGGAGGCGCTTGCCGCGGCAAACGGGGCACGGCGTCGCCGACATGAAGCTCATCATGTACTCGCGATAGCCCTCGCTGCGGGCTTCGGCGACTGAGTCGCGCAGGTAGGCAAGGATGCCGTGGAAGCCGGTGCGCGGGGCTTCTCCTTTGGGCGGGCCGTAGACGAGGATGTGCTGCTGCTTCGGGGGAAGATCCTCGAAGGGCGTCTTGAGGTCGATCTTGTAGCGATCGGCGGCGAGCTGAATGAGCTTGAGGAGATACTGCGAGGCCGAGCCGGGGCCGAGACCGCCATCAAGCAGCGGCTTGGACCAGTCGGTGATGACTTTGGCAGGATCGAAGTCGTAGAGCGAGCCGAGGCCGTGGCACTCGGGGCAGGCGCCGAAGGCGGAGTTGAAAGAGAAGCTACGCGGCTCGAGCTTGGGCACATCCAGACCGCAGTCGGGACAGGCCATCGAAGAAGAAAAGAGCTGTTCGTCTGCCTTTTCGCCGGATGCGCGCGCCACGGAGACGAGGACTAGACCATTGGCAAGTTGCAGGGCCTTGGAGACGGCGGCTTCGAGGCGCTTTTCGACGGAGGGCTTGTTAGGCGCCTGCGCTGCGGCCAACTTTGCGTCGTGCCCGTCCGGTCCAGCTGGGACGGCTTTCTCGGCGGGCTTCAATAGCACGCGATCGATGATCGCTTCGATGGCATGGTTCTTGCGCTTGTCGAGAGCGGGCGGCTCGGAGAGGTCGACTATCTCGCCGTCCACGCGGGCGCGGAAGCCCTGTTGATCCAGTTGATCGAGGAGATCCTTGAACTCGCCTTTGCGCCCGCGGACGACCGGAGCCATGATGGTGACCCGTTCGCCCGTACCGAGATCGAGAATGCGTTGCACGATCTGGTCCGAGGTCTGGCGCGCGATGGGCCGGCCGCAGTTGGGGCAGTGGGGCGTACCAATCGACGCGTACAGCAGGCGGAGGTAGTCGTAGATCTCGGTGATGGTGCCGACGGTGGAGCGAGGGCTGCGGCTGGTCGTCTTCTGTTCGATCGAGATGGCCGGAGAAAGACCTTCGATGGAGTCCACGTCGGGGCGTTCGATCTGATCGAGAAACTGGCGCGCGTAGGCCGAGAGGGTTTCGACGTAGCGGCGCTGGCCCTCGGCGTAGATGGTGTCGAACGCCAGCGAGCTTTTGCCGGAGCCGGACAAACCGGTGACCACCGTGAGCGTATTGCGCGGGATGCGCACGTGGATGTCCCGCAGGTTATGCTGGCGTGCTCCCCTGACCGAAATGTGTGTGATCGACATGATTCAGGCTACGACCGCCGTGCAGACGCTCCGAAAGCGAGTTCGGCCGGGAGAGGGATGCCTGCCTGGACTGCCGCAAAGCCACAGGCGCGCGTACGAGAGAAAGAGCCGTTCTGGGACGGCAAAGTCAATACGGGATTTCCAAACTTTGGTTTCCTGCCGAAGAGAAGCTGTTTTACCGGACTGCAACCCACTGGAGGTATTCTATTTGCCAATAGAAACAAGGGTCAACGCGACGACTTTTCTGCGAGAATCGCATGGATTGACTGTCTCGAACTCGCGGCGGCTCTTGCCGATAGAGTATTGCAAGACGTGTCTTTATTATTCAGCAGTAGACCAGCGGGATTTATGACGGACTCATTGAGTGTCTTGATGTCGATTTGTGCGGCTGTGGGCTCTATGGCGTTTGGTGTGTTGGCGGCGTATGCGATCTTCCGTATCGCATTTGGGCTGATGAAGCCCCAGGATAGTGGTGTTCCTGTGAAGACGCGGCCCGAAACAGCCGGGATCCTCTAGCCTCCTCCATTTTCCTTTCCCGCAGACCATCGCAGGGAAAACTCCCTCGAAGCTCGACTTGTCTCGGAGCGCTCAGCCGGTGCTTCACGGATGGCGTGCGCACAGTCGCATCCACATCCCCTCATCGCGATGTCTGGCGACTTT
>Ga0181535_10000074_pt1 | contig 145514 bp, 137 predicted proteins | sample PEATcosm2014_Bin_44_FD_119774 | JGI IMG/M metagenome (GOLD analysis project Ga0181535, IMG submission 119774) | Peatland microbial communities from MTU Mesocosm Facility, Houghton, MI, USA - PEATcosm2014_Bin17_30_metaG | ecosystem: Environmental > Terrestrial > Soil > Wetlands > Peat | place... | reverse complement strand
TTCCCCCAGCCATCCTGGCTGGTCGACGCGGTCCACGAGCAACTCCTCCCGCTCCCCGGATACCGCCCCCAGGGCAATCGCACCCGCGGTGAGCTGCTCCGGCGGGCGCGCCTCGGTGTCTGAGCTCGGCTTGCCGCGCCCGGCCGGCACGGGGGGTGTGAGCGCGCCGGCCATCGTCTGCACCGGGATGTGCAACACCAAGGGGGCCGAGGTCAGGTTCCTCGCCGAGATGGTGGCGGCATATGGCGGCAGGCCGGTGATCATGGATCTGAGCCTGGGTGGCGCCGTCGACTGGGCGGACGTCTCCCTGCAGGAGGTCCTGGCCTGCACCGGGGTGAGGGTCGAGGACGTGCTCGCCGCCACCCGTGCCGAGGCCATCGACCTGGTCGGCCGGGCCGGCGCCGTGAAGATCCTCGAGCTCCGCTCCCGAGGTGAGTGCGACGGGGTGCTCTCGTGGGCGGGGTCGGTGGGAACCTCGACGGCGATGCGCGTGATGCGCGGCCTGCCCTTCGGAGTGCCCAAGATCATGCTCACCGACATGACCTCGGGCGACCTCGGAGCCTGGATCGGCAACAAGGACATCTACATCGTCAATCCCACCCTCGAGCAGGGCGTCAACCTGGTCACCCGCAAGGCCGTCGCCAACGCCGCCGCCGGGATTGTGGCCATGGCCCGGGTGGGAGCGATCACCGCCGACGTCAAGCCCCTCTGCGCCGTCACCTCGTATGGGACGACGACCCCGACAGTGCAGCGCTGTCGGGCCTTCATGGAGGCGCGCGGCTACGACACGGCGGTGTTCCACGCCGTCGGAGTGGGCGCGACGATGGAGGACCTGATCCGCTCCGGGCTGATCACCGCGGTGCTCGACATCACCCTGGCGGAGCTCATCAACGACATGTGCGAAAGCCCCTTCCGGTTCCCCGTCGCCTGGGAGGGCGAGCGGCTCTCCGCGGCCGGGGCCATGGGGATACCTCAGGTCGTGCTGCCCGGTGGAGTCGATCAGATCGCCTTCGGGCCGCTCAACACCGTCCCGGCCAGGTTTCTCGACGATCTCAAGGCGGGACGGCGGTCCTCGCACCGCGGCTCCGCCCTGCCGTACCTGCACAACGACGGGGTCACCATCCTCTGCCCGTCCCTCGAGGAGGTCGCCCGGGTGGCTCACTACATGGCCGATCGGCTCAACCCGGCCCAGGGTCCCACCGCCGTGGTGCTGCCGATGCGGGGCTGGTCCGCCTACGACCAGAGCGCGGAGCTGGCGACGCGCGAGCGGGGCTGGGCGGAGGGGAACGGCGACGGGCCGACCTGGGAGCCGGACCCTGAGCGGCCCGAGTGGTCACGTCGCTCCACCCTGATGCTCCAGATCCTTGGCGAGCAGCTGGACCCCGGCAACCCGAACCTCGATCTGGTCGCGGTCGACCAGCATATCCTCGATCCCGGGCTGGCCGACCTGATCAACCGGATGATCGGCGAGATGCTGGACGGGACCTGGAGACGCGGGGCATACCGGGATCTGGACGTCCGTCGCGGGTTAGTTGCACGGTGAGGCCGTCGGCCCGTCCGGACACGGCTGCGAAGGCAGTATGACGCCCGTCCCCATCGACCTGGACGTGGCGCTGGTCCCCGGCCAGACGGCGGGGTGGTCGCCCACCGTCTGCGTGGTCGTGGACCAGCTGCGGGCGAGTTCCACGCTCACCACCGCGCTCGACCTCGGCTGCCCCGAGGTCGTCGTCACCGGCAGCCTGGCCGAGGCGCGGCGGCTGGCGCGGCAGCGCGGCAGCCTGCTCGCCGGCGAGCGGGGCGGCCGGGATATCCCCGGTTTCGACGCCAACAACTCGCCGAGCCAGCTCCGAGACATCGGGATCCGCGGCCGCGGACTGGTTCTCTCCACCAGCAACGGCACCAAGGTCCTGAGCCGGGTGAGATCGATGCCGGTGGTGCTGCTCGGATGCTTCATCAACACGAGCGCGTGCGCCCAGGTCGCGGTCGACGAGGCCTCGGCGCGGGGCCTCCCGATCGGCATCGTCTGCGCCGGGAGACGGGGGCGGTTCGCCCTGGACGACGGGGTGGCGGCTGGCCTGATCGCGAGCCGGGTGGTCGAGGTGGCCGAGGCCCAGGGCCGAGCCTGCCGGCTGACCGACGCGGCCCGCGCCGCGCTGCAGCTTTGCTCCGCGAATCCGGACGCGATCGCCGTTCTCCGCGAGTCCGCGAGCGGCCGGATCGTGCAGAGCCTTGGTGCCGGCGCCGACATCGAGCTCTGCGCGCGAACCGACAGCAGCACCACGGTCCCCGTGCTGCGGGGAGGGTCGGTGCTCCGCATCGAGCGCTGGATCTCTAAGTCCATATAATGGACGTGACGTCTATCATCTGGACAAAGTGTCGACATCGACGTACCATGCTGGTCAGGAGGCTGCACCGTGAAGGCTTGGTGCGACCGCTATGAGGCGGCCCGCAACGTCCTGAGATGACCACGACCCTGCAGACCATCGTCCAGTTTCGATGCCCGGCGGCTGGGCCGTCCGGCGCCGCATAGCGGAGGTTCCGACCATGGTTCACGCGCCCGTGGCAGTCGCCGAAGGCACTCTCCCCATCCTCAGTCACTGGATCGACGGACGCTCCGTCGAGGTACCGGCCGATAAGACCGCCCCGGTCTATGACCCGGCGACCGGAGCCGTGATCGGCCGCGTGCCGCGCGGCGGCGCGGCCGAGGTCGATGCCGCCGTGATGGCGGCCCGGCGCGCGTTCCCGGCCTGGCGCAGCATGCCCCTGATCGCTCGGAGCCAGATCTTCTTCGCCTATCGGGAGCTGATCTATCGCCACCGCGAGGAGCTCGCCCGGCTGATCACCCAGGACCATGGCAAGACCTTCCCCGACGCCCTCGGAGAGGTCCTGCGCGGCCTCGAGACGATCGAGTTCGCCTGCGGGCTGCCCGTCCACCTGGCCGGGATCAACACCCCGGGGGTGTCGACCAATGTCGACAGCCACACCCTCCGCCAGCCCCTCGGGGTGGCGGTCGGCATCACCCCCTTCAACTTCCCGGCGATGGTGCCGATGTGGATCTACCCGATCGCGCTCGCCTGCGGCAACACCTTCGTCTGGAAGCCCTCCAGCCACACCCCGAGCGCAACCCAGCTTCAGGCCGAGCTGTGGAAGGAGGCCGGCCTTCCCGACGGCGTCTTCAACGTCGTCTACGGGGGCCGCGAGGCGGTCTCCGCACTGCTGGTCCACCCGGAGGTCAACGCCATCCAGTTCGTCGGCTCCACCCCGGTCGGCCGGACCGTCTTCGAGACCGGCACTGCCCACGGCAAGCGGGTCGGCGCCTACACCGCGGCCAAGAACGCGATGCTGGTCCTGCCTGACGCGGACATGGAGTTCACCGCTGACGCCGCGGTGGCGGCCGGCTACGGCTCGGCGGGGGAGCGCTGCATGGCCCAGACCCTGCTGATCGGGGTCGGCGACACCGCCGACCGACTCCGCCCGCTCATCGAGGAGCGAATCCAGCGCCTCAAGATCGGTCCAGGTCTCGATCCCGGCATGGACATGGGCCCCATCTACTCCGCAGAGCACCGCGCCTCCATTGTGGAGTGGATCGACAAGGGTGTGGCCGAGGGCGCCGAGCTGGTCGCCGACGGCCGGTGTTTCTCCCGACCGGACCACCCCGACGGTTTCTTCCTCGGCGCCACCCTCTTCGACCACGTCACCCCCGAGATGGAGATCTACCAGGAGGAGATCTTCGGACCGGTCCTCGGCATCGTCCGGGTGGCCACCTACGACGAGGCCCTGGCGCTCATCAACGGGCATCAGTACGGCAACGGGACCGCGATCTTCACCACCGATGGGGGTGCCGGGCGCCGCTTCGAGCTCGAGGTCGACGTGCCCATGATCGGCATCAACATCCCGATCCCCGTGCCCGCCGGGTACCTTAGCTTCGGAGGCACGCGCGGTTCCGCTTTCGGCGACCTCAAGATGCGCGGTGAGGACGGCATCCGCTTCTTCACCCAGGAGAAGATGGTCACCCTGCGCTGGCCCGAGCCGGGTCGGCGCGAGAAGCTCAGCCTGGTCTTTCCGGGCAACAGCTGACGGCTGGAGGACACCGCGATGGTTGTCGAGCTGAACCCCACCACGGCGGGGGCGTACAAGAGCCCCTTGCACCGGATGACCCAGACCACGCCGACCTCGCTGTGGAATGACTCCGCCGACTTGGACGAGCTCAGCTACGCCATCGACAACGGCGCGGTCGGGGCCACCTGCAACCCCGTCATCGTCATCGACATCCTCAAGAAGCACATGGGGGAGTGGCGTCCCCGCATCCAGGAGCTGATGCGGGAGCTCCCCGGGGCGACCGAGGACCAGATCGGCTGGAAGCTGGTCGAGGAGATGTCGGTGCGGGCCGCCAAGCTTCTGGAGCCGGCCTTTGCCGCCCACCACGGGCGGCAAGGACGGCTCTCCATCCAGGTGGACCCTCGCACCTACCGGGACAGCAGGGCGATGGTCGAGAACGCGGTTGCGTTCAGCCGGCTGGCGCCCAACATGATCGTCAAGATCCCCGCTACTGAGGCGGGGATCCTGGCGATCGAGGAAGCGGTCTACCTCGGGGTGACCACCAACGCCACTGTCTGCTTCACGGTGCCCCAGTGCATCGCTGTCGCGGAGAGCGTGGAGCGGGGGCTTCGCCGCCGCGAGGCCGAGGGCAAGGAGATAGCCTCCATGGGTCCGCTCTGCACGATCATGGCGGGGCGCCTCGACGACTGGCTCAAGGTGGTCATGGAGAAGCAGGCGATCTCGGTTGACCCCGGGTGCCTGGAGTGGGCCGGGGTGGCTGTCTTCAAGAAGACCTACGCCATATACCGCGAGCGAGGGTACCGGCTCCGGCTCCTCTGCGCGGCCTTTCGCAACCATATGCACTGGAGCGAGCTGATTGGCGCCGACGCCATCATCTCGCCGCCCTGGGCGTGGCAGAGGCGGTTCAACGCCAGCGACGTCGAGGTTCACGCCCGGATCGGCGATCCCGTCGACCCGCGCCTTATGGACCAGCTGCTCGACCACTTCGTCGACTTCCGGCGCGCCTACGCCGAGAACGGGATGGCCCCCGAGGAGTTCGACGGCTTCGGGTCGACGGTACGGACCCTGCGCCAGTTTATCGCGGCGGTGGGCACCCTCGACGCCCTGGTCCGCGATGTGATGCTCCCCGATCCCAATTGAGGCCGGGCTGTGCCAGCGTCGTGGAGCGGTCCGCGTCGCGGTCCCGCCCCGGCCGCCCCGGGGCTTGAGGGGATCGGGCGATGAACGTCCTCAGCAAGGCGGGACGCGTGCTGAGCCAGCTCGGCGAGAGCTCCGACCTGACGGCCCGCGAGCTCTCGATCCGGCTCGGCGAGCCCCGCCCCACCGTGCACCGCCTCCTCCAGGAGCTGGCTGGGCTCGGCTTCGTCGAGCGGGGCCCGCGCCGGGGCACCTACCGCCTCGGCCTCGAACTGTTCCGGCTCGGGTCCCTGGCCGCCCTGCGCATCGACGTGCGCGAGGCCGCGAAGACGGTGATGGAGGAGATCCACCAGACCCTCGAGGAGACCGTCTACCTGGTCATCCGCCGCCAGTACGAGGCGGTGTGCATCGACCGCATCGAGGGCCTGCACATCCGGGCCATGTTCCTCCAGCTCGGGGGTTCGCTTCCCCTGCACCTCGGGGCCGGCCCCCGCGCCATGCTCGCGTTCCTCTCGCGCGCCTACTGGGACGAGTACTTCGCGACCGTGGAGCTCACTCGTCTCACTCCTCAGTCTCCCACCACCACGGGTGAGGTCGTGGCCCTTCTCGAGGATACCCTGCGCACCGGCTACGCGATCAGCGACGGCGATGTGACGGTCGGCATGGGCTCGGTCGGGGCCCCGATTTTCGACGGCACTGGACAGGTGGCAGCCGCGCTCTCGGTGGGCGGTCTGACCACGCTGATCCTGGAGGACCCACGCCGCGACCAGGTGGTCGAGCTGGTGTCCGGCGGTGCGCGCCGGATCTCCGAGGCCATGGGATACCGTCCAGCCTGATGGCGTCGCTCCCGCCGGTGGAGTCCGCGAACCGATTGATCACGCCGAGGAGGGGAGGCCACGTATACAGCAACCGGTGAGGGCCAGCGGATCCCGTCCGTCCCCAACCTTCGCGACGTCGGCGGCCACCTCACCGGCGATGGCCAGCGGGTGCGGCTCGGCCTGCTCTATCGGTCGAGCGCTCTGCACCATCTGGCCGATGAGGATACCGGGACGTTTGCCAAGCTTGGCATCCGGACCGTGTATGACCTGCGCAGCGATCCCGAGCGGCAAGCGCAACCGGAGCAGCTGCCCAGCGGGGTGCGCTACGTCGTTGCCGACGTGCTCGGCGACGGCATGCGCGGCAGGATCCCTCAGCTCATGGAGACGGTGTCGAATCCTGAACTGGCCCGGGAGCTCTTCGGAGATGGCCGGGGCGTCGCCATGTGGACCGACCAATACCGTGACTTCGTGCGTCTCGACAGCGCCCGTGCCGCCTTCGGACGGCTCTTCACGGGCATCGCGGGCGACGTTAACCGGCCCGCCCTCTTCCACTGTTCGACGGGCAAGGACCGCACCGGCTGGGCGACAGCCGCATTGCTCCTGCTCCTAGGGGTCCCCCACGAGCAGGTCATGGAGGATTTCCTCCTCAGTGCGACCTACCTGCGTCCGCTGGTTGAACCCATGATGGACGCCTTCAGGGCCCGGGGTGGTGACCCCGACCTCCTGCGCCCGTTCCTGGGGGTGGTGCCCGACTACCTCGAGGCCGCCCGCGAGGAGGTGTTCAGCTCCTTCGGGACCATCCAGGGCTACTTCGCCCTCGGCTTGGGCGTCGATGCAGAGATTCAGCTGGCCCTCCGTGCGGCGTTGCTCGTCCCTGAGTGACGCCGTCGGGTTCCCCGGAACTCTGATGTCGCCACTCGACACCGGACACCCTGACGACTCAGGGTCCTGCTGATCGGGTCCGGAGAACGCTGCGACGCTACCAGCGTGGCTCACTGCGAACACGTCGCCCGTGCCGGTTGCGACAGCGTATCAACCCTGTGGATTGTACCTCGTGCAGGCGGTCAGAACAAGGGGCACCGGTCCCCCTCCAGCCGGCGACCGAACTCCCTGGCGGACGGACGAGGCTAGTGGTATTCCATCTCTGGACAGAGGGTTGACCCTGCAAATTCCATGCCCAGACAGTCGGTTGGCGGCTACTCCGCGGTGAATTCGGAAGATCATCCTGACGCCCTCGGACAAATCAACGGGACGCAGCGCTGAGTACACCCCAATCGAAGCCGGTTGGCGCATTACAGATTAGTCCTGGTCACCAAGGATGGAGGAAGTGGCGATGCCGAAGACCGTTGTGCTCGTTGGTGCACTCGACACCAAGGGCAAAGATTTTGAATACGTTAAGGGGCTAATTGAGAAGCGTGGGCTGAAGACCCTGGTGGTCGACTTCGGGGTGATGGGCGCACCCGTCTTCACGCCCGAAGTGGCGCGCGACCAGGTCGCCGCTGCCGGAGGCGGCGACCTCGCCCGCTTCAGCACTGGCGAGCACAAGGACGAGGCGATGCAGGCCATGGCGAAGGGGCTGGCTGTCATCGTACGGGGACTGCACGAGGACGGCAAACTCGACGGGATCATCGGTATGGGCGGAACCGGCGGCACGTCGATCGCCACCACCGCGATGCGCACTCTCCCCGTCGGGGTGCCCAAGGTCATGGTTTCGACGGTGGGCGGAGGCGACGTCAGTCCGTTCGCAGGATCGAAGGACATCACCTTCATGCCGTCGGTCGTTGATGTGGCCGGTTTCAACCGCATCAGCCGGCGGATCTACACCAACGCAGCGGGCGCGATCGCTGGCATGGTCGAGGCCGAGCTGCCAGCGGCGACGGAGGAGAAGCCCCTCATCGCGGCGTCCATGTTCGGCAATACCACGGCGGCAGTCGATCACGCTCGGGAGATCCTCGAGGCCAAGGGCTATGAGGTCTTGGTCTTCCACGCGACCGGCTCCGGGGGCCGGACCATGGAAGCACTGATCACCGACGGGTACATCACGGCGCTGCTCGACATGACCACCACCGAACTGGCTGACGAGGTGTGCGGTGGCATTCTCAGCGCCGGCCCCGAACGGTGCCTGGCCGCATCGAAGGCGGGGATTCCGGTCGTCCTGGTCCCGGGCTGCGTGGACATGGCCAACTTCGGGCGCATCGCCACCCTCCCCGAGAAGTACGGCAGTCGCCTTCTCTATAAGTGGAACCCAGATACCACGCTCCTGCGCACCAATGTCGAGGAGAACCGGCGCATGGGCGAGCTGCTGGCCGCAGCGGCGAACGCGGCTACCGGGCCCGTCAAGTTCCTGTTCCCGCTGGGCGGTGTCTCCATGCTCGACTCCGAGGGCCACGAGTTCTGGGATCCCGAAGCCGACCATGCCTGCTTCGACACCATCGAGGCCAACCTGCGGCCTGGCATCCCGGTCATCAAGATGACCGAGAACATCAACGACCCGGCGTTCTCCGAGCGCGCCGTCGACACACTGCTCGGGATGGTGGGCTAGACCCCATGTAGCCGGCCGCGAGCGAGCTCGCGGCAACAAGGAGGTAAGAGGACCATGGCATTTACACGAGAAGAGATCCTGCGCCGGCTGGTGGCGCAGGGTGCGGCGGGCAAACCCGTCGTGGGCTGCGGCGCGGGCACCGGGATCTCTGCCAAGATGGCCGAAGCGGGTGGCGCCGACCTGATCATCATCTACAACTCCGGGCGCTACCGGATGGCGGGCCGCGGTTCGCTGGCGGGATTGCTCGCGTACGGCGACGCCAACGCGATCGTCATGGAGATGGGGGCTGAGGTCCTGCCGGTCGCGACCAAGACGCCCGTGCTCGCGGGCATCAACGGCACCGATCCGTTCCGCCTCATGCCCGTCTTCCTGCGCCAGTTGAAGGAGATGGGTTTCTCGGGGGTGCAGAACTTCCCCACCGTGGGCTTGATCGACGGGGGGTTCCGCGCCAACATCGAAGCCACCGGGATGGGCTATGACAAGGAGGTCGAGGCCATCCACGTGGCCCATGAGATCGACCTGTTCACGTCACCCTACGTCTTCGACGCAGACCAGGCCAAGGCGATGACCAAGGCCGGCGCTGACATCCTGGTTGCGCATGTGGGCCTGACCACGGCCGGGACGATCGGAGCCGGAGTCTCACTGACGCTTGACCAGGCCATCGAGCGGGTCCTGACGATTGCCGAGGCAGGTCGGAGCGTGCGATCGGATATTCTGGTGATCTGCCACGGTGGGCCCTTCGATGAACCCGAGAACGTTGGTGCGGCCCTGGCCAGGATGCCGGGTATCGCCGGCTTCTTCGGGGCGTCCAGCATCGAACGACTCCCCACGGAGCGTGCGATCAGGGGTCAGGTCGAGGAATTCAAGCGGCTCAGGGTGGCCCCGGGCAAGTAGCAGACACGGTCGGCAGCAGAAGCTGCTTGGCAGAGGTCGGCCGGGCGTCGGGTTCGCCGGCGCCCGGCCAGGCCTCGATTTTCCGATTCCTGCAGAAGACGATTCACCTGAGGGACGGGCGGTGCTCTCTCGATCCACCGCAACCGGCGGTGCGCCATGCGCACCCTGAGCATCGATGTCGCGTTGGTGCCGGCCGAGGCGCGCGGCTGGCCCTCGATCGTGTGCGTGGTGATCGACGAGCTGCGGGCCAGCTCCACGATCACGACGCTCCTTGACTTGGGCTGCACCGACATCTCCCTGACCGCAGGCCTCCGAGAGGCGCGCCGCTTGGGGATGGAGCGGGGGAGCCTTCTGGCCGGCGAGCGTGATGGTCGGACGCCGCGCGGCTTCGACGCGAACAACTCGCCGGCTGCGCTGGCCCGGATGGCCATCCGGGGACGGAGCGTGGTGCTCTGCACGACCAATGGCACCGTTGTGATCGGCCGGCTGCGGCGGATGGCGCCGCTCTATGTGGGTTGCCTCCTCAACGCTCGCGCCTGCGCCGAGCAGGCGCTGCGAGAAGCCGTCTCGCACGGCAGTGACGTGGGGATCGTGTGCGCCGGGGACCATGGCCGGTTCGGCTTGGAGGATGCGCTGACCGCGGGGGTCATCCTCGGTCGGCTGCTCGAGCTCGCCGCGGCCTCGGGGGTGCCCTGCCGGCTCAGCGACTCGGCAGAGGTGGCCATTCGTTTGCGGTGGACGTACCCCGATCTGGTCGCGGCGTTCCGAGCGTCCTCCACCGGACAGCTGCTGCGGGAGATCGATGCCGAGGAGGATCTGGACGTGTGCTGTCGCGTCGATAGCAGCCATACCGTTCCCGTCGTCCACGCCGGCCAGCGGCTCGAGGTCAGCCGGGTGGCGTCGGTCCCCTGACCTTCAGAGGTCATGGAGGGGCACCACTCGGCTCGTCGGCGGTTCGGAATAGAGGGGCTGCGGGGGCAGCGAACCACATCAGCTCGCCGATCGTCGCCGATTGGTCCGAGGTGCAGAAGAAACGCCCGCGCCAGCGCCCCTCCGCCTCGAGCTCCCATTCCATCCGGGATCCCTGGGGGAGTACGCGGACCACCCGCGCCGAGATCTCTCCACGCTCACCGGCACCGACCGGGTGCACCCGATCGGGGTGCAGGGCGAGGGTCAAGGGGCCCGAGCTGAGCCAGCCTCGATACCCGACCAGCTCGGCCACCCTCCGGCTGGCTGGCCGGAGCACCACGTCGCGGGGATCGCCCAGCTGCAGGATCTCCCCGCGGTGGAGGACGGCGAGCCGCTGGGCAAAGGCCTGAGCTTCCTCGAGTCGGTGGGTGACCAGGATCGCGGTGGTCCCGGTGTCCTCCAGCTCGCGGCGGACCAGGTCCAGAAGCTCGCGGCCGAGCGGAGCATCCAGGGAGTTGAAGGGCTCGTCCAGGCAGAGGACGTCGACCTTGACCTGGAGCGCACGCGCCAGCGAGACACGCTGGCCCTCGCCGCCGGAGAGCCCGCGGGGCCTGGCCTCCAGGAGGGCCCCCAATCCCAGCTGCTCCGCCACGCCCCGTACCCTCGCCGCGTCAGAGCCCCGGGCGTAGCCGATGTTCTGGGCCACCGTCAGGTGGGGGAAGAGCCCCGGGTTCTGGCGGAGCAGCCCCACCCCGCGCCGTCCGGCGGGGAGATCGGAGGCCGGCGACCTGGCCGAGCTCAGCTGCCGCTCCCCGAGCCGGATCTCCCCCCGGCTGAGGCGCACAAGCCCCGCGATCGCCTCGACGGTCGTGGTCTTGCCCGCCCCGGACGGGCCCAGCAGCGCCAGGCGTCCGCCCGGTGGCACGCGCAGGGCGACCCGGACCGCGAACTCTCGACGGGCAACCTCAAATGCGGCGGCGAGCACGGGCACTCCAGATGTAGGCGGCGATCGGCACCGGGAGGGCCACCACGAGCAGCACCAGGGCGAAGGGGAGGGCGGACGCGAGCCCCGACTCCTGCAGCGTGACCCAGATCTGCATGGGGAGGCCGAACGGGTGGTAGGCGATGATGAGGACCGCGCCGAAGGCGCCCATTGCTCGGGCCCAGGTCACCGCCAGCGCGTTGGCCAGTCCCGGGGCGGCCAACGGTATGGTCACCCGGCGCCAGGTCCTCCAGGGGCTGTCCCCGAGCAGCGCCCCGGCCTGCTCCAGCGCCGGATCGACCGCGGCGAAGGCGGCCATGGCGCCCAGCACGTAGAAGGGTACGGCCTCGTAGATCTCGGCCACGACCAGGGCGAAGAAGGTGTCGGAGGCGGTCAAGTTGAGGTGGCTGAGGGCGTTCCCGATCGGCGTGGCCGGTCCGACCATGAAGATGAGCAGCAGGCCGATGACCAGCGGCGGGGTGAGCAGCGGCAGGATCACCCCGGCCTCCCAGACCCTGGGGAGGGGGAGCCTGCCACGGGCCATCAGGTAGGCGAGCGGGGTGCCCAGCAGCAGGATGACTGCCAGGGCCACGAGCGACGCCGTCACTGACGTCACCAGGGGTTGCAGGGCGCCCGGCTGGCCGAGGGCCTTCCACACCGAAGCCGGGGTGACATGAGCCAGTAGGGTGACGAGCGGGCCCAGCAGGGCAACCCAGACAATCAGCGCTCCGACCAGGGCGGCACCGGTGCTGGCTCGCACGCCGGTGCCGCCCAACTTGATGGAGGCAGGCGTATTGGTCAACTGGTTGAGGTGAGGTCCCGTATGCTCTGAGGAGCGGCCGACGCCGTGCCCAGCAGGGTGGGCGGCACCAGGGTGTAGCCCTCTTTCTTGAGGATGCTGCGGGCGGCGGGGCTGAGTAGGAATTCCACGAACGCGGTCGCCGCCGGAGTGGCGGGGTTGGCGGTGGTGCTCAACACCGAGGCTTCGAGATCAAGCAGAGAACCGTGCACCACGGTGCCGGTCGAGAGGGTCATCGCTGCCCCCTCATAGATCGAGGCGTCGCTCGGGTCACCGAAGTTGATGTCGTTCGGAAGCGTGACATAGGGAAGGCCAAGCTGCACCGCCTGGGGGAGGTAGGCGCTGGCGGCATCCAACTCGCCCGCCTGCAGGGTGGGCTCGAGCGCGGTCTCCGAGAAGATCTGGGAGCTGTCGTCGGTCCCGCCGAGGACGGCGCTGGCTGTGGTCGCGCTGATCCCGAGGTACCGCTGCGCTAAGCCGACCATCTCCACGAAGCCCTGACCCTGGGGATCCGTCGCCGGATCGGTGCGCCCAAGTTTGAAGCCGGGGGTTGCCATCAGGGTGAAGAGGTCGGTGATCGGCAGCTTGCCCTCTGAGATCTTCTTCAGCTCGGGGGCGTTGGGGCCCTGGGGGTAATAGGCGACCACCAGCGGGCTGGAGGCGAACTGCACCGCCCAGGTGGTGAAGGTCGGCTCCACGACGGCCATGGCGGCGGAGCCGATGGGGATGAACACGTTGGGGGTGATCTCGCCGGCCTTGACCTCTTGGGCCAGGCCCAGGCTACCCGCCGACTGATTCTGGTACTCGTCGCCGGTCTGAGCGATGAACGGCGGACCCATGTACTTGTCCATCAGCAGCTGGAGCGACCCGGCGCTCGCCACATTCGCCAGGCTGGGGGTCGTTGCGCTTGGTGACACGGTCGGACTGGATGAGACGGTGGTGCTGCTTTCCCCGCAGCCCACCGCGATCGACGCCACCAAGGCGGTGACAACGACCGCGCACCTCGACCGATATACATGCACGAGCCTCACCTCCATCGTGGCCATCGGCGATAGCCATCACCTGACGGTGCATAAGTCTAGCATAGGCGTCGCTGGAGATCGCCCGAGTGATGGGTACAAAGCTGCCTAGGTGTCCACACTTCGGACAGTGGCTGTTCCAACAACAGTTGCTGTCCATATTGCGGACGCTCGGGCAATGGGCGCTCCCGGGGTCAGGGTGTTTGACCCTTCCATTGACCGAGCGATTCGCTCCGCGGCCGTTTCGTTCTCCCGACCCGGGCACCGTAGGAACCGATCCCGGCAGCCGCACCGCATGCCAGGACGACGGTGCGCGGCAGCGCCCGCTATCAGTTTCGCGGGTCGAACAATCAGGCCTTCTCGATCATCATCGACGTCGCTTTCACAAAGGCCACCACTTCGTCTCCCTCGCGAAGGTCGAGCTCCTCGACGGAGTCTCGGGTCACCGCCGCAGTGAGCAAGTACGGACCGGCCTGGATCTCGACCAGTGCCATGACCCCGTCAGCCTCGATCGACAGCACCCGACCCGGCATGCGGTTGCGAGCCGACATGCGGGCGCCGGTCCGGTGGCGCTCTGGAATGGCTCTGAGCCGCCGCACCTCCCCGGCCGGCACCAGGCGCCGATTGTCCAGGTCGCGGTGGGTGCGCAGTTTCCCGGCGCGATCCCAGCGGCGAAGAGTGTCCACACTGACCCCGATCGCACGCGCCGCCTCGCCCAGCGTGAGATCCTTCTCCTTGGCCATCTCCACAGTGATAGCACAAGCCCCCGGCTACCGGTGCCGGGTGGCTGGTCAAGCGCTCTCCACCCTTCCGGATCCCCTCTCCGTCGCCCGGGTCCGGAGCACCTCGCAGGTCTCTCCCGAGCGTCGGTGGGCGGGAGCCCGGGTTGGATCCGGCTGGCGGCGCCGGCCCGCGGCTCGGCTATGATCCTCTCCCTCGGCCATGCAGCCACCGGGTGAGCCAACGATGAGCACTGCTTCCGTGGATCGTCGTGCCTCAGCAGAGGGGGAGGGCGCGTTCCCTTTCGACGATGGGAGCCGTCCTGCGCCTGTCCACGATTCCCTGGATCGCCCGCTCCGCGACCTGCGCATATCGGTCACCGATCGCTGCAACTTTCGCTGTCCCTACTGCATGCCCCGGAGCCACTACGGTCCGGGCCACCGATTCCTCGCCGTCAGTGAGCAACTGAGCGCCGACGAGATCGTTCGACTCGCCAGTGTCTTCGTCTCCCTGGGTGCGACCAAGATCCGCCTCACCGGGGGAGAGCCGCTGCTCCGTCCCGACCTCGTCGAGATCGTGCGCCGCTTGCACGATCTCGACGTCCCCGACCTCGCCCTGACCACCAACGGCGCCCTGCTCCACAGCTTGGCGGGCCCTCTGGCACGCGCCGGGCTCGGCCGACTCACCGTCAGCCTCGACTCGCTCGACCCCGCGGTCTTCGCTGCGATGAGTGATTCGCGGGTCGATCTCGCGGAGGTGCTTGAGGGTATCGCCGCGGCTCAGGCGGTGGGCCTTCATCCCATCAAGCTCAACTGCATGATCCGGCGAGGGGTGAATGAGAGCAGCGTCCTCCGACTGGTTGATTTCGCTCGCTCCGGCGGGCTGGTCCTCCGTTTCATCGAGTACATGGATGTGGGGTCGTCCAACGGCTGGCGACGCGAAGACGTGGTTACCGCGCAGGAGATTCTGGACGTGGTCAGCCGGGAGCACCCACTGGTCGAGGAGGCTCGCGAGCCGAGCGCCGTCGCCCAGCGTTACCGATTCGCTGACGGGCACGGAGAGGTGGGTGTCATCGCCTCGGTGAGCCGCCCCTTCTGTGGCGACTGCACCAGGGCTCGGCTTGGCTCGGACGGGCATCTGTACACCTGCCTCTTCGCGGTCTCCGGGCTGGATCTCCGCGCGCCGCTCCGCGCCGGCGCCCGCGACGATGAGCTGCGACAACTGGTGAGCACACTCTGGCAACGCCGCGCCGATCACTACTCCGAGGTGAGAGCGTCCCTCACCTCCTCGTTGCGGCGGATCGAGATGTCCTACGTCGGCGGGTGACGCTTCCCGTGAGCGGTATCGCCAGCGAGGAGTTGCAGAGCATGGGGCAGCACCCTCCAGGCTGACTTCAGCCCTTGGTCGACGGCCCCTGGGCTACCCGGAAGCGCGATCACTAGCCGGCCCTGCATGACCCCGGCTAACTGTCGCGAGAGCATGGCGTGGGGGGTGCTGCGAAGCCCGTCCCGGCGCATGGCCTCGGTCATGCCCGGAATCTCGTATTCGAGCAGGGGTGAGATCGCCTGCGGCGTTACGTCGCGGGGGCCGAGCCCGGTGCCGCCGGTGAGCACGACCAGATCCGCCCGGGCCACGACAGCCCGCAGGGCCTCGCGGATGGCCTCGATATCGTCCGGCACCAAACGACGGTCGGCGATGTCGGCAGGCAGCTCCGCAAGGCGGAGGACGATCAGGTCACCGCTCGGGTCACCCTGCGTCTCTCCGCGCGCCCGGCTATCGCTGACCGTGATAACTGAGGCCTGCCATCTCATAGCGGGCGTTGGACATCGCCGCTGCGGCCGCCGCTCTTGCTGAGGAGTCGGACCGAGTCGATGGTCATCCACGGATCCGCGGATTTCAGCATGCCCAGGACGGTGAGACCGGCGACCGTGGCGGCGGTCAGGGCCTCCATCTCGACGCCGGTCGACGCAGCACAGCGAGCGGAGCTCACGATGCGGACCCCAGGGGGGAGCTCCTCGACCATCACCTGCACGTCCAGGTGGGTGAGCGGAAGCGGATGGCAGAGCGGGATCAGCTCAGGGGTCCGCTTGGCAGTCATGATCCGGGCGAGGCGGGCCGCGGCGAGCACGTCGCCCTTCGGTGTGCCGTGGCGCACGATCGCCAGCGTGGCAGGGTCGCTGAAATGCACCACCACCTCAGCCCTGGCGGCACGGAGCGTCGACGGCCGGTCGGTGACGTCCACCATCTGGAAGGAGGCGGATGGGCCCAGGTGGGAGATCAGGTGGGGATAAGGTGCGGTCATCGGCTCATGGCCGAGGGAATCCGCGTCCGCTTCTGCGCCTGGATTCCCAGGTGCGACAAGGGAATCGGCAGCCTCCGGATTGGAGGCGCCGCCGACGCCCACCCCGCGTGCGCCATTCGGGTGATGCTCCCGCTTCCAGACCGGCAGGTCGCGCTTGAGGGATTCCACGGCCTCCTCGCAGGCCAGTAGGGCCGCTCGCCGATGCGGCGCCGCGGCGGCCACGGCCACGCTCACTTCGCCGACGAGCAGCGAACCGGTCCGGTGGACGAGGGCCATGCCACTGAGGCCATGACGCTCTGTCACCTCGGTGCCGATACGGCGCAACTCTCGGTCCGCCAGCGGTGGGTATGTCTCGTAGTCGAGCCTGTACACAGGGCCGCCCTGGCTCGTTTCACGCACCGCGCCGAGGAAGAGCGCGATGGCGCCGTCGCCGTCGCCTCGAACCTCGGCCACCAGCCGAGGGAGGTCGATGGGGTCCGTGACCAGCGCCGCGCACAGTCGCGGCCCCGCATCCTCACTCGTGGAGCCGCCGGTCACAGGCGGCATGAAGGCGACCTCGTCTCCGGGCTCGACCGGCGTCTCCCCGTCGCAGCACCCCGGGTTCCGGGCCGCCCTGACCCGTGCGCGTGGGTCCTGAAGGTCAGGCTGGTCACGAGCGATCATCGACCAGAGGTCAAAAACCGTCGTCACCTTCTCTCGGACCAAGATCTCCGCCCCGAGGCGCTCTCGCAGCGCACCAAAGCAGAGAACGTGCACCGCATCCGACCGGCTCCTGCTCATGGGATCAGTCGAGTCCAGACCGGTGAGCACGGTCCTCACGGGAGCCCGCGCCATGCCGACCGGCACCATTAGTAGAGCGTCGGTGTCGGCCAGGGATCGCAGCATCGATGACCGTTGGCCGCCGCTCAGGGTCGCGACGGGCACCTCGTCCCGGACGGGGAGCGTCCACCTCGCGATCACCGGTCGTGATAACACCCGCTCTCGCGCCCGGTCAATGGGCACCACCTCCTCCAAGGTGGCTCCGGGACTGACCATACCCAGCAGTCGCTCCTGTGCCGCCAGCACCGGCATCAGCTAACCTCTGTGTTTGCGGGGGGCGTCCTCGGCCGGCCCGTCCGATGCTCGCTGAGTTTCGGTCCCCATGCTGCGTAGCTTCACCGCACCGAGGACTTGTCGTCAACCCACCCTGAGGTTGGGATTCCGGAAGCGGCTTGCCAGGATAGCCAGGACGCGCCCCCGGCCCGCGCTTCTGGCCTGGCTCGACCGCCCAGCTCGGTAACGCGGCCGCCGGCCGAGTTCGAAGCCGAGTACGCTCACCGGGAGCCGGACCCGCCGGACGCTTCCCAACAACCGAAGCCTCCATGCAACCCGGGGCGGTTCAGATGGACGCGGTGCTCAACCCACCTCACTTATCAACCTGGGCAGGTCGTTGGGGAGTCTCGGCAGATGAGCAGGCAGCTCTCGGTCCTGGCGGTTGGGGAGCTGATCGCCGACATCATGGTGCAAGCCGATGATCAGGGCTCCCTCCCTCCGGGGCCGGACGATGCCCTCGCAACTCTCGGCGCGGTGGGCGCGAGCCCGCCTTCGGCAACCACCGCATCGGACCAGAGCACACTGCTTCGACTGGTGGCCTGGGCAGGTGGCAGTCCAACCAACGTGGCAGTGGCATTGGCCCGGCTTGGCATCCCGGTCGGCTTGGCCGGCCGCCTGTCAAGGGTCGGCCTCGGGCCGTGGCTCACCTCCTGTCTGTCGGCCAACGGCGTCGACCTCAGCCTCTCGACCCAGGCTGCCCAGCCGCCGACTCTGGCCATGGTCGCTCTTGACGCCACCGGTTCCGCCACCTACGCGTTCTACGGGCCGCACACCGCCGACTGGCAATGGCGCCGGGATGAGCTACCGGCTCCGGCAAACCTGCGGGTCGCGGCGATTCACACCGGGTCTCTGACGACCGCCCTCCGTCCGGGCGCCGACACCCTGGCGGCGTGGGTGGACGACGTACATGCCACGCACCGGGTGCTGATCTCATACGATCCCAATGTCCGACTATCCTGCATAGGCGACATCCCCGCCTTCGCTGGCGGAGTTCGCTCGTGGGTCGCACGTTCCCACCTGGTCAAGGTGAGCGAGGAGGATCTCGCGTCCCTGCATCCTGATGGCGACGCGCTCTCGGTGGCGACGCACTGGGCCGGGATCGGACCTGACCTGGTGGTGCTCACCCGGGGTTCCCAGCCACCCGTGGCCCTGCGGCCGGACGGGTCGTCAGTCGTCGGCCCGACCCCGGTGGGCCCGGTTGTCGACACCGTGGGGGCCGGGGATGCGTTCTCCGCTGGGCTGCTGGCCTGGCTGGCGGAGGCGGGGGCGCTCCACCCCGGTGGGCCGGCCGCGCTTCGCCCGGCGGAGCTCCGACGCGCCCTGGACGTCGCCTGCCGGGTGGCCAGCGCCACGTGCAGCCGGCGCGGCGCCGACCCCCCGCGTCGATCTGAGGTCGCCGACGCGCCATGGCCAGCCCGAGCATCGATCAGCCGCTAGGGAATGCCGCGACTCTTCCGGCGGCAGGGACCTCGGCGCCACCGGATCTGCACGGGATCGTCGAAAGCGGCGGTCACTTCCTCCTGAACGGGTGGCCACGCCCGTCCGTGAGGGCGGGACGGGTACCCCGAGAGCGGCTCCACGTCTCCGCGGGTGTTCAGGGCCCCGGGTCGGAGGTGGTGCCCCGTCGCGGCCGCCAGCAGCGCAAAGGTTGCGGGCCGAGACGCTTCGGCTCACCGCCCCGGCGCAGCCGGGTTTGCCTCGCTCCGGCTGATCGAGGCCATTCGCCCGGTCTGCAAGGCTGGTCGTCGACCCGATCGCGAACGCCGCGGTCTCAGGCCGGAGTGGTCGGCGGAGAAGCCGGTTCCGGGTCCCATATCGGCGCCGCATCCAGATCGGCCAGTCGCTCCACCGCGAACACCACCTGGTCCATGCAGGCCCGGCGCCATGCGCCGCTCTCGACAAAGGCCCGATGCTGCTCGGCGGACCGGATCTCATGACCGAGCAGAGCGCGGCAGTCCACCGCCCCGAACCGCCCGGTGAACTCATCGATCAGCGCGGCCACGATCTCGCGCGCCGCCCCCTTGGCGATGGCGTGGTCGCCGACCCGGCGGCCGGCCAGCAGGCCGACGGCGATCGCGGCTCCGCTGATGGCCCCGCAGGTCCCGCCGCTGTAGGCGACGCCGCCGTTGAGCGCCAGCGCCGGTGATGGATCTTCAGGATCCGGAAGACCGAACGCCTCCTTCAGCACGAGCAGCACGGTTTCGGCGCAGCCGTACGGATGCCGGTCGTCGAGGAAGAGGGCCCGGGCCTGCGCCGACGCCTGGTCACGGGTCATGTCCGCTCGGTGGATCGGCGCCTCGCGGCGCTGAGGCGCTCCCGACAGAGCAGGAGCGACCCGAGGCTCATCACTCGGAGCATCGCCTCACTGTACGCCGGCCGGGCACGGATCCCCGAACTCAGCGCCGCCTGGGCCGGCATCGGCTGATGATGGCCTGCTTCTCGGCGTCTCCCGCATCTATGCCGGCCAGGATGCGGCTTTCGGGAACCGTCATCAAGGGGCGGCCGGACGGTCCGGTGGGCGCGGCGGGTCCCGCTGGCTCGTCGACCCGGTGGGCCCGGTTGACGGTCGCCCGCTCGACATCCTGCGACTGGCGTCCCCGGCTCCCGCTCCTCTGGACGCGGATGGCCTGCCGGGCGAACGAGGCGTGGGGACGGGAGCCGGTGGAACCCGGGGCGCTCGCGCTGCTGCAGGGCGCCCAGTGCGTCCGCCCCTTGTGGTGCGTCTGGGCTCGACTCTGAGCCAGCACCTCGCCCCCGTGGAGGCAGACGCGGACAGCGATCGTGAGAGCGGTTGCATGATCTGCGCGATGCCACGGTCGCCGCGCGATCCCTCCGAGCCCTCCCTCTGCCCCCGAGAAACCTTTGGTGCATCAGGACCTTTGCGCATCAGGGGATCGGACCGGTGGCGGCTCCTGCGCCTACAATCAATAGGTGGTGACCCGCATCGCCACCACCGGGGGTGTGGCAGAGCGTCGGCCGAGCCGGCTGCGTGCGCCGGCCGTTTCGCGGTGGTTGCTCGGCCTGCTGGCGCTGGCGCTGGTGACCGCGGGCGTCTTCGGGATGGCGCGCGCCGTCGCCACCGGGGCCACGGCCACCAGCGCGACCGAGGCGGCCGCCCAGGGGGTGGCGGTGGCCGCGACCAGCCGGCTCTCCGCCTGGATCGGACAGGTCGACCAGGAGATGGACGAGTACGCGGCGGCGATCGTCTTCGCCTCCGCGGAGAGCCCGCCCCAGCTCGCCGACACCTTTCAGACGCTGCTCACCCCCACCGGGGATTTCAGCGTGCTCGAGCTGACCAATCTCTCCGGTCGGGTGATCGCCGCCGGTGGGGGCGGCGGTGTGGATCTCGCCGGGGCGCCCTGGCTCGCCGGCCTGGGCGCAACGCCGCTGATCACCCCGATCACGGGGGCCGGCGGCTCGCTGCAGTGGTTCGTCGCCCGGCTGGCGACCACCGGCACCTTCGACGGCGCCCTGGTCGGCGCCCTGCAGGCGAGCCAGGTCGCCAACCTGCTGAGCTCGGTCGACCCCCCCGCGACCGCGGGAGAGCGGCTGGAGGTGGTGCTCCCGGGTGACCTCCTCCTCTACAGCTCGGCGATGAAGACCACGCAGCACGCCGGTCTCACCGCCGCGTCCATGATCGGTGACGGCGCGCTGCGCACGCGGCTGGTCTCCCCGGCGGTGACCGCCGCCCTCTCCGGCCGTTCCGGGGTCACGAGCTACGCCGCCGGCGGGGTCGACACCGTGGCCGGGTACGACGGCGTCGCCCTCCCGGGCTGGGTGATGGGGATCGTGGTCACCGAGCCGGCGGGGGCGGTGGCGGCCCCGGGGATCGGCCTGCCCGGGCCGGCGTGGCTGGCCCCCTCGCTGGCGCTCGCGGCGGGGCTGGTGCTCCTGCTGGCGCTCGGCGATCGGCGCCGGGCCCTGGACGCCGGCGGCCTCGCCGGGCGGTTGCGGCTGGCCGGCGCCGGGGTGCGCACCCTCGGGTCCGCGCATCGCCGTGAGCCGGGCGGGCGCACCGGTGGACCCGCGGTCGCCTCGCCGCCGTCCGGGCCGGGTGGGACCGCCCCGACCGTGGCCCGGGACGCCGTCCCGGTGGCGGGCGCCCGCCTGCGCCGGGGCCGGCGGCTGAGGGGCCGCTACGAGATCCTGGAGGTGATCGGCAGCGGGGGGGAGGGGCAGGTGCTGCGCGCCCTCGACCATCTGCACGCCCGGCAGGTGGCCATCAAGGTGAGGCGCATCGATCCCCATGACCTCTCCCGCCGTCGCGACGTCCTCAACGAGGCGAGCGTGCTTTTGCGGATGACCCCCGACCCTCACGCCAGCGTGGTCCGCGAGGACTTCATCGTCGGCGACCGCTACTACCTGGTCATGGACTGGATCGACGGGACTCCCCTGGACCGGCTGCTCCTGGAGCAGGGGAATCCGGGGCTCCCCCTGGAGGCGGTGCTGGCCTGGATGGGTCAGGTCGCCGAGGTCCTCGACCATCTTCACGGCCAGACCCCGGCGACCGTCCACGGCGACGTCAAGCCCGCCAACGTGATCCTCACCGCGGGGTCGGAGGGCCGCGCGATCCTCGTCGACTTCGGGATCTCGCGGCGTCACGAGCACGCCCCGGGAGCCGGCGACACCCCCGGGACCCGCCAGGTGGTGGGCAGCCCCGGGTTCATGGCCCCCGAGATGCTGGCCGGGGCACCGCCGAGCCCCGCCTCGGACGTCTTCAGCCTCGCCGCCACCACCGTCGCCCTGCTCAGCGGCCGTCCGCCCCGGCTGGCGGAGGCGCCGGAGTGGGGGCGGCTCGAGCCCGAGGTCGCCACCGCCCTCGAGGCCGTCTTCCGGGCAGGGCTCTCGGTCGACCCCGGCCGCCGGCCCGCCTCCGCCTCAGAGCTCATCGCCGCTCTGCGCGCGGCGTCGCGGACTCCCGGCACCGGGCACCGGGCGGCGCCCCCGAGGACCCGGGCGACCGCGCTGCGCGCTACGCCGGCGGCCGGACGGACGGCGGGCCCCCGCCTGCGCTGACCCGGCTCGCGGTCAGTGCGCGCCGCCGGCGCCCCCGGCGCGCCCCGTGTCCCCCTCGTGCGCCGCCTCGGCAGCGCCGGCCGGCGCGTGGTCGCCGGAGATCATGGCGGAGAGGGCGACCGCTCCCCGCCGGATCGCCTCGTTGGCGAGCCGCACCCGCCGGCGGTCCCCCTCGTCGGCGATGCCGAACTTCACGTAGAGGTTGCCCAGGTGGTATTTGACGGCGGTCTCGGTGACCCGGAGGGCGACGGCCATCTGGCGCACCGAGGCGGGCTCGGTGAACATGTCCCCGAAGGCGACGGGCCGGCAGAGCGCCTCGAGCACCGCCTGCTCGCGCCGGGTGAGCTCCGGGGCCCGGCTCAGGGCCCTGGTGACCGTCATGCTCCCGGCGACGTCCTCAGCACGGAAGAAGATCCGCACCCCGCCCACCTGGATCTCGTCGTCGGGCCGGAGCACCCGCTCCCCGAGGATGCGCTCGGCGTTCACGTGCGTCCCGTTGCGGCTGCCCAGGTCGCGCACGCTCCACCCCGAGGCCACCCTCTCGATGACGGCGTGGAGCCTCGAGACCTCGGCGTCGTCGGCCAGCCGCACCGCCGTCTGCTGGCCGCGCCCGATGGTGACCGCCTGATCCCCCAGCGGGGCGATCTCCCGCCCGGAACGCCTCCAGATCTCCAGGTACGGCTCCATCACCTCACCCCAGCCACCGTGCCGCCCCACCATCATGCCTGACCCGTCCGGCGGGCGAACCGCGAGTTTCGCGGCCGTGGGACGGCGGGCTCGGCACCGGGAGGGGGTCCGCGGCGCTGGGCTCAGCCCGCGCTCAGGCTGAGGTCGGTCTGGGGGTTGAAGAGGTAGACGTGGCGGGGGTCCGCCGAGAGGACCACGCTGTCCCCCACCGTGAGCCGGGCGTCCGCCTCGACGATGGCGACCACGTCCTTCCCCTCGGAGACGGCATGGATCAGCTCGTCGTTCCCCAGGAACTCCACCACGTCGATCTTGGCGTCGAGACGCAGGCCCGGACCCTCCAACTCCCCCACGCGCAGGTGCTCGGGCCGGAAGCCCACCGTGGCGGTGGTCAGCCCCAGGTCGCGCAACCGCGCCCTCTGAGCGTCGTCGAGGACCACCTGCGCGCCGTCCCCGACCAGCCGCGAGCCCCGGTCCGCCTCCACCTTGAGCTCCACGAAGTTCATCGACGGTGAGCCGATGAAGCCCGCAACGAACCGGTTGTCGGGCTTCTCGTACAGATCCTTCGGCGTCCCCACCTGCTGGAGCACGCCCTCGCTGATCACGGCGATGCGGTCGGCCATGGTCATCGCCTCGACCTGGTCGTGGGTCACGTAGATCATGGTTGCCTTGAGCCGCTGGTGCAGCCGGGCTATCTCCGCCCGGGTCTGCACGCGCAGCTTGGCGTCGAGGTTGGAGAGGGGCTCGTCCATCAGGAAGGCGGCGGGCTCGCGGACGATGGCCCGCCCCAGGGCCACGCGCTGGCGCTGGCCGCCGGAGAGCTGGCCGGGCTTGCGGTCGAGGAAGCGCTCCAGGTCGAGGATACGAGCCGCCTGGCGCACCGCGGTCTCGATCTGCGGCTTGGGCGTCTTGCGCAGCTGCAGGCCGAATGCCATGTTGTCGTACACGCTCATGTGCGGGTAGAGCGCGTAGCTCTGGAAGACCAGGGCGATGTCGCGGTCGCGCGGGGGCAGCAGGTTGACCACCTTCTCGCCGATCAGCACCTGCCCGCTGGAGATGTCCTCCAGGCCGGCGATCATCCGGAGCGCGGTGGTCTTGCCGCAGCCCGACGGCCCGACCAGGCAGACGAACTCGCCGTCGCCCACCTCCAGGTTGAGCCGGTCGACCGCGAGGTTGCCGCCGGCGTAGCGCTTGGTCAGGTCCTTGAGGACGACACGGGACATGAGAGTTGCCTCACTTGACCGCCCCGGCGAGCACGCCGCGGACGAAATAGCGCTGGAAGGCGAAGAAGATCGCCAGCGGCACGAGGATCGAGATGATCCCTCCGGTGGCGATCACCCAGTAGTCGTTGGAGAGGGTCCTGGTGAAGCTGAAGAGGTAGATGGTGAGGGTGTGGTGGGCGTTGCCGCCCAGGAACACCAGGCCGACCAGGAGGTCGTTCCACACCCAGATGAACTGGAAGATCGCGAGCGACGCGGCCGCCGGCAGACCGAGGGGGAGAACCACGCGCCGGAAGAGGGTCCATTCGCCGGCGCCGTCGATCCGGCCCGCCTCGAGCAGGTCCTTGGGGATGCCGGTGTAGAAGTTGCGCATCAGGAAGATGCCGAAGGGCAGCCCGAAGGCGACGTGGAAGATGACCACGCCGGGGAGGGTGGCGTAGACGTGGAGCCCGGTGAGGTTGAAGAACGCGTCGTAGAGCTGTGCCACCGGGATCAGGGCCACCTGGACCGGTACCACCAGCAGGCCGACGATGAGCAGGAAGACGAAGGTCCGGCCTCGCCACCGGCCGAACACCAGCGAGTAGGCGGCGAGGCTGGAGATGGCCGTCACCAGCAGGGTCGCCGGCACCGTGATCAGCGCGGTCGTGATCACCGAGTCCAGAATGCCCCCGGTGGCGAACCCGGTCGAGAAGAGGGCCTTGTAGTTCTGCAGGGTGAGCTGCGCCGGGTCGGTGAAGACGGTCCACCACCCGGAGACGCCATAGGAGCTGGAGGGGCGGAGCGAGATCACCAGCAGGCTGATGGTGGGCACCATCCAGAAGATCGCGATCAGGGCGAGCACGACGTTGAGGACCATCCGGCCGGGTCGCAGCCTGATGGCGAGGCGCCGGCCGCTGCTGGTGACGGGGCTGGCGATGGCCTGGACCGCGCTCATCACCGGATCCTCCTGAGGTTGATGAAGATGACCGGCACCACCAGGATGAAGAGGAGAACCGCGAGGGCGCTGGCCAGCCCGTAGGCCGGCGGTGATGAGAAGCCCACGTAGTAGAGCTCGGTTGCCAGCGTGTTGGACTGGGACACCGACGGGGCCATGTTGACGATGATGTCGAAGATCTTGAGGACGTTGATGATCATGGTCACGAAGACCACCACCAGCACCGGCGCCAGCATCGGCATGGTGACCCGCCGGAAGGTCTGCCACTCGGTGGCCCCGTCGATGCGGGCCGCCTCCAGCACCTCGCGGTTGATCGCCGCCAGCCCGGCGCCGATGATGACCATGGCGAAGCCGGCCCAGATCCAGAGGTAGGCGATGATCATCGACATGTCCACCAGGGGGATGCTGAGCAGGGCCTGGGCGGTCTGGCTGAGGCCGCTGGTGGGGGTGATGGATTGGTTGCCGCTCAGCCAGTAGATGCCGGTGAAGCCGGACGAGAAGTTGGTGGAGTCGAGCTGCACGTGGTAGCTCCCCGAGCTCACGCCGGTGAAGCTGAAGTCACCGTGGACGTCGGTGGTGGTGGTGGCCACCGAGCTGCCATCACTGCCCAGCAGGGTCAGGTGCATCCCCACGATGCCGTCCTCGCCCGGGAACACCTGGTTGCGCACGGTGGGGTGGGCCGGCGAGAACGCCCGCCACACCAGCCCGTTCACGGCTCCGGAGACCGGCGACACGGTCTGCGCAGACTTGGCTCCCACCAGCTCCAGCGTGGCCGGGCTGATGCCGATGAGCCCGAGCCGCAGGCTCTGCCCCGGGGACACCGACGCGCTGCTCACCAGGGTGCCGCCGGGCCCGGGCCGCAGCCCCGACGCGGCCAGGCTGGCGATGGTCTGCCCGGCGGAGGTGTTGACCGGGTAGAGCCCGGGCGGGCTGAACCAGTCGCTCACCGTCTCGAGCGTCGCATTCAGCACTCCCACGTGGGGATCGATGTTCATGATGCTGTTCCAGACCAGCCCCGAGGCGGTCATGCTGAAGGCGATCGGCATGAACACCACCGTCTTGAAGGCGGTCGCCCAGCGGATCCGCTCGGTGATCACCGCGAACACCAGCCCGAGGAAGGTGAGCAGGAAGGGCGCCACCACCACCCAGATGACGTTGTTCCGGAAGGTGACCAGGATGTCGGCGGTGGAGAAGACGGTCTTGTAGTTGGCGAGCCCGACGAAGCTGGTGGAGTTGCCGTTGTAGAAGCTGTCGCGGATGGTCCCGATCAGCGGGTAGCCGACGATGACCGCAAGCCAGATCACCGCCGGCGCGAGGAACAGCAGGGAGCCGAGGTGGCTCCGCCAGCCTCCGCCGGGGGGCCGGCCGGTCTCCACCAGCGCGCCGGCCGAGAGCGGGACACCGCCCAGCTCCGGGGCGGGTGTCGCCACTGCACGGCGCAGCCCGAGGCTGCGGCGACGTGGCAGCGCGGCCATGATCACACGCCCTCCTCACCAACCTCCTCGAGGCGTGCACTCCCTTCCACCGGGGAGGTCCGGTGTCGCTTCGTGCGCGCCGACGTTCGGCAGATGCTAGCCCGACAGACCGCTTTCGCCCATCACCCGGTTGGGGGACAGGACTCTCTGTCCATTCGGCTCATAGTGGGAGCGCAGCGCGAAGGGTAGGGTGCGCCCAGAGGTGCAGACCCGCCGGGCGGGCGGCTCGCGTGCGCCGAGCACGGAATGAGGAGACAGCTGATGAGACACCTGCGACCGATGAGCCGCCTCGCCACCGCGACGGCTCTGCTGACCCTCGGGGTGGCCGCGTGCGGCTCGTCCTCGACGCCGAGCAGCGCCTCGGCCTCGACATCGTCGTCGGCGCACATCGGTGGCTCGGTCACCGTGTGGGCGGAGTGGACGAGCACCGAACAGGACGACTTCCTGGCCGCGATGACCCCCTTCGAGAACGAGACCGGGATCACCATCAACTACACCGGCAAGGGCAGCGAGATGGACACCGCCCTCAACGCCTCGATCGCCGGCGGGGCGCCCCCGGACGTCGCCCTGGTACCCGATCCCGGTGAGCTGAACACGCTGGCGGGTGAGGGCAAGATCAAGCCGCTGGCGAGCATCCTCGGCAACCTGGTGAACAACTACAGCAGTGCCTGGAACACGCTGGCCAGCCACGACGGGACCCTCTACGGGGTGTGGTTCAAGGGAGCCAACAAGAACACGATCTGGTACAACCCCGCCGAGTTCGCCGCCGCTGGGATCACCTCGACACCCACCACCTGGGAGCAGCTGGTGACCGACGCGACCACGCTCCAGGCCGCGGGCGTCACGCCTTTCTCGCTCTGCTCCGACGTGGGCTGGCCGATCGCCGACCTCTGGCAGAACGTCTACCTCAAGACCGCCGGGGCCAGTGACTACAACAAGCTGGCGGCGCACGACATCCCGTGGACCGACCCCAGCGTGACCACCGCGTTCACCACGCTGGCGCAGATCGTGGGCCAGCCGTCCTTCCTCCTCGGGGGCACCTCGGGCGCGCTGAGCCAGACCTACCCCGAGTGCGTCGACAAGGTGTTCCCCAAGCTCGGCACGGCGCCGCAGGCGGCGATGGTGATCGAGGCCGACTTCGTGGTCTCCGAGATCACCGCCAACTCCAGCACCTACGTCCCGGTGTCCAGCCCCACGGCGAGCGGTTGCACCGCGTCGTCGACGGCCGCCGGCTGCTACGGCTTCTTCCCCTTCCCGGCGCCGGCGGCGGACAGCGCCAACGCCAGTGCCGTCCAGGGCTCGGGTGACGTTGGCATGCTGCTCAACGAGACCCCCCAGGCCGAGGCCCTCATCAAGTACCTGGCGGGTCCCGAGGGTGCCGAGATCTGGGCTCATGCCGGCGGTTTCGCGTCGCCGAACAACCAGGTGCCGCTGAGCTCCTACCCCGACCCCGTCTCCGAGGCGGACGCCAAGGCACTGGTCGACGCCACCGCCTTCGTCTTCAGCCTCGACGACCTCCAGGGGAGCTGGGAGGACGACCTCTGGAGCGACATGAAGAACTTCGTCGCCAACACCAGCGCCTCCAACATCTCCTCGATCGAGGGCACGATGCAATCACAGGCCACAGCGGCGCTGGGACACTGACATCCTCGACGCGATGGCCCGGGACCCGAAGAGGGTTCCGGGCCATCATTCGTTGGGGGCCGTCGACCCGGAGGCCGAGGCCGTGGGCAGGACGAGCGGTGGGGGCGCGACCTTCCAGATGGTCCGCCGGGTCGGTCACCCCGACTTCCTCGACCTGCCGTGGCAGCTCGCGCTCGCGAGCTGGCGGAACGAGCGCCTGGTCGACGTCCCCCGGGGAATATCCCGTCACGTGGTCCGGTTCGTCCGCTACGGGGAGGCGACCTACGCGCTGAAGGAGCTCCCCACCAGGCTGGCGGAGCGCGAGTACCGGCTGCTCGCCGAGCTCGACCGTCTGCTGATCCCGGTCGTGGAGGTCGCCGCCCTCGTCACCGGCCGTCGGCATCGGCGCGGGACGGGTGGCACCCGCGGGGCCGGCTCCGAGCTGGAGTCGGTTCTGATCACCCGGCACCTCGAATTCTCGCTTCCCTACCGCCGGGCGCTGCAGACCGGCTCGGAGCTGGGGGGATCGGCAGACCGGCTGCTGGACGCCCTGGTCAACCTGCTGGTGCGCCTGCACGTCGTGGGCTTCTTCTGGGGTGACTGCTCGCTCTCCAACACCCTCTTCCGCCTGGATGCGGGAGATCTCGCCGCCTACGTCGTCGACACGGAGACCGGCGAGCTCCACCCCCAGCTCAGCGATGGGCAGCGATCCCATGACCTCATGGTGGCCGGCGAGAACCTGGCCGGCGAGCTGCTCGACCTCTCCGCGGAGGGGGTCGACCACGGCCTCGACCCGCTGGCGACCGCCGAGGAGATGGAGCGACGTTATCGCCGCCTCTGGGGGGAGCTCACCGAGGAGGTGAGCTTCGCGCCCGACCAGCGTTACCGGGTGGAGGAGCGGGTCCGCCAGCTCAACGCCCTCGGATTCGCGGTCGAGGAGGTCGAGGTGCTGGCCGAGGAGGGGGGCTACCGCCTGCGGCTCAATCCGCGGGTGGTGGATCCCGGCTATCACGTCCGGACCCTGCGCGCGCTGACCGGGCTCACGGTCCAGGAGAACCAGGCCCGGCGGCTCCTTGACGACCTCGCCCGCTACCGCGCTGACCTGGATCGCTCGGGCTCCGCCGGCATCACGGAGGCCGCGGTCGCCCGCCGCTGGCTCACCGAGGTCTTCGAGCGGACGGTGGCGTCGGTGCCCCGCCGCCTGCGCGGCCGGCTCGAGCCGGCCGAGCTCTTTCACCAGGTGCTCGACCACCGCTGGTACCTCTCCGAGGCGGCCGGTCACGACGTCGGGCTGGATGACGCGGTGGCCTCCTTCGTCGCCACCGTGCTCCCCGGGGAGACCCGGCCCCGGGGGCCGGCGCCAGGCTGATGGAAGGCACGGCGGCCCGGCTCCCGATCCCGCGCTACGGCGCCTCCCAGGTGGTGGTCCCGGCACCGGGGCCCGGCCCGGGGAACTGGGCGGGCGCCCCCGCCGCGCTCCTCGCCGACGGCGTCATGCACCTGGCCTACCGGGTGCGGCGCCCGGAGGGAGAGGGGAGGGGCGTCGACGTGGTGGTCGCTCGCTCCCTCGACCAGGTCGCCTTCGAGCCGGTGGCGGCGATCTCCAAGGACCTGGTGGCGGCGGAATCGCTGGAGCGTCCGGCCCTGGCGCGGACCCCCGACGGGCGCTGGCGTCTCTACCTGAGCTGCGCCACCCCCGGCACCAAGCACTGGCGGGTGGAGCTGCTGGAGGCGGCCGGCCTCGAGTCGCTCCCCGCCGCCCAGCCGCGACCGGTGCTGCCGGGCGACGACCGGACGGCGGTCAAGGACCCGGTCATCCTCCGGCGGGGATGGGGATGGGAGATGTGGGCCTGCATCCACCCCCTCGACGACCCGGACGCGACCGACCGGATGTGGACCAATCATGGGGTGAGCCCGGACGGCCTGGAGTGGCGGTGGGACGGCGTCGCCCTTCGGCCCCGCGGCGCCGGGGGGTGGGACGCGCGGGGCACCCGGGTGAGCGCGGTGTGGCGCCGGGGCGGAGCCTGGATGGCCCTCTACGATGGCCGCGCCAGCGCCGCGGAGAACTTCGAGGAGCGCACCGGCCTGGCCACCGGCACGTCACCGGTGGGTCTCGCCGCGACCGGGGAGGGCCCGGTGGCCGCCTCGCCCCACGGACGGGGCGGACTCCGCTATGTCAGCCTGGTCCCCCTTCCCTTCGGGGGATACCGCCTCTACTACGAGGCCACCCGGGAGGACGGGGCTCACGAGCTGCGCACCGAGCTGGTGACCACCGTCTGAGCGAGGCGGACGGCTGCTCGCCGCCCCCCGCCGGCCGGGCCGCCCGCCTCAGCGAACGCTCGGCGCCGGCCCCCGGGCCCGCAGCCATGGACGGATGGGCACCTGGTCCGCGCCCGGGTCGTCCCCGGTGAGGCTCACCGGCGCTCCGGTCCCGGCGGCTCGGTACATGGCGCAGAGGATCCTCAGCACCTCGCGCCCGTCCTCGCCCGTCTCCAGCGGCTCGGCGAGCCCCCGCACGCAGTCGACGAAGTGCTGCATCTCGGCGACATAGCCGTAGTTCCCGAGCTCGTCGAACATCGGGTAGGACCATCCCCGGTCACTGGGAGCCTTCTCGGCGGCGTAGGCGTAGCCCGTGGAGCTGAAGGTGGGCAGCGCCGATCCGCGGACCAGGTCGACATAGCTGACCCCGCCCGTGCCGATGAGCTCGGCGTGGTCGTCGAATCCTCCGGGCTTGGCCCAGCTGACCGCGATCACGCCCAGCTGGCCGCCCTCGAAGCGCAGGATCCCGACCGCGTGATCGTCTCCCAGGGTCCGGTCCGCGTGCAGGTAGGTGCCGAGCTCGGCGGTGACCGAGACGACCGCCGGCTTGCCGTACATCCACCTGCAGAGCTCGACGGCGTGGCAACCCATGTCCATCAAGACACCGCCGCCGGAGCGCTCGATGTCCCAGAACCACTCCGAGTGGGGGCCGTCGTGCTGCTCGCTGTGGGCGACGTGGAACAGCCGGCCCAGCGCGCCGGCGTCGACGAGCTGCTTGGCGCGCACGTACTTGGGGGCGAAGCAGAGCTCCTCCGCATAGAGCAGCAGGACCCCGGCCGCGCGGCACGCCGCCGTCATCTCGTCGGCCTCGGCCAGGGTTCTGGCCAGCGGCTTCTCGCAGATCACATGCTTGCCGGCCCTGGCGGCGTCGACCACCACGTCCCGGTGGAGATGGTTCGGGGCGCCGATGCAGATCACGCCGATCCGCTCGTCGTCGAGCAGGGCTCGGTAATCGCTGCACCAGCGTGGGATCGAGTGGGCTCGGGCGAAGCTCTCGGCGTGCCCGGCGGTCGGTGAGGCGACCGCCAGCAGCGAGGTTCCCGGAACCCGCCGGAACGCCTCGGCATGCAGCGCCGACACGAACCCGGAGCCGACCAGCCCCACCCCCACGTCCGTCATCGCCATGATCCGCTCAGCCCGGCCCCTTGCGCCACACCTGCACGGTGAGGTGGGCGGGGAGGTACTCGTCGGAGTAGAGGGCGACCGTCCCGCCGGGGCTGTAGTCGATCTGTCCGAGCAGGAGCAGCGGCTCGCCGACCTTGATGTGGAGCGCGGCCGCCACCTTGGCGTCGGCGGTGACGCCCCGAAGGTCGGCCAGCCCGCCGTCGACCACGGTCCCGAGGTCGCGCAGCACCGAGTACAGCGAGCCGCGGTCCCGGAAGATCGGCTCCAGCCTCTCGATGGTCATCCCGCGAGCCGCCAGGCTGGAGGCGGGGACGTAGTCGATGGTGAAGGCGACCGGGACGCCGTCGGCGGTGCGCACCCGCTCGATGACCGCGAGCGGCTCGCCGACCGCAATCCCCAGCTTGTCGGCGATGCGCTCCGTGGCCGGCACCTGGGACACCGAGAGGTGGCTGGTGCCCGGCACCTCGCCGATGCTGGTGATCAGCTCGGTGAGCCCGTAGTTGGCGTTGAGAACATTGCGCAGACGGGCGGTGTGGGGAACGATGAAGGTGCCCAGACCCTGGCGGCGGGAGAGCAGGCCCTCATGCTCGAGGATCGTGATCGCCTGGCGCAGCGTGCCCCGGCTCACTCCCAGCTGGCGGGCCAGCTCGGGCTCGGCGGGGAATTCGTGCTCCGGCGAGATGCTGCCGTTCTGGATGGCCTGGCGCAGCGTGGACGTCACCTCGGCGGCAAGTGTCCGACGCGCCTGGACGGGCACCAACTGCGGAGCGCTTTCCACGTTCCACGGGATTCTAGCATTGGCTGGAGCGGGTTTCTCAAAGCTCCCATTCACTGCGGACGCGCCGTTGCGAGTGTCAGCCAACGGGTGCCCTCCCCGGCGGTCCAGCGGTCTCCGGGCTCGGGCGCGTCGTGCTCCGGGCCGCGCCGGGAGGCGGCGGAGATGAGAATGCGAGCTGCACCGGACGGTGGTTCTGGACGTCCTCGGCGGCGACGTGGCAGGCCGCCTCGTGGCCCGGCCCCATCGGGCTGAGCGACGGCGTCACGCTGGCGCAGGTGGCGACGGCGAGCGGGCATCTCGGGGCGAAGCGGCAGCCGTCGGACGGGTTGATGACCCGGGGCGGCTCGCCGCTGTCCGCGGTCACGACCGTGGCCTCCTCACGCGGGTCCGGCACCGCCGAGAGGAGGAGCTGCGTGTACGGATGCCGGGGGGCGGCGAGGACGCGCTCGGCCGCGCCCACCTCCACCTGATGGCCTCCGTACATGACGATGATCCGGTCGGCGACGTAGCGAGCGCTGGCGATGTCGTGGGTGATGTAGAGGATGGAGACGCCCTCCTGCTCGCGCAGGCGCGCCATCATGTTCAGGATCCCCGCCCGGATCGAGACGTCGAGCATGGAGACCGGCTCGTCAGCCAGGATCAGCCGGGGTTGGACGGCCAGCGCCTGGGCGAAGCCCACCCGCTGCCGCTGACCGCCGCTCATCTCGTAGGGGAACTTGGCGAGCATGTCGGGGCTGAGCCCCACCGTCTCGAAGACGCGCTCGGCCTCGCGCTGCCGCCCGGCGCGGTCCAGCTCCGGGCGGTGCAGCTTCAGGCTCCGCATCACCCCGTGGGAGACGCGGAACACCGGATTCATGGCGCTGTAGGGGTCCTGGAAGACCAGCGGCACCTCGCCGCGATACCAGAGGATGTCCCTGCGGGAGCGCAGCTTGTCGACGGCGCGCCCGCGGTAGAAGATGGTTCCGCGGGTGGGCGGGTAGATCATGGTGAGCAGCCGTGCCACGGTGGTCTTGCCACTCCCGCTCTCGCCCACGACGGCGACGATCTCCCGCTCGCCGATGGTCATCGAGAGATCGTCGACGGCGTGCAGCAAGCGTTTCGAGCGGAAGCCCCCGAGTCGGAAGTGGCGCGTCAGAGCGACGGTGCGAAGCAGGGGCTCGCCGGCCTCTGGGTCGGTGGCTGCGGCTGTGGGCGTCGTGCTCTCGACCATGGCTCAGGCGGTCTCCTCGGCGGGGCCTTCGTAGAGGAAGCAGCGGACCTCGGCGCCATCCACCTGGTACATCTCCGGCGAACGGGTGACGCACTCCGGCATCGCATCGGGACAGCGCGGCATGAACCGGCATCCGGACGGCGGATGGGCGAGGTCGGGTGGGCTGCCGGGGATCCCGGTCAGAGCCCGCCGGGCGCCGCGAATCGAGGGGAAGGCGTCCATCAGACCGCGCGTGTACGGGTGCAGGGGCTTGGCGAACATCCGCCGGGTGGCCCCCACCTCGGCGGTCTGCCCCGCGTACATGACCATGACCCGATCCGAGTAGTGGCTCACCACCGACATGTCGTGGGTGACGAAGATCACCGCGAACCCGAGCTGCTCCTGAAGCTCCTTGATCTGCCGCATCAGGGCCCGCTGGGCCACCACGTCCAGCGCCGATGTCGGCTCGTCCATCAGCACCAGCTGGGGGGTGAAGAGGAGCGCCATGGCGATCATGGCCCGCTGGCGCATGCCGCCGCTCAGCTGGTGCGGGTAGCTGTCCAGGTGGGCGGGATCGATGCCCACCAGCCGGAGCACCTCGGCCGACCGCTCCCGGATCTCCCTGGTCGTCATCCTGGCGTGAGCCCGGATGGCGTCCGAGAACTGGGCCGCCACGCTCTTCATGGGGTTGAGCGCGTTCATCGCGCTCTGCATGACCACGGCGTAGTCACGCCATCGCATGTGGCGCAGCTCGACCTCGGTCAGCCGGACCATGTCCCTGCCGGTGAAGCTCACGCTGCCCTCGACGAGGACGGCGGGTGCGGAGAGGAGCTGGGCGATCGCGAAGAGCATCGTCGACTTGCCGCAGCCGGACTCGCCGACCACCCCGACGAACTCCCCCGGGGCCACGCTCAGGGAGACGTGATCGACCGCTCGCACGTCCCCGCGCTCAGCCTGGTAGTCGACGGTGAGGTCCCTGACATCAAGGAGCGGATCTGTCACGCCGCCTCCTGGCCGGTCGCAGGGCCGGGTTTCCGATCTCGTCGAAGGCGTAGTTGAGGAGGGCGAAGCCGGCGCCCAGCAGGGCCACCGCGAGCCCGGGCGCCAGCTCCCACCAGACGTTGCCGGACACCAGCGCGTCGTTCGCCTGCGCCTGGTAGAGGAGGGTGCCCCAGGTCAGCTCGCTGCTGTTGCCCAGGCCGAGGAACTGGAGGCCGGCGGCGAATCCGACCACATAGACCGCCACACCGAGGAAGGACGCGGCCAGCAGCGAGGTCATGGTGGGGACGATCTCGACCAGGATGATGTAGATGGGTCGCTCGCCGCGCACCCTGGCCGAGGCCAGGAAGTCGCGGCTGCGCAGGGACAGCCCCTGAGAGCGCAGCTGCCTGGCCTGGAACGCCCAGCTGGTCAGGCAGAGCACCAGGATCATGGTGCTCGCCCCCGACGGGAGGTAGAAGGCGAGGACGATCAGGAGCGGCAGCGTCGGGATGATCAGGAAGATGTCCGTGAGTACCGAGAGGCTGCGGTCCGCGACCCCTCCGAGGTAGGCGGCGGTGACCCCGATGATCATCGAGAGGAAGGTCGCGATCACGCTCACCACCACCACGATGATCAGGGTGAGGCGGGTGCCCCAGACCAGCTGGGAGAAGACGTCCTGGCCGACCAGGGTGGTCCCCAGGAGATGCTGTGCCGACGGTCCCAGCTCGATCCCGTAGATGGCCGCATTCGGATCGTCGTGGGTCACCAGGCCGGGGAAGGCCGCGACGAAGCTGATCAGGATCAGGATCGCCAGGCCGGCGGTGGCCTTGCGGTTGCCGAACAGGGTGCGCACAAAGCGGGCCCGCGCCGTGGTGCTCGGGCCGCCGAGGGATGTCTCGCTCAGGGCGCTGCTGGGGCCAATCGCTGGAATAGCCATGGTTTGCAGCCCTATGCGTCTCGAGTCCGCGGATCCAGGAGCGCCGTGAGCAGATCCGCGAACAGCACGCAGACCAGCACCGCCATGGTGTAGAAGAGGAAGAGGCCCTGCATCATCGGGAGATCGTGGAGGGTGGTGCTCGTGTAGAAGAGATACCCGAGCCCCGGGTACGAGAACGTGTACTCCACCAGGATCGCGCCGCCCAGCACGAATCCCAGCTGCATGGCGAACCCGGTCAGGTTGGGGAGGATCGCATTCCGGGCCGCGTAGTCCAGCATGATCCGCCAGGGGGCGAGGCCCTTGGCCCGGCCCATCTTGACGTAGTCCTCCGCCAGGGTCGTGATCATGTTGTTCCGCATCGAGAAGATCCAGAGGCCGGCCGTGACCACCACCAGGGTGATGCCGGGCAGCAGGGCATGGGTGATCACATCGCCGATGAAGGGCAGCGACAGCGAGGGCGTGGCGTCGAGGCTGTAGTTGCCCCCGATCGGCAGCCAGTTGAGGATCACCCCGAATACCAGGATGAGGATGAGGCCGACGAAGAAGATCGGGAAGCTGGAGACGATGAAGAGCAGCGGCGGCAGGAAGGCGTCCATCCTCCCCCCCCGCTTCCAGGCGCTCAGGATCCCCACCAGCGTCCCGATCACGAAGGCCAGCACCGTGGCGATCCCCACCAGACCGAGGGTCCACGGCAGCGCCTGGAGGATGGCGGTCACCACCGGGATGCCGTAGTGGTCGACTCCCAGCTGACCTGTGAAGCAGTTGCCGAGATACTGGAAGTAGGTGATGACGATGTTCTGATGAATGTTGACGCCGAACTCGATCTCGAGGGCGTGGAGGGCGGCCGGGTTGACCCCGTGCAGGGTGGCCAGCACCGCCTGGGCCTCATTCCCGGGCATCAGCCGGGGCAGGGCGAAGTTGATGGTGAGGGCCGCCCAGAGGGTGAGGAGGAACAGGCCCAGGCGGCGGCGGAGGTACGTCATCCCCGTGCCGCCTGGGTCCCGTTCATGGCCGTTTGACTCCTATGCCTTGCCGGGCCGGATCAGTTGATCGGGTAGAGGTGGTCGAGGATGACCCCGTTGTCCTCGAGCGGAGCGTAGATGGAAGGCTGGGCGTAGGGATTCGCCGCGGTCGGCCAGCCGCCGATCTGGGAGGCGTCGTACGTGTACCAGTCGACCCCCTGGGTCACCGGGATGAAGGGGTAGTCGGTGACCATGACCTGCTCGATCTGGTCGATGATCTGCTCCTGCTGGCTCACGTTGGTGGTGGCCGCATAGGCGGCGAAGAGAGCGTCCGTGGACGCCGAGTCGTAACGGGAGTAGTTGGTGCCCCCGATGTTGCTGCTGTCCAGGTCTCCCCTCAGCTCGTAGTAGGGGGTCGGACCGCCCGCGGTGTAGGGACCGCCGCTCCCCGCGTAGGCGAGCTGGAAGTTGCCACTCTCGAGGTTGGTGGTGTACGGACCCGAGTTCTCATCCTCGACCGTGATCTGGATGCCCACCGCCTTGAGCTCCTGGGTGACGATCACCAGGGAGGCATCCCAGTCGCTGAAACCGCTGACGGTCTGGAGGGTGAAGGAGAGCGGCTGGCCCTGGGCATTCTGGTAGATGCCGTCAGAGCCCTTGGTGAACCCCGCCGCCTGGAGGACCTGGTCCGCCTTGGTGGGGTCGTACGCTGTGTTGTCGATCGACTTGTCGTACCAGGCCGAGTAGGTCGGGGTGATGATCCCGGTCTGGCTGGCGGCCGGCTCGTAGCCACTCTCACCGCGGGCGGCGATGTCCGAGCGATCGAGCGCGAGGCTGATCGCCTGCCTCACCGCCACGTTGCTCAGCAGCGAGTTGTCGAGGTTCGGGAAGATGCCGACGTTGAGGACCGGGGGGAACCACATGTAGCGGTCAGGACCCTTGTCCAGATACGCGGTCTTGATGTTGGGGACCGGCTGGGCGCCCCACTGCGCCTGGCCCTCGGTGAGGTAGAGGTTGGCCTGGTCGTTGCCCAGGAACGACGGGTAGTCCACCTCGGCGATGCGGGGGACCGGGTGCCCGGGCGTGCTCTGCCAGTAGTCCGTGTTGCGCACGTACTTGACGTTGGCCTCGGTGCAGGTGCCGACCTTGTAGGGGCCGGTGCCCACGGGGTTGCTGTCAGCGTAGGAGGCCAGCTTGGTCTGGTCCAGACTGGACCAGATGTGCTCGGGGACGATCGGAACCTGGTCGGCGACGTAGTAGAAGTAGGTCTGGGCGGCGGTGTCGAAGGTGAACACCACCTGGTTGGATCCCTGCACTGCGACCGCGGTCAGCGGCCCGCCGTCGGCCTTCCAGAGCGCGTTGAGGTCAAGCGCCGGAGAGGTCGCCATGGCATTGAAGGTGTACGCGACGTCGGCTGCGCTGAAGGGCTGCCCGTCGTTCCACTTGACCCCGCTCCGGATCGTGAAGGTGAGGGTCTCGAAGTTGTTGCTCCAGGCGGAGCCGGTGGCCAGCCACGGCTGCGCCTGGCTGGTTCCCGACTGGAGGTCGTTGATGTACTCCAGCGTCTCGTAGGTGAAGCCGACCGTCAGGAAGTTCAGGGCCGGGTTGAAGGGATTGAAGGTGCATGGCCACGTGGTGCCCATGTAGCTGTCGATGACGAGCTTCCCGCCCACCGAGGTGCTGCTGGCGCTGGAGCTTCCAGCGCTGGTCGTCCCGCCGCATGCCGCGACCAGGATGGTTGCGGTGCCCGCGAGCAGGGTCACGAGCTTGCGATGGCTCCGTGGCAGAGCCTCCGCAGGGTGGGCCGGTGCCCGGCCCCAGATTGCTGTCCTCATCTCCGTGTGACTCCCATGGTGTTGGATATTCCCAGCCGGGGCACGCTGATGCACCGGCGCGCCGTCGAACTGCTGTCGCCGTCGGACTGCCGCGTGCGCTCGCGGGGTGTGGGGGAGAGCAGAGGCTTGCCTGTCATGGCTAGGCTTCGGCGCCGGCCTCCGCGGGTGCCTCGGCGCTGTGCCAGTCCGGCTCCTCGCGACCCGGGGGCAGCATGGCCCGGAGCATGATGTCCGCGAAGAGGGGCTGGTCAGGGTTGAGGCCCTTGCTCTCCGCCAGGTAGTAGGTGAGCAGGTGCACCGGCGCCAGGTAGAGGAGCGGAGCCACCAGCGCATGCGGCGCCTGGGGCACGCGGACCACCGCCTCGGCGCAGTCGGAGACGTCCAGGTCCGGTGCGGCGACGCAGAGCCGGTCGGCGCCGAACTCGCGCACCAGCAGGAGCATCGCGCGGCTGATGACCTGGTCCGCCGCGGTCATCAGGTCGACGAACAGCCAGCCGGGCTGGAGGATGCTCACGGCCCCGTGGAGGGCACTGCCGGTCTCGTCCCATTCGGTCACCACCCGGGCGGCCTCCTGCATCTTCAGGGCGGCCTCCTGGGCGACTCCCTGGTTGCCCGCGGTCCCGGTGACCAGCGCGGAGTGGTGCTCCGCCAGCCAGCCGGCCAGGCCGGCCAGGTGGCTCTCCGCGTCCTTGACCCCGCGTTCGAGCAGCTCCGGCATCCGCGCCAGGGCGCTGGCGACCAGCTTGCGTTCGTCTTCCTCGGCAGCCAGGGTCAGCGCCATCTGCATCAGCGAGGCAGTGCAGGCGGCCACGCTCTTGGTCTTCGCGTAGGCGCTCTCGGGACCCTCCCCGGTCACGATCACCAGGTCACAGCCCTCCGCGAGCAGGCTGGACTCGACGGCGGTGACCGCCACGCAGGTCGCGCCCGCGCGCCGCGCGGCGGTGAGCGCGTCCACGATGCCGCCGCGCTCCCCGGAGCGGGAGGCCAGCACCACCAGGGTGTCGGGACCGAGCGGGAGTCCCAGGTCGACGCCCAGCTCGGTGGCGATGGCGATCTCGGTGGGCGCGGGCAGGAAGCGGCGCAGCAGCGGCGAGGAGATCTGCGCGGCGGTGTAGGAGCTGCCCAGGCCGGTGATGATCACGTGCTTGGGCGGGTGCCGCGCCACCATGTCGCGCAGCGCGTCGAGCCGCGGCTGTCCGGCGCTCAGCGTGTTGGCCACCGCCTCCGGCTGTTCGCGGATGTAGTCGAGCATGAGATGGTTGGTCATAGGGTGGGCTGAGCCTCCAAGGGCAGCGGGCTGCGCAAGTAGCGATCAGGAAACAGGATCAGGCTTGCGCTTCCGATCGCCGCTCCCATGTGCGGAAACGCGGACAGCTCCACGCCCCGGAGCGTCCGCAGGCGGGAGGGGCTGGCGACTCTCTGGAGCGACTCGCGAACGCCGTCGAGCAGGAGGTCGCTGGAGTCCGTCACCCCTCCGGAGAGGACGATGAGCTCGGGGGAGAAGATCTGGAGGTAGCTGGCCAGCGCCACCGCAAGGAAGTGGGTGGCGCGCTGGAAGGTCCTGACCGCCAGCTCGTCGCCCCGGCGGGCGGCGCCGGCCACGTCGGCGCCGGTGATCTCCTGGCCGGCCTCGAGCATGGTGGCGAGGGCGCTCCCGGGGGACCTGCGCGCCCCGCGGATGGCCTGGTCTCTCAGGCCCCAGCCGGAGGCGACGGTCTCCAGGCATCCCCGACCACCACAGGTGCAAACCTCGAGACCGTCGGGGTCGACGACGATGTGCCCGGTGTCTCCCGCGGTGCCCCAGGAGTACTGGAGCAGCTCACCGTCGACCATGACCCCGATGGAGATGCCGGTGCCGATCGCCATCAGCAGGAGGCGGCGGACTCCCTGGCCGCGACCGAAGAGGTGCTCGGCGATCACCGCGGCGCTCACGTCGTTGCCGGTGCGGATCTCGTTCCCAAGGTGTTCAGCGAAGACGGGGCGCAGCGCCACGCCCTCGAGCTGGGGAAGGTTCGTGGTCCACCGCTGCACCCAATCCGGCCCCTGGACGAAGTACGGGACCACGATCCCGATCCCTGACGGCGCCGCTCCCGTGGCCCGAGTGGTGTCCCGGAAGGCCGCGATCGCGACGGCGATCCGCTCGCCGATCTGCAGGCCCGTGTCTCCTCGCGGCGTCGGATGGACCGCGGAGCTGAGGATCGAGCCGCTGCGGTCGACGTGCACGAGCTTGAGCCGGCTGGCTCCCACGTCGACGCCGATGGCGGTGGCGCCGCCGGAAAGCGGTGGCGGGGGCGGATCACCTGCGGGTGGCGCCGGCTCAGCGTGCTGCGGGGTTGCGGCTCCGGTCGCGCCGGGGGCGAGCCGCATCTCCATCCCCTCAGGCCGCCCGCTCATCCAGCGCGCCCTCGATGCAGGAGATCAGCGCTCGAGCGCTCTGCTCGAGGTCGCCCCGCAGGAACAGCCCGGAGCTTCCTCCGACGAAGCGGTCAGCGCCGGCTCGCACCAGCGCCGGGATGGTTCCGGCGTTGACCGCCCCGTCGACCTCGATGGCGAGGCTCGGGTGGATCCGGTCCCGGAGCTCACCGAGCCTGTGGATCTTCTCGATGACCGCGGGGACGAAGGGCGCTCCGGCGAAACCGGGCTCCACGCTCATCACCAGCAGCCCGTCGATCTCACCGAGCAGGGGGGCGACCCGCTCCGCGGCAGTCGAAGGGCGCACCGCCAGCCCGACGGCGGCACCGTGCTGCCGGATGGCGGCGATGCAGGCGTGGGGGTCGCTCGCGGCCTCCACGTGGAAGGTGACCATGTCGCTGTGAGGGGCGAACAGGGGGATGAGGCTCAGCGGCTCCTCGATCATCAGGTGGCACTCGCGCCTCCAGAGCGTCCGGGGCGGAAGCTGTGAGAAGACCTCCAGGCCCAGGGGCAGGTTCGGCACGAACCGCCCGTCGCCGAAGTCGAGGTGGGCGACCCGGACCCCTGCGCTGCTCAGGGCTCCCAGCTGCACCGGGAGCCAGCGGAAGTCGGCGCACATGATGGAGGCAGAGAGAGGTGGGCATCCCGGATGGGCCTCATCCGTGCGCCGCGAGCGGCCGCGAGCGCCTCCCTCCTTGTCCATAGGTCCAGTCTTACACACATTGGACAAGTGAACAAGCGTACATTTGTACGTGATGCTGGGCGGTGCGCGCGAACGGCCCCCGGATCGCGGCACCGGGCCGGCTGGACGACCCGGGGTCAGGCGGGGCGGGTCCCCGGATCGGGCGGGGGGACCGGGACGGGGAGGTTGCCGGCCACGGAGCGGTGGATCGCCTCGAGGGCCGCGGTGTTCGCCCTCGAGTCGCTCAGGTCCCAGGGCAGTGGGGCCCGCCCCCTGACGGCGTCGGCGAAGCGCTCGACCTCCAGCCGGAACGGATCCTCGAACGGGAACACCTCGAGGGTGGGTTCTGAGCCGTCCAGGAAGATCTCGCCGCCCCCCCGGTGGAGGAGCAGCTTGGTGTACGGCTCCCGGCGCATGCCGGTGCCCGGGAGCAGCAGCCACCCGTCGGTGCCCGCGACCTCCACCTGGGCGTATGGGTTGGGAAGGTCGAAGCTGACCCAGAAGGCGGCTGTGATCGCCCCCGGGAAGCGCAGGACGCCGGTCACCGACGTCTCCGCCGGCTGGCCCTGCCGGCGGTCGGCGAAGCCGAAGACCTCGAGCGGCTCGGTGCCGAGCAGGCCGCGCGCCATGCTGGTCGCGTAGCAGCCCATGTCCCAGACGATCCCGCCCCCCAGTGCGGGGGTGAAGAGCGGGCTCCCCAGACTGGTCGGGGTGACGAACGAGAAGCCGATGCGGACCACCTGCGGCTCGCCGACCGCCCCCGCCGACAGCAGGTCGAGGGCGCGGCGCCAGCGGCGGGCGTGGCGGTACATGAAGGCCTCCAGCACCAGGCGCCCGGTCCGGCGGGACGCCTCGGCGATGCTGTCGACCTCCTGCACTGAGAGGGCGAGCGGCTTCTCGCAGAGCACGTGCTTGCCCGCCTCCAGCGCCCTCACCGTCCACTCCGCGTGCAGGTGATTGGGAAGCGGGATGTAGACGGCATCGATGCCGGGATCGTCGAGCAGCGCGGCGTACGAGGGGTGAGCCCGGCAGCCCCAGCGGGCGGCGGCGTCCTCGGCGCGCGGCGCGGACCTCGATGCGATCGCGACCAGCTCGGAGCCATCGGCGGCGAGCAGACCCGGGATCAGCGCGTCGTTGCTGATGGCCGCGGTCGACAGCACCCCCCAGCGGACGGTGTCACTCATGACCGGCCCTGTGCGGCTCGCTCCGCCGCGGCAAACCGCCGTGGGCGCGTGCGATACCCTCGATGAACGGTGCGCATGGTATCAGCGGCCCCGGGCCCGGCGCCTCGCGGCGCGGTGCGGGCTAAGCTCGCTTCGGTCGCAGCAGCCGTCAGCGCAGGACCGGGAGGCGTCTTGTCCGACCTCAGCCCGGAGGCCAACCTCCGGCTCGCCCATGAGCTGGCCGACATCGCCGACGCGGTGACGCTCTCACGCTTCGGCGCCGCCGACCTGGTCGTCACCGAGAAGCCCGACGGCAGTCCGGTCACCGATGCCGACACGCTCGTCGAGGAGAGGTTGCGGGCCCGTCTGCGGGCGGTGAGACCGCGCGACGCCGTGATCGGCGAGGAGGGCGGCGACCAGCAGACCGGCGGGCCGTGGCGCTGGGTGGTGGATCCGATCGACGGGACCAGGAGCTTCGTCCGTCACGAGGCCGGCTGGGCCACGCTGATCGCGCTGGTTCGGGAGGACGTCGGTCACCTGGGCCTGGTGAGCGACCCCCTGCGCGGGGAGCGATGGTGGGCGACCCGCGGCGGGGGCGCCTACCGCAATGGCTCGCGCCTGCGCGTCTCCTCGACCGCGCGGCTGGCGCAGGCCACCCTGAGCGATGACTGGCTGGGGACGCTGGCCCGCCGCGCGCAGGATCACCCCCTCGCCGCCCTCGCGGCGCGCTGTGGCCGGGTGCGTCCCTACGATCGGGCCAGCGCGCTGGCGGTCGCCGGCGGCCTGGCCGACGTCGGGCTCGACCTCGGGGGCGGAGTGTGGGACTACGCCCCCCTGCTCGTCATCGTCGAGGAGGCCGGTGGCCGCTTCACCGACCTCGGGGGGCGGGCCCGATTCGATGGCGGTGCGGCGGTCATCTCCAATGGGGCCGTTCATGCCGAAGCCCTCGCCATACTGGCCGCAACCGGCCGGCCGCCCGGCTCGCGATGACGCCGGGAGCGCCCGGTCGCGGGCCCGGTGCGGCGACCGTGGATGACCCGTTCACGCAGGGAGGTGCAGCGATGCCCGTCGATATCCGGGAGCTGACCAGGCACGACGTGGCCCGGATGATGGACTACGCCATCCTCAAGCACGCCTGGCCCGAGAGCGAGTACCTCAGGGGATGCGAGAAGGTCAGGGAGTACGGGTTCGTCGCCTATCACGTCCTGCCCAGCCGGCTGCCGCTGATCGTCCGCGAGCTCGGCGACTTCGCCCGCGACCACGCGATCGAGCTCGGCGCCCCCATCGCCTTCCCCTACGGCTCCACGCCGACCGTGGTGAAGCTGGCCGAGGCCGAGCAGCTGGTCGCCGCGGGCGCCACCGCGCTCGACATGGTGGCCAACATCGGCTGGCTGAAGGATCGCGAATACGCGCTCTACCAGAACGAGTGCAGCGCGCACATCGAGCTCTGCCACGCGGCGGGGATCAACGGCAAGGTGATCATCGAGGTGGGCCACCTGACCGATGACGAGGTGGTCACCGCCACCCGGATGGTGGTCGAGGCGGGAGCCGACTTCGTCAAGACGGCGACCGGCACCGGCCCGCCGGGATTCCCCACCCGCCACCAGGTCCAGCTGATCCTCGACACCCTGCGCGACACCGGAGGGCCGACCGGTCTGAAGGTGTCCGGCGTCTCGGCCCCGCGGGTTCTCAACAGCTACGCGTTCATCGGGATGGGGGCGGGCCGGATCGGCACGAGCTCGGCCGCGGAGATCGTCGATGCGCTTCCCCAGGTGCAGCGTGAGCTGGCGGCCGGTCCGCCCGGGCCGTCCGCCGATCTCCGTGCCATCCGGACCTGAGCGGCCCGCGGGAGGCCGAGGGGCCCGGGAGGAGCGAGGCCACCGGGCGGGGTCGACGTCCGCTGAGGTCGGAGCCTCAGGGATTCACCACCGAGACCACCTCGCTCACCGTGCCGGATGGCTGGTTCTCGAAGTAGGTCTGGAGGGATGCCGAGGAGGCGGTGCAGGTGGCGTCGGCGGAGCCATTGGCGGGAGTCATCGGGAGGGCGGCGGTGCACGATGCCAGCATCGAGCCGGTCGATGTGCTGCCTCCGTAGATATTGAAGGTGGCCACCGCCTCTCCGGCCTTGCCTCGGTTGATGAAGGAGGCATCGGGAGTGCAGCTGTCGGAGGTGCAGGCCCCCTGCCAGCCGCTCCCGGCCAGGACGAAATCCGGCTCCGTCGGGATCAGGCCCTGAAGGGCCGCGATCGTCGCCTGATCCGACGTCTGCTGAGCGCTGGCGCTGGCGCGGACAGAGGCGACGCGATCCTGGAGGGTGTGGACATCGGCGCGCTGGCCCAGATCGTCGACGATGAAGAAGGAAAGCGCGGCCACGACCACCAGGGCGGCCAGGGCGAGCCCAACTCGGCGCGCGGAGAACCGGGAGGGTGACTTCGGCGGATCGACGAACGCGGGAGGCGGCGGTGGCGATTGCATGTTCACCTCACGATTCCCCGGCGAGCGCACGTCGCCGCCGGCGAGCACCGGCCCAGCCACCGCGCCGCTCGTGGTGAAACCGGCCGGACTCTAGCAACCTGCCTCAGGGTTCAGGTGAAGGAGCGCGCGCCGTCACCCGTTCCCCGTCCCCACCGACCTCAGAGCCCCCTCGTTCAGCTCGGTCAGCGCCCCGAGCACCAGGTCGGCCTCCGCATACGCCGGATCGCCCTCCATCAGGGGGTCCGGGACGGCGATGCAGAGCATCCCCGCCGCCTTTGCGGAAAGCACCCCGCTCGGCGAGTCCTCGATCGCCACGCAGCGCTCCGGCCGTACCCCCAGGCGTCGGGCGGCGGTGAGGTAGACGTCGGGGGCGGGCTTGCTGCGCGGTTCGTCCATCGCCGAGCAGCGCACCTCGATCCACCCCAGGTCCAGTCTCTCGGTCACCACCTCGATCATCCGCGGCGGTGACCCGGAGGCGATGGCGACCGGCAGCCCCAGGCGGCGGAGCAGGGCGATGGCGTCGGTCACCCCGGGCATGGGCACCCCGGTGGCGGCCACCTCCGCCGCCACCATCTCGATGATCCGCTCCTGGACCTCCACGTCGGTGAGCCGGCGCGCCCCCACCCCGTGGGCGGGCTCCCGGAGCCGCCAGACCGGGACCACCGCGGCGATGGTCTGGCCCATGGACCCCATCAGCTCCTCCTCGGTCAGCTCGACCCCGAGCGCGGTGAAGACGGCCACCTCGGCCACCCGCCACACCGGCTCCGTGTCCATCAGGAGGCCGTCCATGTCCAGGACGACCGCCTCGATGGGGAGACGGCTCACACGCTGACCGCGCTGGCGGCGCGAATCCTCCCCGCCTTCTCCACCATGGCCTGAGCCCGGGCCGGATCGACCGGGTTCCAGGTGATGCCGCCCACCTTGAGGCTGGTGCCGACGATGACGCCGTCGGCCACCGCCAGGATCTCGTCGAGCCGCTCCGCCTGGACCCCGGTGTTGGCGAAGACCGGGGTGTGGGGGACCGCCTCCCTGGCCGCTCGCAGGTCGCTCATCGCGAACGGCACGCCCGCCTCGGGCCCGCTGATCAGGATCGCGTCGACGCCGAGGAAGCTCGCGCTCTTGGCCCGCTCCGCCACCGTGCGGGTGCCGATCGTGCTGCTGAACTCGGGGGTGATGTTGTCGAAGATGGCGACGTCCCCGGCCCCGATGTTCTCGCGGTAGGCGGCGAGGTCGCCCAGCGCCGGCGCGATCAGGCCCATGTCGCTCTCGTAGACGCCGGTGAACACCTCGCGCACGAAGGTCGCGCCGACCGCGCGGGCCAGGGCCAGGGTCGCCCTGGCGTCCCAGAGGATGTTGACCCCGAAGGGCACCCGGATCGAGGAGCGCAGCTCGCCGATCACCGCCGCCATCGCCGCCGGGATCTCCGGGCCGACGGCGAGCTGGTACGGGATGTCGGCCTCGTTGCAGAAGAGCACGGCGTCGACGCCGGCGTCCTGCAGCACCTGGAGGTCGCGTCCGACCACGTCGACGAGGTGCCGGCTCCCCGCCTCCCGATCGTGCTGCGGCCGCCCGGGGAGGCCCGGGAAATGCAGCATCGCGATCACCGGCTTGGGCGTTCCGAACCTCTGCTCCAGCGAGATGGTCATGACTGGCTCCTCAAATGATCAGAGAGCGCTCTGCGCTCTCACGAAATCGATGACGGCGCGGTTCCAGGGCTCGGGGTTCTCCCAGAAGGCGGCGTGCCCGCCGGGGACCCCGCACCAGCTCGCGTGCGGCAGCGCCTCGAAGAGGCGACGCGACAGCGCGGGCCGGATGATGATGTCGTCGTCGGCGGCGATGACCAGGGCCGGGGTCCGGATGTCACCCACCCTGGCGTCGGCGTCGTGGCCGACGAGCGCGGCGGTCTGGGCCGCGAAGGCGGCCGCCGGCTGGGTGCTCTGCTGAGCCGCCGCGATCAGCTCGTCGACCCGCTCCGGTTGCCGCGCGTAGAGATCCGGGCTGTAGATCCACGGTGCCTGCTGGCGCATCATCGTCGCCATCCCGGCGGTCTCGGCGATCACCGCCCAGCTCTCGAAGGCGGCGCGCGTGAACGGGTCCGCCGCCGCGAAGGTGTTGGCCAGCACCAGCGAGCGCAGCCGGGCGCCGTGGGCGATCGCGTACTCCTGGGCGATCACCCCGCCCATCGACACCCCGGCGAGGTGGAACCCGTCCAGCCCCAGCCCGGCCACCAGGACCTCGAGGTCCCCCGCCATCTCGGCACTGGTGTAGGGCCCGGGCGGCTGGCTGGAGAGCCCGACGCCCCGGTTGTCGAAGCTCACCACCCGCATCCCGGCCCGGACGAATTCATCCACCTGGTTGGCCCACGCCCCCAGGTCGTCGCCCACGCCGTTGACGAGGACGAGCGTCTCCGGTCCCTCGCCGTCGATCCGGTAGTGGATGTCGAGCGTGCCGGCGCTGACCGCACCCTCGATCACAGCAGGCCTCGCTCGCGCATGGCGCCCTTCCAGACCTCGACCGAGGTCAGCAGCCCGTCCAGCACGTCGCCGTCGTCCTCCTCCCAGCCGGGGATGACCTCGAGCACCAGCTGCACCTCCTGCGCACCCGCGGCGGCCAGGGTGTCCAGCACCCGTCCGGGGTCGATGCGCCCCATCGCATTGCGCTCGGGGGTGAAGGGCCAGTGGTGGTCGCCGAGCGCGTCCGACTGCTGCAGCTGCACCTCGACGAGCTGGCGGCCGAATCGCTCCAGCCACGCGTAGGGGTCGCGCTCCGCGCCCCCGGTGCCGGGCACGCACTGGTGCCCCACGTCGAGGCAGAGCCGCACCGGCACGTGGGCCGGGTCGCCGTCGCCGATCACCTCCGCTACCGCGGCCATGGTCGATGGCTCCCGGACCGCGACCAGGTTCTCGACCAGCAGGTGGTCGAGCCCGGCGTCGAAGGCGTGGCCGGCGAGCTCGCGCAGCGCGCCCCGCAGGTCGGACCAGCGCTCCGCGCGCCGGGTCGGATCGGCCCAGTCGGGGACGCTCATGGTGCCGACGTGACCTCCGGTGGCCCGCGCGCCCAGCTCGGCGGTGACCTCGACCACGGTGCGGTACCAGCGCCGCGCGGCCGCGCGCCGCTCGGCGTCGGGGTGCATCAGGAGGTTGAGGCCGTACGCGGCCAGCCCGGTGAAGGTCGTCTCGGCGACCAGGCCGTGCCGGCTCAGCGCCTCCCGGGTCACCTCGACGGAACGATGGCGCTCCGCCGGGATGTCAAGCCCCTCGACGAGGTCCAGGGACAATTCCACGAGCTGCAGGCCGAGCTCCTCGCTCACCACCCGCGCCCAGTCGTCGGGGCGTGGCCAGCGCTTCAGGGCAAAGCAGTTGTTGATGCCTAGTCGCGCCTGCATCTCACTCCTCCCCGGCGCGATCCATGCGGGCCACCGGGGAGCCGAGCAGGCTCCGGTAGCGGGCGTAGATCTCTCCGTACTGTTCGCGATGCCGGCGGCGGGGTTCCACCCGGGCGGCGGGCCGGTACCCGGCCGCGGTCGCCTCGGCGGCGTCGCGGTACACCCCGGTCCCGATCCCGGCCAGCAGGGCCGCGCCGGCGGCGGTGGCGTCGCCGGCGACCCGGACCACCGGGATCCCGAGGACGTCCGCCTTGATCTGGTTCCAGGCCTCGAGGGCCGCACCGCCCCCGGAGACCCGCAGCTCGGTGGTCGGTGTCGAGGCGCGCTCCAGGGTCTCCAGACGGGCCCTGATCCCGAGCGCGATACCCTCCAGGGCGGCGCGGGCCCAGGCGCGGTGATCGTGGCGGAGCGAGAGCCCGGTGACCGCGCCGCGCAGGTCGGGGTCGTCGCGCTCGCCGTCGCCGAGCACGGGGGCGAAGAGCAGACCGTCAGCGCCGGGCGCCATCGCGGCGGCGTCGCGGTCGATCCGGGCGTAGTCGGCGGGGCGCGGGCGCCGGTCCGGGCCGCTGTAGAAGAGCTGAGCCACCCAGTCGAGGGCCTCGCCGGTGGTGTTGATCCCCACCTCGGTGACATAGCCCAGCGCGTCGACCGCGCTCGGGTAGTGGGTCACGTCCAGGTCGGTGAGCGGGGCGGCGACCACCGAGTTGAGGCAGGTGGAACTGCCGGCCATCTCGCTCACCGGCCCCGGCCCGGTGACCCCCGCGCCCACCGCGCAGGCGATGCTGTCGCCCGCCCCGCAGACCACGGGCAGGTCGGGCGGGAGGGCCAGCCGGCGCGCGAGCGAAGGGCGCAGCCGGCCGGCGACACCCCATGAGGGGTGGAGGGGAGGGAGCAGGTCGGGATCGAGGTCCAGGCCGGCGAGCAGGCCGGTGGCCCAGCGCCGCCCCTCGAGGTCGAGCAGCGCGGTCGCCGCCGCCATGGTCCAGTCGGTCGCCGCCTCCCCGGTCAGCGCCAGCACCACGCAGTCGGACGGCTGCAGGAAGCGCCGGGTGGCCGCGAAGACCTCGGGCTCGTGGGCCCGGATCCAGAGGATCTTGGCGGCGACGTGGAAGGCGGCGGGGACGTGCCCGGTCAGCGCGTGGACCTCCCGGGCGCCGAATCGCTCGCGCATCTCGTCCGCCTCGGCGATTGCGCGGTTGTCCCGGTAGATGATCCCGGGTCGCAGCGGGGTTCCCGCGGCGTCCACGGGAACGACGCTCGGGCACTGACCGGTGATGCCGATGGCCGCGACCGGGTGGCGCGGCCCCAGCGTCCGCACCAGCCCGGCCAGCGCGGAGACGGATGCGGTCTGCCAGCGCCGTGCGTCCTGCTCCGCCCAGCCCTCGGCCGGCAGCGCGGTGGGGTAGGGCTGGCGCACCTGGGCGATCGGTGTGCCCGCGAGGTCGAAGGCGGAGGCGCGGGCCCCGGAGGTCCCGACGTCGATGGCGACCAGGACGTCGCCGCCGTCCGCGTGCAGGGTGCTCATCGCTCAGGGGCCGCCTATCCGCGGACCAGCTGGGCGCTCGCCTTGTCGCGGTCGAGGGTGATCAGGGCCCCGAGCAGGGCTCCGGTCGTGTAGTCGCTGCCCGGGTTGAGGACCACGGTCTTGCGCTCACCCAGGCGGCGAATGCCCGACGCCTCGTGGATGTGCCCGTGCAGGCCCAGCAGCGGCTTGCGCTCCAGCTCGATGTCGCGCACCGCGGTGCTCCCCACCGCGGCCATCCGCACCTGGCCGAGGGTGGCCTGGACCTGGAGGTTCGCGTCCAGCTCCGGCGCCTCGTCGAGCTGGGTGCCGTAGGGTGGCGCGTGGAGGTTGAAGACCGCCCGCTCCGGGTTCTGGAGCTGGTCGGCCATGGACTTGTAGACGGTGGCGAGCTGCTGCTCGTCCTGCTCGCGGAAGGTGTGCCACGGGGTGGTGTTGGCGTAACCCCAGCTGATCATCTCGTGGTGCTCGTCGATCCAGACCACCTTCCCCTCGGCGTGCACCCCCCACGGGGCGCTGTCGACCAGCTCGCCGAGCTCGACCGGGTCGTCGTTGCCCAGCATCATGTAGAGCGGGATCTCCAGCGGGCGCAGCCGCTGGTCGGCGATCTCCAGCCACTGGGTGAGGCGCTCGCGCATCAGTCCCAGGAAGAGGTCGTCGAGCGTCCCCGCCGCCTCCATCGCCTCCAGCTCGCCGGGCTCGGCGCGGTAGGGGTAGTAGCCGTGGTCGGCGATCAGCCGCTCCAGCTCCTCCAGCTCCGCCCCCTCGCGCACCTGGTAGTCGTTGCCCACGAAGGAGCACTTCCAGATCCCCCCCGGGCCACGGACGATCGACTGGATCGCCTTCCCGGCCAGGTCGCCGCCCAGGATCATCACCGTCGGCTTGTAGACCCTGGAGGCGTTCATGAACTTGCGAAAGCAGAGGCTGGAGCCGTGCAGGTCGCTGACGAAGTAGATGAGGGTCTTGGCCATCAGCGGACTCCCGCGGCCTCGCGGGTGCGCCCCGCCGCCTCCATGAAGCGGGAGGCGCGCTCGCGGTCCACCGGGTTCCAGGTGATGCCGTCGCGCTTGAGGTGGGTCCCGACGATCGCGCCGTCGGCGATGGCGAGCACGGCCCCCGCGGTCTCCTCGGTCACTCCCGTGTTGGCGAGGACCGGTGTCCGGGGCACCGCGGCCTTGGCGGCGCGGAGCTGATCGAGATCGGTCGCCGTCCCGGTGATCGGCCCGCTGATCAGCAGCACCTCGACCCCGAGATAGACGGCGCTCCGGGCCCGCTGGGGGATGCTCCGGTGGCCGAGCGGGCTGGCGAACTCCGGGGTGATGTTGCCGAAGACGGCCACCGATCCCGCCCCGATCTCGGTCCGGTGGTTGGCGATCGCCCCGAGGTCGGGCCGCATCACCCCGAGGTCGCTCTCGTAGACGCCGCTGACCACCTCGCGGATGAAGCACGCGCCGGTGGCTCGGGCTGCCGCCAGGCTCGCGACCGGGTCCCAGACCAGGTCGACGCCGAAGGGCAGCCGGACCAGGCTCCGCACCTGGCCGATCACCGCGGCCATCGCGGCGGCCGCCTCGGGGCCGACCCGGAGCTGGTAGGGGAGATCGGCCTCGTTGCAGAAGAGCAGCCCCTCGACGCCGGCGTCCTGGAGGGCCTCCACGTCGCGGGCCACGGCCTCGACGATCGGTCCCATCCCGGCCTCGCACGCATGGCCGGGGCGGCCGGGCAGAGCGGCCAGGTGGACCATGGCCACGATCGGCTTCTCGACCCCGAAGAGGTCGTGGAGGAGCTGGCTCATCGGGTCGCACGCTCGGGCCGGTCGCGGAGGATCCGGCTCATCGGGTCGCACCCTCGAAGCGGTCGCGGAGAAACCGGCTCATCCGATCTCCCCCGGCGTGGAGCTCCCGTTCCTCCCGCCGTCGATCGGCGCCGGATGAGCCGGTGACTCGGGCGCCACGATGATCACCTCCACCCCCTCTCGCTCGATCCGCTCGACCTCGGCGGGGTCGGCACCGGGATCGGTCACGATCACCGCCACGCGCTGGATCGGCACCACCGTGCTCATCGCAACGTCCCCGAACTTGGAGCCGTCGGCGACGACCACGATGCGCTCGGTGTGCTCGAGCGCAGCGCGGGTCACCTCCGCCTCGCGGTCGTCGAGGTCGGTCACCCCCCGATGGGCGGAGATGCCCGCGGCACCGATCACCGCCACGTCGGTGTTGTACTTCTGGACGCCCTCGACCGCCGAGGCGCCGACGCAGCTCAGCTCGTCCTGACGGACCAGCCCGCCGGCGACGATGACCCGGACCCGGCGGGTGCCCAGCAGGCTGGCCACGGCAAGGGAGGTGGTGACCACCACCAGGTCATCGCGGGGGACCAGCATGCGGGCGAACTGCTCCACCGTGGACCCGACCCCGACGAACATCACCCGGGTCCCGGCGGTGAGCTGGGCGGCCCGGCGGGCGATCTGGGACTTCTCCTGGGCGTGGTGGAGCATACGTGCGTTCTGCCCGACCTCGAAGCCGCCCACGGCGCGCACCACCCGGGTGGTCGCGCCTCCGTAGGTGCGCCGGACGAACCCGTCCCGTTCGAGCCGCCGGAGATCGCGGCGGATGGTCATCTCGGAGACCTGGAACTCGCGGGCCAGGCTGCTCACCTCCACCGCCTGATCCGCGGCCGCCCGCTCCAGCACCTTGAGGCGCCGTTCGACTGCCAGCACCCCTTTCTCCTCAAACCTGCCCGTTGCTGCCCGGCCAGGATGTCACATCCAGACCTGGGATGTGTCCTATCTTGATCGCCTGAGTGTCGCTTCCTGACCTTCCCGGTGTCCTATCGTGTGGTATCGCTTGACATTTATGTTCGGTTGTGTTCGACTCTAACCCGCCCCGAGGCAGGTGTCAAGCGGGGGCGACTTGCTGCAGGTAGACGGAGGGATGCCATGGCGACAGAGAGCCGGACGGCAAGCCGGCTGTTCGTTCGCAACAGTACGGGCCTGGTGCGTTCGGCGTCGGCGCTCGACGCGACCATCTTCAACGCGGTCATCTCCGCACCCATCGGTTCCACCCTGGCCTGGTCGATCTTCTTCACCCTGGTCGCGTTCCCGGGGGCCGATCCGATCGGGGTGCTGCTGATCACCCTCGTCATCAACATCCCGGTGCTGATCATGTTCGCCCTGCTCGGGGCGAGCATGCCGAGGGTCGGCGGTGACTACGTCTGGGTGAGTCGCGTCCTCACGCCCCCGCTGGCGCTCATCTCCAACCTCTGCATGATCATGGGCGGCCTGCTCGGCGCGGCCTACTTCGCGAAGTTCTTCGCGGTCTTCGCGGCCGGGCCGGCGCTGGTGGCGTTCGGGACCCTCTTCACCAACAGCACCATGATCAGCTGGGGATCGTCCTTCGAGACCAACACCAGCTGGATCCTCGGCGCGTCGCTCTTCATGGTGGCCCTGGTGACCGTCATCCTCATCCGCGGCACCAAGGCGACATTCCGGTGGCAGAACTGGGCCTTCCTGATCGGAATGATCGGGATGGTGGTCGCCTTCATCTGCCTCGGCTTGGTCAGCCAGCACACCTTCTTCTCCAACTTCGACAGCCTCAACAAGAGCTTCGGAGGCGGGACCGTCCAGCAGGTGATCGCGGCCGCGGGCGCCCAGCACGTCTCTCCGAACCTGGGCAACATGAACGCCACCCTGCCCGTGGTCTTCTCGATCCAGGGTTTCATGATGTGGAACTTCTGGTCGGTCTACATGTCGGGTGAGCTGAAGAGCGCCTCCAACCGCACCCGCCAGCTGACCGTCATGTTCGGCGCGCTGGTGTTCGATGTGGCGCTGCTCATCCTGGGGACGTTCGTCCTCTTCCACACCGCCGGATACAACTTCGTTTACGCGCTCAACGCCGCCCCCCACAACTACGCGATCCCCTCGGGGCCCTTCTACTCCTTCCTGGCGGCGCTGTGCTTCAACACCCCGGTCCTCACGGTGATCATCCTGGGCTGCTTCCTCTTCTGGAGCCTGCCGTCGATGATCGCCAACACCTTCATGCCCATCCGCTCCTTCTTCGCCTGGTCCTTCGACCGGCTGATGCCGGAGGGGCTGGCGACGGTCAACGAGCGCACCCACTCCCCGATCAACGCCATCCTGGTGGCCAACGCGATCATCGCGGCGCTGACCATCTGGAGCGTCTACTCCAACGTCTTCCAGCTCGTGCTCGGCCTGATCGTCCTGGCCGGCTGTCTCGCCGTGGTGATCGTCGCCGTGGCGGCGATCGCGCTGCCCTTCCGCCGTCCCGAGCTCTACAAGGCGTCCCCGGCCAACGTGAAGTTCCTGGGGATCCCGGTCCTCTTCATCGTCGCCCCGCTCTCCATCATCGTCTTCGTGGCGCTGGCGATCGTCTCCACCCACTACCCGGCGCTGGTGATGAATGGGAACCCGGCCGACTGGTGGTGGATCCCGACCTGGTTCGGCTCGCTGATCGTCGGTGGCGCCCTGCTCTACTATGTGCCGAAGTTCATCCGGTCTCGGCAGGGCATCAACGTCAGCTTCGTCTACAAGGAGTTGCCGCCGGAATAGCTCCGGGGGCTTCACACCGGACCGGCGGGCGGCCGCCCAGCCATCGGCCGCCCCCGGTCCGTTCTCCACCCAGGCACCGTCAGCCCAGGCCCCCACAGGTCCGCCCACCCAGGTCCCACTCACAGAAATGCCCAGGTCTGCAGCGCCCCCGCCGCCCGAGAGCGAGCCCCGGATCCTCTCCGACATCCGCGAGGAGGCCGCGCGTCTCACCGGCGCGGCGGTCGGCTCGGGATTGCGCGCCCGCCTGCTCGGGGGGCTCGCCATCTGGCTCCGCTGCCCGAGTGTCCGCAGCGGGCCATTCGCCCGCGATTACCAGGACATGGACTTCGCGATCCCCAAGGGGGTGGGGTCCGCCTTCAAGGCATTCCTGACCGCCGAGGGGTACGCGGGCGACCAGTTCTTCAACGGTCTGCACGGAGACACCCGGCTCTACTTCCAGGCCCCGGACGGCCGGTGGTCGGTCGACGTGGTCATCGACGAGCTGGTCATGTCTCACAAGCTCGACCTGCGCGGCCGGCTGGAGGGCCAGTCGCCGACCCTCCCCCTTGCCGATCTGCTGCTCAGCAAGCTGCAGGTGTGGGAGATCAACCAGAAGGATCTGGGTGACGCGCTCTGCCTGCTCGCCGACCACCCCGTGAGCGAGGCCGACTCCGATGTCGAGGCGGTGAGCCTCCCCCGCCTGCGCCGGGTGCTGGGCGCGGACTGGGGCTTCTGCCACACCACGGAGCGCAACCTGGGCAAGCTCGAGGAGCTCTGGGCCGAATCGCCGCTCCCGGGCGCCCCCTGCAACGTCTCCGAGCAGATCGCGGCCATCCGGTCGGCGATCGACGATGCCCCGAAGAGCATGGCCTGGAGGATGCGCAGCCGCGTCGGAGAGCGGGTGCGCTGGTACGAGACCCCCGAGGAGGTCGGGCACTGACCGGTTCGGCCGGGCGCTGACCCTCGAGCCTCCCCCCGCTTGGCGCTCGCGCCGGGAAGGGGCATCATCTCTCTCGATGGGAGAGCCCCCCACCACCGCTTCCGCGCGGCCGCAGGCCGCCCCCGGCAGCGCCGCGAACGCCCCACCGAGCGCGGCCGCCCCCGCGCCGGCCACCCCCGCCCTGGCCACTCCCAACCAGCCGGAGCCGGTGACCACCGCGGCGATCCGCTGGGTGCTGCCGATCGGCGTCGTCGCCCTCTGCGTCTCGGTGGTCGGTGGGTACGGCTTCCACTGGGCCTGGACCGGGGTCAGCGGCCAGGACCAGCTCTGGGATCTCCTCCACGTCATCGTCCTGCCGATCGTGCTCGCCACCCTGCCGATCTGGTACCGAACCCGGGAGCGGTGGATGATCGAGTGGCGGATCGTCCTGGGGCTGATCCTCGGGGCGTTCGCGATCCTGGTCGTCGGCGGCTACGGGCTGGGCTGGAGCTGGACGGGCTTCTCCGGCAACACCCTCTGGGACTGGCTCGAGCTGCTGGCCCTCCCCCTGGTGATCGCCTCGCTGCCCCTCTGGTTCACGACCCACACCCGTTGGGAGGGCCGCTGGCGCCGCTTCGGCCTGGCCCTGCTCGCCGGGTTCGTCCTCACCGTCGTCGGCGGGTACGGCCTCAGCTGGGGGTGGACGGGGTACCAGGGCAACACGCTCTGGGACTGGCTGCGGCTGCTCCTCGTCCCCTTCGTCCTCCCGGCCAGCCTGGCCTGGTTCGCGGCCCGCGAGGAGGACGCCAGATCCCAGCGCCGCCCGGCCGAGCCCTCCGCCGCGCTGGCGGGTCACCGAGCCGTGTCGGGCGAGCGCTCGCTGAGCTGATCGCGCTGCCCGGAGGCTGGTTCAGCCCCCGGGGCGCCGAGCGGCCGCTGGGGCGCTGGATCACCGGCCAGGGCGCTGGATGAGCCGCCGGGGCGCGGGATCAGCGGAAGAGGCGGCCGATCAGATCGCGCGTGAGCAGGAGGAAGGCCTCCCGGTCCGGCGGGCGACGGTGCATCGCCGGCACCATCGCCGCGTGCGCGCCGGCCACCAGCACGTGGGCCAGCAGGCGGGGACTCCCCGGGCCCAGCTCCCCGGTCGCCATGGCCGACGTGAGAAAGCACTCCACGGTGGCGATGACCGGCTGGAGCTGCTCCCCCTCCGAGGTTCGAGGGTCCCCGAACAGAACGTGGTGGAGTTCCTGGCGCTCGACCGCGTAGTCGAAGATCGAGAGGGCGAAGCGCTCCAGGCGCTGGGTGGCCGGCTCCGTCGATTCCGCCTCCGGGTCGAGGATGCCGTTCCCCCTGGCCAGCAGGTCCATGGCGTACGCGGTCCGGATGCTATCGATCAGGTCCGCCTTGGAGCTGAAGTAGAGATACGGGGTGCCCTTGGCGACGCCCGCGGCCTCCGCGACGTCGTCCATGGTCGTCCCGTCCAGGCCCCCCGCGATCATGGCCCGGCGTGCGCCCTCGAGGATGGCGTCGCGGCGCGCCTCGGAGCCGAGGCGGACGCGCCGGGCGGGCCTGTGTCTCGTTTTCGGCCCTCCGGCACCCATATGACTGACCGTCAGTGTAGCTCGGGATCCCTCTGAGAGCAAAGGGCCCTTGACACCAGCAGGGGTCAGTTCTAGCATGTGACTGACCGTCAGTCACCACCCCGGAATCAGTATGAGGCTCCCCATGATTCGAGAACGGGCCGGCCAGCTCTTCTATGGGCTCAGCTACGCGCGCGGCAAGCCCAACTGGGATACGGGGAGGCCTCCCGCGGTTCTTCTCGACCTTGCGCGCGACCTGCCGCCGGGTCGCTTCCTGGATCTGGGCTGCGGCACCGGGGGAGCGGTTGTCGCACTCGCGAGCCTGGGGTGGGAGGTCGTGGGCGTCGACTTCGTCGCGCCGGCCATCGCGAAGGCCCGAGAGCGGGCGGCTCAGGCTGGAGTCAGCGCCGACCTCCGTGTCGGCGACGTCACGCGGCTCGAGAGCCTCCAGGACGGCCGGCCCTTCGACCTGGTCCTCGACATGGGCTGCTACCACGGGCTGTCGGAGCCGGGACGCGAGCGGTATGCGGCCGGGGTTGCCCGCGTGGCAGCGCCAGGGGCGACCCTCCTCATCTGCGGCTTCCGCCGCACGTCGTCGACCTGGCGACTGATCGGGGCCACGGGGGCCGGCACGGCTGACGTGGACCGGCGCTTCGCTGCCTGGTTCACCCTCGAGGCGTCGGGGGACGTCGGTGGGGTGCGGGGCTTTGCCTGGTACCGGTTGCGGCGCCGGCCGGGCGAGGTCAGGCAGTCGCCCCGATGGTCCGACGCATCAGCGGTTTCGGCTCCGCGGGCAATGGTCTGAGATCCTCGCCGTGGATGGCGGCGAGCAGGACGTCGATGTCGGAGCCCTTCGTCACGAAGGCGGAGATCCCCGCGGCGGCGATGGTCCGGATCACCAGGGCCTCGTCGAAGGAGGAGTAGGCGACCAGCCGTATGTCCGGGCAGACCGCCCGGAGGCCCCGTGCGGCCGCCCAGCCGCCGCCGTCGGGCATGTTGACGTCGATCACCGCCACCTGGGGCTGGGTCATCCTCGCCAGGTTGATGGCGTCGGGAACCCGGCTGGCCGTGCCGACGACGGTCAGGGTGCGGTCGGTCTCGACCACCGCTCTCACCGACTCCAGCATCGCCGCGTGGTCGTCGAGGAGGAGCACGGTCAGGCTTTCCAGTTCGTCCGGAGAGCTGTGGCCAGCGTCTGCAAACTCAGGGTGGTGGGTCACGTCGGCGCTCCTCTTCGGGTGGTGGTGAGCCTGATGGTGAGGTGACTCCGAGAGAAGCTCCAGATTCCCCTGCGCCATATCTGAATGGCACACCTGCATCAGCGGACCCTGACGCTCCTGCATCTGGCCGACACTGTCTCGGCCACCTAGGCTCGAAACAGGATGTCCGAGCACCCGCGCGCAGCGACGAGGGAGGCGCATGACCGCAGGTTCTGGTGGCTGGTCGCGGCCGCCGTCGGGTTTGCCGCCTGCAGCGCGGCCTGGCTCGCCACCCATCCCGGCAGCGAGCGTTCGTCCATCGCTCTCGACGAGATCTCCGAGACCGTGGCCCCCCTGGTTGCGGCGGCGATATGCTTCCTCGTCGCCCGCAACCCTCGGGCCATGGCCCGCACCGCCTGGGTTCTCATTGGTCTCTCGGCGCTGAGCTGGGGGCTGGGCCAGGCGGACTGGACGTTCCGTGAGGTCTTCCTCGGGGAGAGCCAGGCGAGCCTCTTCCCCTCCTGGCCGGACGTCGGCTACGTCACCGCCATCCCGTTCGGGATCGCAGGTCTGATCGCCCTGCCCGCCTTCCGCGGGGGTGGGAGACGTATCTCGCTGCTGCTCGACGGACTGCTCATGGTCGGAGGCGCTCTCTTCGTCAGCTGGGCGACGGTCCTCGAACCGATCTACGCGAGCAGCTCCGCGGGCGTCGTTCAGCAGGTGCTGAGCCTCGTCTACCCGCTCGGTGACGTCTTCATGGGCACGGTGATGATCCTGGCCCTCTCCCGCATGGGGGGAAGAGGCCGTCAGCCGTTCATCTTCCTCGGTCTGGGGATCCTGCTCACCACCGTGGCCGACAGCACCTTTGCGTACCTCACCACGGTGCAGAACTTCGACGCCTCCAACCCGGCCGACGTCGGCTGGACGCTGGGATACCTGCTCATCGCCCTCGGGGCCCTGCGGGCGATGACGACGCCCAAGGGTGAAGAGCGTCCCGTGAAGCAGACCCGCTGGCGCATGGCGCTGCCCTACGCGCCGATGGCCGCCGCAGGACTGGTGGTCGCGGTGGACTCGCTGCGCGGAGTCCGGCTGGACGCGTTCATGCTCTGGGACAGTCTCGGCATCGTCTGCGTCGTGCTCGTTCGCCAGTACCTCCTGGTGCGTGACACGCGCTCCCTGGGTCTCCAGCTCCAGGAGCAGAACCGCCAGCTCGATCACCTCGTCGAGGAGCGGACCCGTGAGCTGGATCACAGTCTCGAGGGTCTGCGCGAGGCCAACGACCGCCGCAAGGGGCTGCTGCTGCGCCTCGTGACCCTCCAGGACGAGGAGCGCCGGCGGCTGTCGGTGATCATCCACGACGACATGCTGCAGTGGATGACCGTCGGCCACACCCGGCTGCAGCTCGCCCAGCGGGGCATCACCGATGCGAAGCTGGGTGCATCCCTGGAGCGGGCCGACGACGCGGTCCAGGCATCGATCTCGAGGATGCGGATGCTGATGACCGAGCTCCACCCTCAGGTGGTGGAGCGCGGGTTCACCACCGCGCTGGAGCAGTACCTGGAGCAGGTGGAACGAGACGGCGACCTCCGCTGCACCCTCGAGGGCGGGTTTGCCGAAGAGCCCTCCGGAACCGTGGCCACAACCCTCTACCGGATCACCTGCGAAGCCGTGGTCAACGCGCGCAAGCACGCCACCGAGTCGGCGCTCACGGTCACCCTCAGCGACACCCGGGACGGCTACGCGGTGTGCGTCCGCGATGACGGGCCGGGGTTCGTCCCCGAGGGGACGGGGTACTCGCCGACCGGGCACGTGGGGCTCAGTGCCATGCGGGAGCGCGCCGAGGCCCTGGGTGGATCGTGGTCTCTGCACAGCCGGCCCGGGGAGGGGACGCGCGTGGAGTTCTGCCTGCCGCACGCGCCCGCGATCTCGGCGCCTCCGGGCTCCGGGGCCGTCCTGGACGAGGAGCTCCTCGCCGCCGTGGCCGGCCTGGGCGTCGAGGTCCCCAATCCGACCCATCCCCTGACGGTCCTGACGCAACTGCCCTTGGCGTCCCAGGTGGACGCGATCGAGGCCGAGGCGCTCGTCTAGAGGGCGGCGGCCGCGCGGGCGGCCCCGTCGAGCGGCCCCGGTGGCCGGCCCGGAGCCAGCGCGGCATGCCGGCCGGTGCGGTCACACTACGGACCGTGAGACTCGGCGGATCGTGAGAGTCGGCCTGCTGCTCGGGTTCTGGGGCGAGGCCGGTCCGCCGCCCGAACTGCTGGAGACCGTGCGTGCGGCGGAGGGCCTCGGCTACGAGTCGGTCTGGACCTCCGAGGCCTCCGGCTCCGACGCGCTGACCCCACTCGCCTGGATCGGCGCGCACACGACCACGATGCGGCTGGGCACATGCATCATGCACATGGCCGCCCGGGCACCGGCGGCGACGGCCATGGCGGCCCTCTCGCTGGACCACCTCTCGGGTGGGCGCTTCGTGCTCGGTCTCGGCGTCTCTGGCCCCGAGCTGGTCGAGGGGTGGTACGGGCAGCCCTTCGACCCGCCGCTGGGGCGAACCCGCGACTACATCGAGATCGTCCGCCGGGTGCTCCTTCGACGCGAGCCGGTGGAGTACCAGGGCCGATACCTCTCGCTGCCCCTCGCGGGAGGCTCGGGGCTGGGCCGGCCGTTCCGCTCCATGGTGCGCCCGTTCCGGCCCGATCTCCCCATCGTGCTCGCCGCGGAGGGCCCGAGGAACGTCGCGCTTGCCCGCGAGATCGCCGACGGCTGGATGGCGACCTACTACTCGCCGTATCGCGACGCCCACCATCGTGCGGCTCTGGCCGAGGGCGCGGCGCGTCCCGGGGCTCACGCGACCACCGAGAGCTTCGAGATCCTGGGTACGGTCCCCCTCATCGTCGACGACGACGTCGAGGCCGCCGCGGACCGTCTGCGGGGCCTCTTCGCCATGTTCATCGGAGGGATGGGTCCGAGCGGCCGCAACTTCCACTACAACGCGTTCGTGCGGATGGGCCACGAGGGCGTGGCCACCCGGGTGCACGAGCTCTGGACCGCCGGCCGGACCCGGGAGGCAGCGGCCGCGATCCCCACCGCCGTGGTCGAGCAGGTCGCCCTGATCGGCCCCCCCGCCAAGATCCGCGAGGAGCTGGTGGAGTGGAGGCGTTCGCTGCTGACGACCCTGCTGGTGCACGTCCCACCCGGGGTGAGCGGGGTGCGCCAGGTCGCCGAGATCGTGCTCGGCGGCTGAGCGCGGTGCGGTGGGCTCGGGACCTTGAGCCCTGCCCTCTGCATCGCCGGCCATCGCCGCGGCCGGACGTCCGTCCCTGGTGTCCGCTCCCCGGATGACCGACCCTGGGCGATGAGAGTGGGCCACCAGGGGGATGCGAGATGGTAGCGATGAACCAGCGGGGCGCGCGGGCCCAGCGGTGGCGAGATGGGGTGGCGCTGATCGTCGTGCTCGCCGACCTCGCGACCTACGTCGCGCTGCTCCACCAGGGCAGCGTCGGGTTCATCAAGGACCCCCGGGCCATGGCCTCGATCGTGCTGATCAGCACCGTCCTGCTCTGCCCGATGTCGGCCGGCTACGGCCAGCAGTCCAACCTCTGGACCGGTGTGATCGGGCTGCTCGGCGCCGCCACCCTGGGCCTGGGAATCGCCACCCTGGCCGGCGACGGCTGGGGGACGCTGTCCGCGCTCATGATCGGGATGGGCGCGATGTGGCTGCTCTCGGTGACCCACCACATGGTGATGGGTGATCCGGCCTCCACGCCCGGCCGCGCGGTCCACGCACCGCCGGGGAGGGACGAGCCCCCCAACGCATCGATACTGGTGGCCTACTCGAGCCGTCACGGCTTCACCCAGGGCATCGCCGACCGGATCGCCACGACGCTCCGGGAGTCCGGGTGGACGGTGGACGAGCGGCCCCTGGCCTCGGTGGGCGACGTCACCGGCTACAGCGCCTGCGTGATCGGCAGCGCCGCCTACATCGGCCAGTGGCTGGCGCCGGCGACGGAGTTCGTGCGCAGCCATCGCGACGCGCTGGCCGCCCGGCCCCTCTGGCTGTTCAGCAGCGGCCCGCTCGGGACGTCCACCACCAACGCCCGGGGACGGGATCTCCTGGAGACGTCCGAACCCAAGCAGTTCGCCGAGTTCCGCACCCAGCTGAGGCCCCGTGGCCTGCGGGTCTTCTTCGGCGGCCTGGACCCCAGCCGCCTGGGTCGCGGCGAGCGCCTGGTGCGCGCCGCGCCCGCGATGCGCCAGCTGATGCCGGAGGGCGATTTCCGAGACTGGCCGTCGATCGATGCCTGGGCGCAGGACATCGCACTCGCGCTCTCGGCCACAACGTCGGGGCCGAACTGAGCGTCGCCACCGTCAGGTACGCTCCCGGCACCACCGGCCGGAAGAGCAACCCGGTGGGCTGACCTCACCGGAGGGCGATGCAGCGTGGGCAGCAACGACGACCCGCCCCCCGGTCCGGCCGGAGCGGCGGAGCCGGAGCTGGTGATCCGCCGCTACCGCGACGCCGACCACGACGCGGTATGGGCGCTCCACAACCTCGCCCTCCACCTGGTCGGGGCCCACGCCGGCAACGGGCCGTGGGATGACGACCTGCACCACGTTGGCGCGGTCTACCTCGAGGCCGGCGGCGAGTTCCTGGTCGGCGAGCTCGAGGGCAGGATCGTTGCCATCGGCGCCCTGCGCCGCCACGATCCGACCAGCGCCGAGGTCCGGCGGATGCGGGTGCATCCCGACCTCCAGCGGCGCGGCCACGGGCGCGCCATCCTCCGCCGCCTCGAGGCACGCGCACGCGAGCTCGGCGTCCAACGGCTCTTCCTCGACACCACCGAGCGCCAGCTCCCGGCCATCGCCCTCTACCTCGCGGAAGGCTTCACCGAGACCGGCCGCGGCCAGGTGCTCGGATTCCCGTGCGTCTTCCTGGCCAAGGAGCTCGGCGCGGCCGGGTGACGCGGGGGCGGGGTGGCGCCGGTCTCGGCCACGCCGGAGGCGGCGCCAGTCTCGGCCACGCGGGAGGCGGCGCCGGTCTCGGCCACGCGGGCGGCGCCGGTCGCGGCCGCCCGAACACGGCAGCCCGCGGCCCGCGGGGGGGACAATCGGGAGATGGACGCTCTGGGCGGGATCTTCCTGCTGGCCGGACGGGTGCTGTTCAGCTCCCTCTTCGTCTTCTCGGCGTGGGGTCACATGCGGCGGCATCCCCAGTACGTGGGGATCGCCCGGGGCAAGCTGCCGATCGCCTTCCTGGCCGGGGTTCCCACCGGCGCCTATCTGCTGCTGGCTTCGCTCTCGCTGGTGGCCGGCATCTGGGCGGACGTGGGGGCGCTGATGATCGCCGCCTTCCTGGCGCCCGCGGCGCTGCTCTTCCATCCGTTCTGGAAGTTCTCGGACCCGGCGGCCCGGCGCACCCAGCAGGGCAGCTTCTTCCGCAACGTCACCCTCTTCGGCGCGGCGCTCGCGCTCTTTGCGCTGTTCGGCGCCGCCGGTCACGTCCCGTTCGCCGTCACCGGCCCGGCCATCGACCTGCGTTGAGCGGATGTTGAGCGGATGAAGAAGCGCGTACGCATCGTCGGCGTGGGAGCCGTCGCCGCCGCGGTCGCCGCCTTCTTCCTGCAGCCGCGCAAGGGGGCGGAGCGGCGGGAGGCGGTCCGGCGCGGCGGGGAGCGGCTGGTCCGCGAAGGCTCGAACGTCACCTCCCTGGTGGGCCCCCGTCGCCGCCGGGGTGGCGCCGCGATCGCGGAGCTCCGGGTGGCGATCGCCGACGCCCTGCTCGACGACCTGGGCGCGGACGGCTTCGGTCTGCGGGTGATCGTCGACGACGACGGCACTCTCACCGTGCGCGGCGAGGTGGGCTCGCTGGATCTGATCCGGCGCGCCAGCGAGGTGATCGAGCGCGTCCGAGGCGGGGCCGAGGTCGTCAACCTCGTCCGGCTGCGGACGCCCGCCGGCGGGGGCGCTTTCACCGGCTGAGCCCGGCTCGTGAGCAGGGAACTCCCTGCCATGCTCGCGCGTTGCATGAAGGTGCGCGGGCGCAGGATCGCCGTGTCGGGTGTCGCCGTGGTGATGGCGCTCGCCGCCCTGCCTCCGGTCCTGACCACCGCCGGTGCGCCCACCACCGCGACGGGGTTCGCCGGCACGACCGCGACAGCGGCGGCCGCCCCGCCGGCCTCCGGCGAGCAGTTCGCCATCCAGGTCCTGGACTCCGCGCCCATTCCTCCCGGAGCCCAGGTGTGGACGGCTCCAGCTCCGGGGGACCTGGACGCCGTCACGAGCGTCGCCATCAGCGGTCTCATCGACCTCCACGAGCTCTACCGGGTGGGGGATCCCGCCACGCCGGATCGAAGCGGAGCACTCGACAGCTACGTGTTCGCCCACTTGCCCGCCGGCAGCAGCTCGGCTGGGGGGGACAGCGGCAACGGCCCGCAGGGCGCGACCAGCGGTTTCTTCGTCTCGCTTCCCCTCTCGGGCCCCCACCAGTACTGGGCCCAGCTCCTGTACGAGACCACCGCCGCCCCCGGCGGGGGGTACGTCCTCCGCATCGACGCCGAGGTGGTGTGGGTGCCGGACCGGTCGGGCGCCGAGGCGATCCCCCCGCCCGCGGGCGCGGAGCTCACCGGCTACACCACCCTCTCGCTCATGAATCCCTCCAGCGGCCCGGTGACCGTCGAGCTCGGTCAGGCCGCCGGCGCCCGGCTCGCCGCCGCCGTCAACGCCCTGCCGCTCTCGCCCGAGACCTTCTGCGCAGAGGACGCCCTCCTCTTCACGATCAGCTTCCAGTCCCCCGCCCTCAGCGCGGGCCGCGCGTACTCGGTCTCGGAGGACCTCTGCGGATCCACCGTCTACGTGAGCGCGGGCGGGACCCAGCTGCCGTCGCTCAGCGACACCGCCTGCTCCCTCCGCCGTCTGGTGGCGGGTCTCCTGCCGGTGGCGGCGACAGGGACCCGGGAGGCGGTCGACCACTGCTGACCCGCCGCGCGGCCTGACCACTGGGCGCCGCGCGGCGCCTGCCGTACGATCGGCCCCATGCCCACGCTCCATCCACCCCTCCAGCCCATGCTCTGCCGCTCCGCGGACGACATCCCTCCCGGCCCCGGCCTGGTGTACGAGCCGAAGTGGGATGGCTTCCGCTGCATCGTCTTCCGCGAGGGCGACTCGATCCACCTGGAGAGTCGCAACAGCCTGCCACTCCAGCGCTACTTCCCGGAGCTGCTCGACCCCCTGCGGGCGGCGCTCCCGGAGCTGGCGGTGGTCGACGGTGAGATCGTCATCGCCGGCCCGCGCGGCCTCGACTTCGACGCCCTCCAGCTCCGTCTCCATCCCGCCGAATCCCGGGTGAGGATGCTCGCCGCGGAGAACCCGGCAACGTTCATCGCCTTCGACCTGCTGGCGGTCGGGGAGGACGACCTTCGGGGCCAGCCGCTCCGCCAGCGCGCCCGCCGGCTGGCGGCCGTGCTCATCCCCAACCCCCTGGTCGCGCTCACCCCCCAGACCACCGATCCGGTGGAGGCGGCAAACTGGTTCGAGCGGTATGAGGGGGCCGGCTGCGACGGGGTGGTCGCCAAGCCCCTCGAGTCGACGTACCGGACCGGGGACCGCGGCTGGACCAAGGTCAAGCATCTGCGCACCGTCGACTGCGTGGTCGGCGGATACCGCAAGGACCTGAAGATCGAGGCGGTGGCGTCGCTGCTGCTCGGCCTGTACGACGGCGACGGGATCCTCCACCACGTCGGCCACACCTCGTCCTTCTCGGCCGCCCAGCGCCGCGAGCTGCTGGAGCGGCTGCGGCCCCTGGAGGGCGGGACCTCCTTCGGGGGGGGGAGGACGCCGGGCGGTCCGTCGCGATGGACCAGGGCGCGCGATGCGGACTGGGTGGCCGTGCGTCCCGAGCTGGTCTGCGAGGTCGCCTTCGATCACCTTCAGGGCAATCGCTTCCGCCACGCCTCCCGCTTCCTGCGCTGGCGCCCTGACAAGGCGGCGGCGGAGTGCGGGTACGACCAGCTGCTGCCGCCCCACCCCTTCGACCTGGGGGCGATCCTGCAGACCGGCGCGTAGCCGGCCCGGGTCAGGCCTTGCGGGCCCGCGAAGGGGCCACCCGGCGCGGCTCGCTGTCGCTCTTGGGGAAGTGCGGCGGCCAGGGCGCGTCTCCCAGCCCCTCGCGTTCGTCACGGTCGGCAAGCTCCAGCAGGGAGTCCAGCCGGAAGGCCTCGGCGTCGATGCCGGCACCCGGGTCACCCCTCTGGGCCAATCGGCGTGGCACCGTCTCCACGGTCAGGTCGGCCGGTTCGACGTCGGCCACCTCGTCCCACTCCAGCGGGCAGGAGACCCGCGCATCCGGGACCGGGCGCACCGAGTAGGCGCTGGCGACCGTGCGGTCCCGGGCGTTCTGGTTGTAGTCGATGAACACCCCGTGGCGCTCCTCCTTCCACCACTTGCTGGTGGCGAGGGCGGGGGCGCGGCGCTCGACCTCGCGGGCCAGCGCCAGCGCGGCGCGGCGGACGGCGGTGAAGCCGTGCTCGGGGACGATCCGCACGTTGACGTGGATGCCGCGCGAGCCCGAGGTCTTGGGGTAGCCGCGCAGGCCCATCTCCTCCAGCACCTCGCGCACCACCAGCGCCACCCGGCGGATGTCGGCGAACGGGACGTCGGGCTGGGGGTCGAGGTCGACCCGCAGCTCGTCGGGGTGGTCGGTGTCGGCGCTCCGCACCGGCCACGGGTTGATGTCGATGCAGCCGAGGTTGACCGACCAGAGCAGGGCCGCCGCCGAGTCGATGACCAGCAGGCCGGCGCTGCGTCCGCTCGGGAAGTGGACGGTGGTGGTGCGCAGGTAAGGGGCGTCCCCCACCGGGGCGCGCTTCTGGAAGAAGAAGGGGCCGGCGGCCCCGTTGGGGTAGCGCTTGAGCACCGAGGGCCGGTCGAAGCAGCCGGTCAGCGCACCGCCGGCCACCGCCAGGTAGTACTCGACGAGCTGCCCCTTGGTGATCCCACGCTTCGCGAAGAACACCTTGTCGGGATTGGAGATCGCGAGGTCGTGACCGTCGACCTCGATGCGGTCGGCGCTCACCCCGCGAGGCGATCCGATGCGCGGCGGCGCATCCCCTCGGGCCCGTCCCGCCGCTCCCAGGCGTCGTAGCGCGCGACGATGAGCGGCTCCGCCTCCGCCCAGGTGCGGGCGCGCTGATCGTCGGGGACCTCGATGTGGGTGTTGGCGGCGTGGCTGAAGACGATGACGTCGCGCCGGTCGCGGAGCAGCGCCTCGACGTTGTGGGGCGAGTCCTCGATGTAGAGGTCGGCGTTGACCGCACCCTTCTCACCCATGAAGCAGAGGTCCCAGTAGGGGATGCCGTGGCGGTCCAGCCATTCCACCGTCTGCGCGACCGCGATCTGATGAAAGTGCTCGATGACCAGGCGGTGGGTGATGATCCGGATCCTGATCCCCCGATTGGAGAGCCGGCGCAGGGCGGGCCCTGCTCCCACGATCATGCCCACCTCGAGGAAGAGCTTGCGCTGCACCACCGCGAAGCGGTGCACCTTGTGGAACTCCCCGGGGGCGATGCCCCATTCGGTCATGTCCCAGCCGACGTCGGTGGGGAGCGAGTCGATGTCCCGCCCCAGCCAGTCGGCGACCACCTGGCGCATGAAGGGGTAGTAGTCGGCGCAGACACCGTCCAGGTCGACGCCGAGGACGAACTGCCGCGGGAGCTCGGCCACGGTGGTGATTGTGGCCGAATCGGCGGGCCCCGTCACCCCACCGGGCCCGCGCCGCTGCGGGCGCGGCGCACCCCGCCCACCGCGGAGACCACCACCATCAGGACCACCAGCCCGATGACGATGGGGAGGCTGTAGTTGGAGAGCGATTTGGCGACGTCCTCGGCCGGCTTGCCGATGAAGTACCCGAGGGCCTCGATCTCGGCGATGAAGGCCAGCTCGCCGGCCGCGTCCAGCAGGATGAACTGCCAGAAGGGCATCTTCCGGGGCTCCCCGGCGAGGAAGTAGAAGACGGCGTTGGGCAGCCAGATCACCGGGGCGAGGAAGACCGCCCAGCCGGCCCAGCGGGCGAAGATCCGCTCCCCCCGCGCCATCCGCCGCTCCCAGCGGGGGTCGCTGCGCCCGAGGAACTGGATCAGGGCGCGGCCGTAGCGGCGGCCGCCGTAGAAGTAGCAGGGGTCGGTGCACATCGTGATCGGGAGGGGCGCGAGCAGCGCCACCCAGATGCTCAGACCGGAGGTGCGGACCGCCGCCCCGGTCAGGATCATCGACGCCGTGGAGCCCCGCAGCAGCGCCGCCTGCACCGGCTGGTTGTGGAGGATCAGCCAGGTGCCCAGCGGCAGTCCGGCGTAGTAGTAGATCGAGCTGGCCACCAGGGGCCCGACGATCAGGACGTCCAGCCATCCCCAGTGCCCCTCGATGAGACGCTGGCGTGGCGGGAGAGGGGCTGGGTCACCGGCGGACCGAGCCGCCTCGGTGGGCGGGGAGCCGGCGGCTGGGTCGCGGGCCGGGAGTGCCGGCTCGGAGGTCACCCGGGCATTGTCGCTGGCGGCGGAGCTCGGGCGGCCTCACCCGGTGCGGCGGCTCTCCGCGGTCCGACCACCCCCGCGGCCGCCGCACCCCGGCCGGGGGCATCCCCCGGGCCAGCCGGCCGCAGGGTTCAGGCGACCTCCGCCTCGGTGCCGGCCGGGCATCCCCCTCGGGCACGGCGCAGCGAGGGACGGCGATCGCCCGCGAGCAGCACGACCACCGCGACCACGATGAGCCCGCCGGCCAGCAGCGTGGTGGGGCTCACCGTCTCGCCGACGAAGGCCCAGCCGAGCAGCACCGCCACCAGCGGGTTGACGTACGCGTAGCTCGACGCCGCCTGGGGGGAGACCCTGCCGTTGAGGTAGGTGTAGGCGCTGTAGCCGACCAGCGAGCCGGCCACCACCAGGTAGGCGAATCCCGCCACCGAGACCCCCGAGATCGCCGCCGGGTGGAACTGCCCCCACTCCCCGAGCAGGCCGGCCGCCACGCAGAGGACGGCGCCCCCGCAGAGCATCTCCATGGAGGTCGCGAGCAGCGGCCGCCGCGGCATCGGAGCGGTCCGGGCATACATGGAGCCCAATGCCCAGGAGAGCGGGGAGACCAGCGTGAAGGCGATCCAGAGCGGGGAGACGGCGCCGGCGCTGCCGGGACGGAGCATCAGGGCGACGCCCACCAGTCCCGCCAGCAGCCCCGCCGCTCCCACGCGGCTGACCCGCTGCACCCTGGCGAAGTGGCCGAACACCGCCATCCAGAGTGGCACGGTGGCGACCAGCAGAGCGACCAGACCGGACGCGACGTGCTGCTCGGCGAGGGTGATCACCCCGTTGCTGGCGCAGAGCAGCAGCGATCCGATGACCAGGGACGAGCGCCAGTGCACCGCCGTCAGGCGGTCGTGAGCGCGATCGCCGGTCAGGTAGGCGAGCGGAAAGAGAAGGGCGCCGGCGACCAGGAAGCGGAGGCCCGCCATGGCGAGCGGGGGCATGGTCTCGATCGCGAACCGGATGGCGAGGTAGGTGGAGCCCCAGATCAGGAAGACGGCGGCGAAGCAGGCGATCAGGAGGGGGGTGAGGCGGGTGCGGGTCACTCCGTCATCCGCCGTCGCCGGGCGGCGGGAACCGCCGCCGCACCCGGCCCACGCTCGGCGGCTCGTCGATGCCCTCCCCCAGTTCGGGGTCGGGACGGGGTGCGCCCGCGACCATCCGGAGCGGGACCACCCCCGCCCAGACTCCCGGCGGGCGGTCGGAGGCCGGGTCGAGGGGAGGGCCGCTGCGGACCTTGGCCGAGCACTCGGCCAGGTCCAGGGCGATCACGGCGGTGGTCTCCAGCTCCCGGGGGGTCGGCTGTCGCACCTCGTCCCACCGCCCCGGGATGGCCTGCTCGACCACGGCGCGCAGCGCGGCCCGGCGCTCCTCCGGGTCGGTGACCGCGCGGGCGCGGCCCCTCACCACGACGCTCCGGTAGTTCATCGAGTGACCGAAGGCGGAGCGGGCCATGACCAGGCCGTCCACGTGGGTGACGGTGACGCAGGCGCCCTCCAGGGCCGCCGCCAGGCTGCGGTTGGACGCGGCGCCGTGCAGGTAGAGCGTCTCCCCGACGCGGCCGAACCCGGTCGGGAGGACCAGAGGCTCCCCCTCAACGACCACCCCCAGGTGGCAGATCAGCGCCCCGTCGAGGATGGCATCGATCGTCGCCCGATCGTAGCGAGCGCGCTCCGGGTGCCGCCGGACCTCGACCCGAGGGCTGGCCGGGCCGGCCTGGGCGGATCTCCGCGGGGGTGCGCTGGCGGTGGGTTCTTCCGTCATATGTTATGGTACAAAGTGGTGAACGTTACTGAACTATTTTACACGACCGGCCGGCGCGCCGCCGACCTCGCCGCCGCTGTCGAGGGGGCCGTGCGCGATGGCCGCCTCCAGCCCGGCGAGCGGCTGCCCACGGTCCGGAGGGTGGCCGCGGAGCTGGGGGTGAGCCCGGCGACGGTGGCCGCGGCCTACCGGGAGCTGGGCCGGCGCGGGCTGGCGGTCGGTGCCGGGCGCTCGGGGACCTCGATCGCCCCCCGGCCCCCCCTCCATGCCGGGGTCGGGACGCGGCCGCGCCCGGGGCTCCGCGACCTTGCCCAGGGCCACCCCGATCCGCGCCTGCTGCCCGACTGGAGCCGGGCCCTGGCCGGCCTGCCTCGCCGCTCGGTGTCGTACGGGGCGCCGCTGGTCGAGGCGGAGCTCGCCGACCTCGCCCGCGAGCGCTTCCGCGCCGACGGCCTCGATGCCTCCCATCTCACCGTGGTGAGCGGCGCCGTCGACGGCATCGAGAGGGTCCTGGGGGCACACCTCCGCGCCGGCGACGCCGTGGCCGTGGAGGACCCCGTCTACCCGCCGATCATCGATCTCGTCCGGGCGATGTCGCTGCGGGCGCTCCCGGTGAGGGTCGACGCCCGGGGGATGCTCGCCGAGGACCTGGAGCAGACCCTCCGGCGTGGCGCCCGGGCGGTGGTGATGACTCCGCGCAGCCAGAACCCGTTCGGCAGCGCCCTCGACGACCTCCGCCGCACCGAGCTGCGCCGGGTGCTGGCGCGCCACCCCGAAGCGCTGGTGGTCGAGGACGACCACGCCGAGGCGGTCGGGGGTGGCACCGTGATCGGGGTCGCCATCCCGGGCTCGCCGGCCTGGGCGGTGGTCCGCTCCGTCTCCAAGACCCTCGGTCCCGACCTCCGCCTGGCGGTCGTCTGCGGCGACGAGGGGACGGTCGCCCGGGTGGCCGGCCGCCTGGCGATGGGTCCGGGATGGGTCAGCCACCTCCTCCAGCGGCTGGTGATCAGCCTCTGGTCGCGCCCCGGCCTCGACCTGATGCTGGCCCAGGCCACCGACACCTACCGGCAGCGCCGAGAGGGGCTCCTCGACGCGCTGGAGCGGCGCGGCATCGCCGCCCACGGGGCCACCGGCTTCAACGTCTGGGTGCCGGTGGAGGCCGAGGCCCCGGTCCTGGACGCCCTCGCCGACGCCGGCTTCGCCGCCCTCTCCGGGGAGCGTTTCCGGATCGCCACCCCGCCCGCGGTGAGGATCACCTGCGCCGGCATGGAACCCTCGGAGGCCGAGGCGGTCGCCGAGGCGGTGGCCACCGCCGGCCGCCAGGGGGTGGCGCGGCTGGCCTGACCTCGCCCGCCGCGCGGGCATGGCCGGCGACGGCCAGAAGTGGATCACCACCCTTCCAGCCGCCCACCCGGGAGAGTTGGAGCGCCGTGCGGTGACGGCGAGGCCGGGGTGGACGCCGATGGTGGACGCCGTCTGCTCCGGCGTCCACCACCGGTTCGAGGTCGCGACGACCCGGCTCGGCTAGCGGCCCCCGAGGCCTTCCGCGCCGGGCATCCCGGTCGCCGGGCGCCGCCGCCACGCTGCGAGCAGCAGCAGGAGCCCGCCCAGCGCGAGCAGCGGGATGCCGGCCCCGGTGGTCGGCGCGGCCGCGGCTCCCGCCCCGGTGGCCGGGACGGGCACCGTGACCACCTGCGAGTCCGTGGTGGCCGTGACACTGCCCGCGTAGCTGGCGTTGCCGGCGTAGACCGCGGTGATGGCGTGGGTTCCGGCCGCCAGGGTGCTGGTGCTCAGCGTGGCCTGGCCGCTGTCCAGGGCCACGGTGCCGATCGGGTAGCCGTCCACCGAGATGGTGACGGAGCCGGTCGGGGTGCCCGATCCGGCGACCAGCTGGACGGTGGCGGTGATGGTCACCGCCTCCCCGGCCGTGGAGGGATTGGGCGAGGAGGTCACGGAGATCGTGGTCGCCGCCTGGGCCACGGTCAGCGTGAAGTCCTGAGTGGCGTCGGGATCGGTGCCGTTGCTCGCCGTGATGGTGAACGGGTAGCTGCCGACCGTCCCGGCCGCCGGGGTGCCCGCCAGGGTCGCGGTGCCATCGCCGTTGTCGGCGAAGGTGACGCCGCTGGGAAGGGTCGCGGCGCCGTCCGACAGCGCCGGAACCGGTCCACCGGTCGCGGCGACGCTGAAGGTGCCGGCCTGACCGATCGTGAACGTGGTGCCGTCCGCGCTGGTGAGCGCCGGGGCGACCGCCAGCTCGGCGACGATGATGACCTCGGGGGAGGTTGCGCCGGCCGTGCTCACGGAGACATCGGTTGCCGACGCCTCGACGTAGCTGGCCCCTCCGCCACCGCCGCCGCCCGCGCCGGAGGCCTCGTAACAGCCGCCCTCACCGCCGCCCGAACCGCCGACCCAGCCGCCGCCGCCGCCGGCACCCATGGAACCGTCACCCTCGACGTCGTCCTCACCGATGCCACCCTGCCCCGGGGAGCCAATGCCTCCCGAGAGCGTCGGGCAGACCGAGGCGTCGCCCGGACCCCCGGCCGCCGCGGTCGCGCTGTCGCCCAGGCCCGCCCCCGAGCCGGCCAGGCCGTCCGGGGAGGCACCGCCGCCCCCGGCACCCGGTCCGGTGACCGTGGTGCCGCCGCTGCCGGCGCTGCCGCCCGCCCCACCGGTGCCGTTCAAGAATCCGTTCTCGCCGCCGCCGCCCCCGCCGCCCGCCACCAGCAGGCGCGGATCGGTGGCGGGAACCGCGGTGTCGGTGCACCCGGCGGCGCTGGCCGAGCAGGTCTGGATGTCCGAGGCCCCACCGCCGGCGCCTCCGAAGTCAGAGTAGCCTCCGCCGCCGTAGCCCGTGGTCCCGCCCCCACTCTCGTAGGCGGGGGAGGGACCCTCGGAGGCGCTCCCCACCTCGACGTAGAGGGTTGGCACCCCCGTGGGTGGCGTGATGGTGGCCTGGACCTCGGCCCCGGAGCCCGCCGCTCCGTCCGGCTGGGTCGGGTTGCCCCCGATGCTGGCGCCGGCCGAGCCAACCACGGTCACCTGCAGGGCGTAGGCGCTCGCGGGGACCGCGTATGCGGTCTCGCCCACGGTGGTGATGGTCGTGGTCTGGGTGGACGGGCTCGCCGTCGGGCTGGCCATGACCGGTGCCGACGAGAGGGAGACGCCGGCCGCGATGGCCGGAAGCACAAGGACGATCGCGCCGAGGCCGTGGCCCCACCGCGAGCTGGAGGACAGGCGCACAGGGATACACATGCGCGCGATTGTGTGACGACGGGATCCGGCATTCCGGAGCGCCACGCGTCCGTCACAGGCTTGGATGCGCGGTATCGCCAGCTCGACACCGAGCCGTGGCGTGGTGGATCAGCAGCTCGGCGCGGTGAGCACGATGATCGTGGCCAGGACGTTGATGCTGGCGTGGATCATCACCCCCGGCCACACCGACCCCGACTTGGCGTAGACGTAGGCGAGCAGCAGCCCGTCGAGGAACACGGGGAGGAAGAGGGTCGGCTCCGCCCACCCGACGTGGGCGGCGGAGAAGAGGGCCGCGCTCACCAGCACCGCTCCCCAGAGCGGGATCCGCCCCTGCAGCCAGCGGAAGGTGAAGCCACGAAAGATGATCTCCTCGGCGATCGGTGCGATCACGGCGGTCGCCAGCAGCGTCAGTGCGATCGAACCGCCGTACTCGCCGCGGATGCCGACGCACTGGTTGGTGGAGTTGGCGGTGGGGAGGATGATCCGGTCGATCACGCCCCCGACGTACTCGAGCACGATCGCGGCGAAACCCAGCGGGATCCCCGCCGCCAGCCAGGGCCAGGGCGGCAGGCGCAGGCCGAGAGCGGTCAGCGGTGTGTGCCGGCGCCAGCCCACCAGCAGGCCGATCAGGAGCAGGCAGGCGCCGTACACGGCGATCTCGTCCGCGTAGGAGAGGGCGACCGCGCCGCCGCTGCCGGCGGTGATGTTCAACCCCTGCGCGGTGATCCCGGCGACCCAGTTGGCCCCGAAGATGATCGGGAGCAGGGCGATCAGCACCGGGACCACGTCGGTCCAGGTCCAGGTGGACCGGGTCACCGGCGGGTCGGAGAGCACCCGGGCGGTGGGCACGAGCGGGGCGGGCAGCGGCGGCCGGGCCGGCGCCATGGTCCAGCCGTAGGGGCCGGGGACCCACGCCAGCGGCAGCGGCCGGATCGCCATCACCAGGCTGCTGGCCATCCGGTCGGGGAGCCCGCGGCGCCAGGCGTCGGCCAGTGCCGGGACGAAGCCGGCGCCGCAGGTCAGCAGCGACCACCACCACCCCGCGGCTCGGAGCAGCGCCTGACCCCAGCCGAGCCGGCCCCCGCCGCGGGCGTCGACCACCCGCAGGCCCAGGATGCGCATCGCCGGGGTGGCCCCCGACCGCCAGCCCACCGCCGGGTAGACGAAGGGGGTGGCGACCGCCGCCAGCACGTAGACGAGCAACCCGGCGAGAACCCCGGGCGAGCTCGCCGTCGCCGCAGAGATCCTGGTGGCCGGAGAGATCGCCGCCTCCACGATGCCGCCGCCGACCACCAGCCCGGCCACGATGATCATCCCGATGAAGGCGCCGTCGAGGGCGAACGCTCCGAGCCGGCGCCCGATCCCCGCCAGCACCATCTCCCGGCCCGGGAGCACCGCCGGCGGCGGCGGGGGTGGCGCCACCTGCCAGGACGGCCGGTCGCCCGCCTCGAGCGGCGTCCAACCTCCTGGCGGCCGCGGTGCAGAGGGGGGCGTCCATCCTCCCTGCGGCGGCGGCGGTTCCGAGGGGGGCGTCCATCCTCCCGGCGGTGCCGGGGGAGGCACGGGCCAGACCGGACCCGCCGGTGGCGCGGGCGGCCACCCCGGTGGCGCGGTTGACCACCCCGGCGGGGGCCTGAGCGGGGGAGGGGGAGGTGGGGGTGGGGGAGCCGGGTCCATGGGGGCGGGTGCCGGCGGATTGTAGTCGCTGCTCGCCGGGTCGATGGGGCGACCGGGATCAGTAGGCGGCGGTGCTCGCGCCTTCGACCACCGGCTCGCCGGCCAGGTTGTCCGCCGGTTCGGCGCGCCAGGAGGGGACCGCCGACCACGCCGGCCCAAAGGGCCAGCCCGGGTCGTCCAGCCAGGAGAGGCCGTCGCGGCCTCGGAAGTGCAGCTGCGGCCAGCCGTGCTGGACGGCTGCGGCGCGCAGCCGCCGGTCCGGGTTCACCGCACTCGGGTTGCCGACCGCCTCCAGCATCGGGATGTCCCCGGTGCCGTCGCCGTAGGCGAAGGAGCGCTCCAGGTCGACCCGGTAGGCCACCGCCAGCCGGCGGACCGCCGCCACCTTGGCGGCGCCGTGGCAGAGTGCCACCGTGCCGGTGTAGCGGCCGTCGACGACCTCGGCCTCGGAGGCGACCACCCCGTCGGCGCCGACGATCCCCCCGAGGCGATCGATCAGCTCGTGGGTGGACGCCGAGACCAGGAAGACCAGGTGACCTCGGGAGCGGTGCCAGGCGATCAGCTGGAGCGCCTCGCCGTACACCCGCGGCGCCAGCACCACCGGGATCGCGCGGTCGGCGACCCGCCGCAGCGCCACCGCGTCCAGACCGCGCGCGGCGCTCCCGATGCGGCGGACCGCCCGCTGGATCTCGTCCTCGGAGAAGCCGCGAGCGCTGAACTGGAGCCCGCGCACCGCTGCCGTCAGCAGCGCTCGGCGGGGGATGAGCCCGGCACGGCAGAGGGGGCCCGCCAGGGCGAGCATCGACGAGCCGCGCACCAGGGTGCGATCGACGTCGAAGAAGGCTGCGATCCGCCAGGGGTGCGGTTCCGCGACTACCATCCCCGCCCATGCAACCACGAATGCCCCTCCCTCCGCCGGAAATCGGCCAGCTGTTAACCGTTGGTCGCACGCGTCTTAGGGAATCGACGGCGATCGACCACTGGCGCGGCGCCATCGCCCGCGAGGATGCCGAGGACCTCCTCGCCCTCGCCCTCGGGGTGGAGGTGGAGGCACTCGACCCGGAGGCGCTGGTTCCGGCGCGGGTGGAGAGACGCTACCGCGGCTACCTGGAGCGCCGCGCCGCGGGCGAGCCGGTGGCGCTGATCCGTGGTGCCGTCCATTTCGCCGGGCTGACCCTGAAGGTCCGCCCCGGCGTCTTTGTGCCCCGGGGATCCAGCGAGCTGCTCGCCGAGGCGGCGATCGCGGCGCTCCGCCGGCGCTCCGTCAAGGTCGCCGTGGACGTCGCCTGCGGGGCGGCCCCGGTCGCCTGTGCGGTGGCCGCCGCGCTGCCATCGGCCGAGGTCTGGGGCCTGGACATCGACCCCGCCGCCGTCGCCCTCAGCCGGGCGAACGCGCGCCGCAACCACCTCGTCAACGCCCGCTTCCGGGTCTCCGACCTCCTGACCGGGCTACCCACCCGGCTGCGCGACGAGGTGGGCGCGCTCACCATGCACCCCCCGTACGTCGCCCGGCGCGAGGTTCGCGCCCTTCCCCGCGAGATCCGGGGGTTCGAGCCCCGGCACACCCTCACCGACGGATCCGACGACGGGCTGGGCCTGGTGCGTGGCCTGGTCGAGCAGGCCCCGGGGTGGCTGCGCCGGGGCGGCGTGGTGCTCTTCGAGGTGGCCCCCTACCTGAGCCGGCCGGTCCAGTCACTGCTCCGCGGGGCCGATCTCGAGGTGTCGGTGCGGGCGGACCCGGGCGGGCTCACCCGGGTGGTCGGGGGCCGGCGCCGCTGAGCTCAGCCGTCGAGGTCGACGCCCGCGGTGCTCAGCGCGTCGGTGCCGGCGGTGAGCGCGGATTCGCCCCTGGCCTCCAGGCCGGGGCTGCCGTCCGCCACCCCGGTGGCCAGGTCGGTCCCGGCGGTCGCATAGTCGCGAAACGCCGTGCGCAGATGGGGGTCGGCGGCCACCTCGGCCGCGGTCGCCGGGTGGTGGTCCCGGATGTCGGCCAGCGCCGCCGATGCCACCCGGTCCAGCTCGCCGGCGGCGCTCTCGCAGGCGGCCCCGGGCGTGCCGGTGCAGGCGGGGTCCATCGCCGCCAGCGGGACCAGGACGTCGCAGATGTCCTTCACCGCCGCCGCGGTGTAGGCGTCGGGCGGGCTCCCGCCGCTGCAGTCGACCCCGGCCTGGATGGGTGGCTCGCCACCTCCCGACGGGGTGCTCGACACCGGCAGCGGGGTGGGCGTGCGGGTGGCGGCGGACGGACCGGGGGAGGAGCTGCGGTCGACGAGCAGGTAGCCGCCCGCGCCGGCCGCCAGGGCGACCACCACCCCGCCGGCGATGAGCGCGGCCAGCCGCCACCCGCCTCCGCGAGGCGCCCTCGCGGGGTGGGGCGCCGGCCCCTGCGGCCCCGGCGGGAGAGGCGGCCCGGGGGCGCCCCAACCCCTGTCGAACGGCCCCGGGGGGTTGGGCGGTGGGCTCCACGCCGTCCATCCCGGTGGCGTCGACTCTCCCCAGGGCGGCGGTGGGGGAGGCGGAGGTTGAGGCGGCGAGGGGAGCTGAGAGCGGGGTGGGAGCTCGGATGGCGGGGGCGGCGGAGGCTCGTGGTTCACGGGTGAGAGGGCAAGTCTGAAGCCTCACCGGCTCCCGGGTGCCCACAGCCGGCCGCCGTATACTCGATCGCGAACGCGCGCCCGTAGCTCAGTTGGATAGAGCGCCGGCCTCCGGAGCCGGATGCGGGGGTTCAAGTCCCTCCGGGCGTACTTCGTCAGCGCAGCCCTCGCCGCGCGCCTCGCCGCGCGCATCCCGCCAGTTCTGGCCGCGCGTCTCGCCGCGCGGATCCCGATGGTGTCGCTGCGGATCCCACCGGTGCCCCCACCCGACTCGCCATGCGCATCCGGCTCCCCCGGCCACCGCTGCAGACGAGGACCACCGCCGAAGGACCCGCGGCCAGCCACCGGGGGGCCCGCCACGAGTCGGGGAGCGTCAGGCGGTGGCCCGCGCGTCCCTCATCGTCAGCGAGACCAGCCCGGTGAGGACCCACCCCCCGACGATGGCCAGGAGAAGGACCAGCAGGTCGCTCCACTGGAGGGTCAGGTTCGAGAACCGGGGCACGCTGGCGAAGATCCCGTTGAACGGCGATGCCAGCGTCGACCCCGCCACCATGATCACGTGGGCGAACCCGGTGTCGCGGGCCGCGATCAGGCGGAAGACGAAGTCCAGGCCCACGATGGCGTCGATGACGCCGACGATGAGCCAGACCAGGCGGATGAAGAGGTGCCCGGCGCTCCGGCCGGCGGGTCGAGCGGGGCGGTACACGACCGCCGGCGGGGCGGTCGCCACCCTGCGTCCGGTGATGGTGGTGGTCGGCTCCATCTCCGTCACCACGGGCTCCCCGGTCTCGGCGTCTCGGGCTCTCTGCGTGATCATCACCACGACCTCCCTGCCCGCACCCGGCCTCGCGGCTGGATTTAGGCCATCACGAGTGTCATAACTAATGATATCAGTTATGTCGGAAGATGGCGAGGCTCGGGACCGCTACCACCACTCGAACGGGCGACCGTCCCACTCGTCCAGCCGGGGGTACCAGGGGTGGTCGGCCAGCTCCTCCACCCTGGCCTCCAGCGCGTCGACCTCGGCGGCCGTCAGCAGGCCGCGGAGCGCGGCCCGCAGCCGGTCGCGGACGGCTCCGTCGCGCAGCCCGCGCACCAGCTCGGCGTCCCCGGGCTCGAGGTCGTCGCCGCCCAGGTGGAGGAGCACGGTTCGCTGCCGCGGGTAGGGGAGGAAGGTGAGGGCGTTGTCGATTCCCCAGAGGTGGCCCTCGCCGTCGAGCAGGAGGTGGGCCCGCTTGCGGTCGGCGTTGTTGGCCAGGATGTCGAAGGCCGCGACCCGGCGCAGCTGCGCCTCCAGTGCGGCGGTGGCGGTCTCGGGGAGATCCTCATCCCCGTTGTGGACGTAGAGCTGGACGCTCCCCGGCCCGTGCGGTCCGTCGCGAAGCGCGGTGGCGGGCACCACCGCCATGCCGGCGGCGGCGCTCAGCAGGTAGGCGGCCCGCTCGCGGAGATGCAGGGTGTGGCGCGCGAAGTCGTGGAGCGGCCGCTCCCCCCGGGCCGGCTTGTAGATCGCCCGCAGCGGCTGTCCGGCGACGCTCGGGTCGGGGGCGTCCAGCTCGAGCAGGAAGACGGCGTTGCTGGAGTAGACCACCCTGCCCATGGCCCGCACCGGCGCGGTGGCGAGCTGCTCGAGGACGGCGGCGTCCGCCGGCGAGGCCAGGGCGGCCAGGTCCTCGGCGGCCTCGCGGAACCGGCGCTGGGTGGCGGCGGCGTCAGCGTCGTCGGCGAGCCGGGGAAGCCGCATCCCGGGTCCCGGGTCCAGGTGCCTGCGGTGGCGCCGCCGCTGCCGGTCAACGTCCATGCGGTGATGCTAGCGGCGCCCGGCGGCCCCGTCCCCCTGGCGCTCGGCCCCTTGCCGCCTATCCCCGGCGCCGGGCGCGCACCGCCTGGACACCGACCGCGGCGAGCAGTATCAGGATGCCCAGCACGATCAGGATCACCGCGGCCCCGCTGGGGGTCGCGTCCAGGCCGGTGATGAGGAGGACAACCGCGATGGCGATGAGCGCGAGGTTGAGGAACCACCGCCGCCAGCTCGAGGCCGTTCGAGCCGGCCGGCGGGTGCCGGCCGCGTGGGCGGTCTCATCACGCCCGCGCCGGTGAGCCCGCCCGTCGCCCGGATCCCCTCCGCCCGGCGGCAGGTCGTCGCGGCCGAGCTCGGACCACCACTCCGGAGGTACGTTCGTCGACCGCGAATCCGGGGGGAGCCCATGGGTCGGACGGTAGTCGTCGTCAGGCATCACGTCCCACTGCGCACGCCGTGCGGTCCGCGGGCTTCCACGTGGACGACGAGATGCGGCCGCCAGATGATGATACCCCCGACCGCGCGCCGGGTCGACCGCCGTGCGGCCCGTTCCTGGAGGACGGCCGGGCCGGGGCCCGCCCGGGTCCGCCCGCCGGAGCTCGCGCGTGCCCGCGGCTGAGCCCGCGCCTCCCGCGGGCGCCTCTCTGCACGCTCTGCAGGCCGCCCATCGCGCCTGCACGCGCTGCGTCGACGCGGGCCTCCTCGCGGCCGCCAACCCGGTCTTCAGCGGCCGCCCGGGGCAGCGGATCCTGCTGGTGGGACAGGCCCCGGGACCGGTCGAGAACGACGGGCAGCGGCCCTTCGCGGGTCGCGCCGGCCGCCAGCTGATGCGCTGGTTCGAGAGGGGTGGCTTTGCCGGCGATGCCGACGTCCGGCGCCGCGTCTACATGACCTCGATGACCACCTGCTTCCCCGGGCGCACCCCCGACGGCCGTGGTGATCGACGTCCCAGCGCTCGCGAGGTCGCCCTCTGCGCGGCCTGGCTGGACGGAGACCTGGCGCGGCTGCGGCCGAGACTGGTGCTCCCCATCGGGACCCTCGCGCTCTCCCGCTTCCTGCCCGGGATGGGGCTGGAGGCCGCTGTCGGGCGGCTCTTCGACGCCTCGGGAGCCGACGCGGAGGCGGGCCACGCCGCCCCCCTCTTGCTCCCCCTCCCCCACCCCTCGGGACAGAGCCGCTGGCTCAACGACGCGGCCCACATCGCCCGCCTGGAGCGGGCTCTCGCCCGATTGCCCGAGCTGGTCGCCTGGGCCGAATCCAGATGAGCGAGCGATGCTATGATCGGACGCTGTTTGTGCCCCCGCACAGTGAGAGACAGGGTGCCGCCGTGCCCGACAACGAAACCAGGCCGACGCCCGCCGTCAGCGGCGGTGTCAAGGACGCCGAGGACATCCTCGAGCGGATCTTCACCCCGCGGCCCAAGGCGTCCCCTGCCGAGCAGGCGGAGCGAGTGCTGCGCCGCCCGCGGCGGCTCGTCTACTGCGCCATCAGCAATCGCAACTTCTACTGGCGGCAGCACATCAGCAAGTTCGTCCTCGACGAGGGTGCGGTCCCGATCGTCCCGTTCATGCTCTTCGACTACTACCTGCTTCACACCGTCCCCAAGGAGACGGTGCGCGAGGCCTTCAACAATCTGATCGTCAAGTCCGACGAGATGTGGGTCTTCGGGACCATCTCGCTCGGGGTGAAGGTGCAGATCGGGATCGCCAAGCGGTTCCACAAAGCGGTCCGCTACTACGACATCACCGACCTGCCGTACCGGGTCGTGTCGGTCCCTGAGGCGATGGTCCGCGAGGAATGAGCGAGCCGGCGGTGGAGGGGTCGCGACCTCCCCTGCTGGTGGTCATCGAGCACGCTGAGGACGAGGGCCCCGGCCTGATCGGCGAGATCGCCACCGGGTTCGGCATGCAGGTGCGGCGGCTCAGCGCCGTCGATCCGCTGCCCGCCCTCGACGGCGTGACCGCCCTGGTGGTGATGGGCGGTCCCCAGAGCGTGCATGAGCCCGACCGGCGGCTCCGTGACGAGGTGGTGCTTCTCCACGAGGCGGTGACCCGCGGGCTGCCGGTGCTCGGGGTGTGCCTCGGCGCCCAGCTCGCGGCCGCCGCCTGCGGCGCGCCGGTGCGGCCCGGGCCGCGCGGGCCGGAGCTCGGTCTGGGGGCGGTCACCCTGACCGCGCCCGGGCGCGACGACCCCGTCTTCGCGGGCTGCGGACCGACGCTGGCGGTGCTCCACTGGCACGCCGACACCTTCGACCTCCCCCGCGGCTCCTGCCACCTGGCCCACAGCGAGGCGTATCCCAACCAGGCGTTCCGGCTTGGCCGCGCCTACGGTTTCCAGTTCCACGTCGAGGTCGACGGCGCGCTGCTGAGCGCCTGGGCCCGGCACCTCCCGCTGCCCGATGACGCGCGGGAGTGGCTGCGGCGCACCGACGCCGAGCGGCGCGGGGTGGTCGCGCGCTGGCTCCGGCAGGCCCTCGACGCGGTCCCCTGAGGAGGTCGGGGCGGCCGGGCGGCGTGATCCCTCAGCGCCAGCGGCCGCGCATCTCCTCGCGCCACTCCGGGAAGTAGCGCTCGATCAGGGTGAGGTCGAAGCGGGGCAGGATCGAGCCGACCGGCTCCCTCTCCAGGAGGAAGGCGAACGACTGCTGCACCAGCGCCTGCGCGTCGGGGGCGCCCAGCTCCCCGGCCAGCCCGTCGCTCGCGGTCACCGCGAAGCTCCATCCCTCGACACGCACCGCGAACTCCCCGCCACCCTGGGGCACCACCTCGATCCGCGCCACCGGCGCCGACCCTACGGTGCCGCGGCCGGCGTCACCGCCGCGCCCGAGGAGTCGCGGAGAGTCCAGCTGCCGTTCCAGGTCCAGGTGTAGGGGACCGGGTCGGTGCCGCAGGTGACGCAGATCCCACCGAAGAGCACCACCTGGCCGTCGCCGGCGTCGTAGGCGACCGAGGAGTCGCCGGCCGCGGGGCTGGACGAGACCTCGGTCCAGATGCCGCTGGCTCCGCCGCCCTGCAGGTACGTCCCCGCGGACGACACCAGCAGCGCACCCTGGGCCGACGTGGTCAGCTCCCAGGACGCCGACAGCGCGGACGCGGCCGGGATCGAGTCCGGGCTCCAGGTTGCGCCGTTCCACGACCATGCCGGCGGCGCCGTGGAGGTGGTGACGGTGTTGCCGGCGCACCCGCCGGGGGCCTCGAGCAGGTCCAGCCCCCCCGACGCGGGGTCGAAGGCGAGCCCGTCCACCGACGCCGCTGGGGGTGAGGTCGCGGGGTGGAGCTGTATCCAGGACCCGCCCCCCCACCGCCAGGTCTCGGTGGCCTGGCAGTCGGGGCTGCCGGTGACCAGGATGAGCTGTCCGGTCGCCTCGTCGGTGGCCATCGCGTCGGGCAGCTCCGATGCCGGCAGCCCGCCCGACGGCTGCGCGGTCCACGACGACCCGTTCCAGGTCCACGAGGCGTCGGCCTCGATCAGGCCGTTGGTCCGGTTGGACTGGTCGCCGCCGGTGAGCACCACCTCCTTGGTGGCCGGGTCGTAGCCGAGCAGGGCCGCGCTCAGAGGCGGCGGCGACGTCGACGGGTCGAGCTCACGCCACTCCACGCCGTTCCAGCTCCAGGTGTCGGCGAGCGTGCGCAGGCCCGAGCCTCCGATGACCAGACCCCCGTAGAGGATGACGTCGCCGTCGGCGCCGTCGTAGGCCATCGCCGCGTCCACCCGGGCGGAGGGGCGGTCCGGGGGGGCGGCGGGGAGTGCGATCGCGGTGGGGGTCGGGGTCACCACCGCCGGCGGCGCGCGATGCGCGGGGGTCAGCACCACCGCGCCGGCCGCGGCGGCCACCAGCGTCGCCAGGGCGGTGCCCACCACCACGCTCCGGCGGGTGAGGACCCTGCCGTGGCGCCCCGCCGCGCCCGGGGTGCCGGCCGCCGCCGCCGGGTCGAGCTCGAAGTCCGCGCTCTCCGGCGCCGTCTCCGGCAGGACCGGGGCGGGCGGTCCGCCGCCGCCGGCGCCCAGCGTGCGCTGGAGACGGTGGATCGGGTGGCGCGCCTCATCGTCCCAGCCGCCGGAGGCGGCTCGGGCGGTGCGGTCCCGAGGGGGCTCTCCCTCCGGGGCGGTGGGCCCTGCGTCGGTCATGGTGTGGCGTCCGTGCCCTCAACCGTACGCCGCCCGCGGTCCGGCGCAAGGGATCGCATCGCGGCCGATCGGGGGCGGGCGGGGGCGCGGGTGAAACTAGATGCGGCGGATCATCTCCCGCTCGATCGCCTCGCGGGTCCGCCTGACCAGCGGCGCCAGCCGGTGCTCGCGGAGCGCCTGCTCCATCTGCCGGAGCAGGGAGTAGAGGTTCTTGACCGCCTTCACCAGGTCGCCGACGTCGGCTCCCGGCGGCACGTCGATCTCGGCGAGCGCGACCCCGGAGGCCCACTGGTGCGCCGCCGCCACGAAGTCGAAGGAGAGCGGCCGGAGGGTTGCGACGCCGTGATGCTCCTCGATGGCGCCGAGTCGCTGGAGATCGGCCCGCAGCAGGCGGTGGCCGCGCTCCACGCCCCGGCTGGGCCACTGCCGTCGGGCCGGCGTGGGCCGATCCCGCCCGCGGTCATCGGCGACCAGCATGGTGAGCACGCCCACCAGCTCGGGCGGGGTCAGCTCCTCGAGCCACCCGGCCTGGATCGCATCCGCCACCACCAGGGCGCTCTCCCCGAAGAGCGCCTCGGCCAGCAGCCCGAGCTCGGTCGGCCGGTCGTTCTCGAGGAAGCCCGCCTCGCGCAGCACCCCGCGCAGCGCTCGGAACTCACGCCGGTAGCGGCCTCGAGCCGAGCGCAGCTCCTCCTCGCCATGGCGGAGCGTCTCCGCGACCTCCTCGGTCTCGCGCCGGTGGCCGCGGTGCTCGCTGAGATGGGGGCAGCCGGTGCACGGGCTCTGCTCCAACCGGGCCCGCGACGCCTTCAGGGAGCGCCGCATGGTCTCGAACCTCCCGCCGGGATCGGCGGCGCGGCCGCCGTAGCGGCCGGCACGGCTGTCGCGCCAGTGCTGGCGCTGGGCCCGGCGCACCTCGGTGTCCATGGTCTCGACCTGGGCGGCCAGCCGCAGGTGGCGGGTGAGCGTCACCTCGCTGCAGGCGAGCCGCGGATGCCGGAAGACACGACGCGCGAGATCGTCGCGCAAGGTCTCGAGATTCGCCTTGCGATGCACCCAGTGCTCGCTGCGCAGCAGGGCCTGGTACTGCCCGAAGGAGCGATCCAGCAGCTCCTCGGCCCGCTCCAGGCTCCGCGTCTTGAGCAGGGCCAGAACCATGGTGTAGGTGGGCGCGAACTTCGACTCGACGCTCATCTCGCCGCCGATCGCCGCGTCGTAGATGTCGCGCACGTCGACGTCCGACTCCTTGAGGATGATCCCGTGTCCCAGGGTGTCGATGCCGCGCCGCCCGGCCCGACCCATGAGCTGCGTGAGCTCCGCCGGGGTGAGCGCATGGAAGCCGGTGCCGTCGAACTTGGTGAACGAGGAGACGACGCAGGCCCGCGCCGGCATGTTGAGGCCGAGCGAGAGGGTCTCGGTGGCGAACACCACCTTGACCAGGCCGCGCTGGAAGAGCACCTCGACGGTCTCCTTGGCGTACGGCAGCATGCCGGCGTGGTGCATGGCTATGCCGCGGCGGAGCAGCTTGCCGTCCAGCGCGTCGAGGAACACGCGCCGTTCGTCGTCGTCAGCGATCGCCTCGAGCCGGTGGCCGAGCTCGGTGTCGACCGCCAGCTTCTCGTCCGGCGTGGTGAGGTCGAGGCCGTGCACCGCGCAGCGCGAGATCGCCTCGCGGCAGCCGCGCCGCGAGAAGATGAAGTAGATCGCCGGCAGCATGCCGTTGCCGCGCAGGCGCTCGATGACCTGGAGCAGGTCGTTCTCCGGCGCCCGCCGCGCGTAGCGCAACCGGAGGTCGCCGGCGCTCAGGTTCTGCGCCTTCTCCAGGGTGCCGTGGTCCACCTGGCCGCGCTCGTCGAAGAGCGGCCAGAGCTGGTTGTCGAGGCAGAGCCAGAGCTCGAGGGCGACCGGACGCTCGATCTGGGTCACCACCTCCATGCCCCCGCGGAGCCCGCTCATCCAGGCGGCCACCTCGTCGACGTTGCTGATGGTCGCCGAGAGCCCGGTGATCCGGATGTGGCGGGGTGCCTCGATGATCACCTCCTCCCACACCGTCCCGCGGGGGTAGTCGTCGATGTAGTGGACCTCGTCGAGGATGATGTCGCCGACCCGGTCGAGGCGCGCGGGCTCGTCGTACAGGATGTTGCGCAGGATCTCGGTGGTCATCACGACCACCGGCGCGGACTCGTTGAGGGTGTGCTCACCCGTGACCAGGCCGACGTTGGCCACCCCGTATCGCTCCCCGAGGTCGCGGAACTTCTGGTTGGAGAGCGCCTTCAGCGGGGTGGTGTAGATGACCCGGTGGGCTCGCTTCGGGTCCAGCCGCAGCCCGGGCGGAGCCGCCAGGCAGCGCCAGATCGCGTACTCGGCGATCAGCGTCTTGCCGCTCGACGTGGGGGCGCTGACCAGCACCCCCCGCGAGCGCTCCAGCTTCTCGATCGCCTCCACCTGGAAGGGATCGAGGGTCAGCCCGACGTGGGCGCTGAAGGCCCGCGCGAGCGTGCCGGCGCCGAGGCCCGCTCCGGGGTCCGGGCCGGCCGCGTTGCCGGCCGCCGTTCGCCGGCTGGAGGCGCTCACGCGCTGACCGCGTCGCTCCCCGCCGCGCGGTGCCGGCGGGGACGCAGCCCGACGAAGGAGACGGCGGCCCCGGCCACGCAGAGCAGGGCCGCGATCGCCATCGCCCGGTGATATCCGTGGTCGAAGGCGCTTCCGCTGAGGTCATCGATCCCCGCGAGACCCGCCGCCAGGGGCACCGCGGCCACCGCCAGCAGTCCGGCCACCCGGGTGACCGCGTTGTTCACCCCCGAGGCGATCGCGGCGCGGCTCACCGGCACCGCTTCCAGCAAGGTGGTGGTGAGCGGTGCCGCCGTGGCCGCGAGCCCGAGTCCGAGGAGCACCGCGGCGGGCAGCACCACGGTCGGGTAGGAGGCGGGGCCCGACACCCTGACGAAGAGGAGCAGCCCCGCGGCGGCGACCAGCGGGCCGAGGGTCAGCAGTCTCCGGGCACCGAGGCGGGTGACCACCGCTCCCATCCGGGGGGCGAGCGCGAAGAGCAGCAGGGTGACCGGGAGGATGGCGGCCCCGGACGCCAGCGCGCTGTACCCGGCCACGGCCTGGAGCTCGACCACCACCAGGAGGAGCGCGGCACTCAGGGCGGCGTAGACGAAGAGGGTGGTGAGGTTGGCGACCGTGAACGCCCGGATCCGGAAGAGGCCGAGGGGCAGCAGGGGGTGCTCCCGGCGCGTCTCCATGATCCCGAACCCGACCACCACCGCCAGCCCGGCGACCACCGCCGCCACGCTGAGGGCGACCCCCAGGGTGTGCCCCGCGATCAGGCCGGTGACCGCGAGCCCGAGCCCCACGGTGACGGTCAGCGCGCCCACGATGTCGAGGCGATCCCCCCGACCTCGGGAACCTCCTTCCCGCGCCGGGAGGTGACCCCAGGCGGCGCCGGCCGCGGCCAGCGCCAGCGGGACATTGATCCAGAAGACCCACCGCCACCCGGCGTGGTCGACCAGCAGGCCACCCAGCAACGGGCCGATCACCGTGGCGGTCCCTGAGATCACGGACCACGCCCCGATGGCGCGGCCTCGGTCCTCGGCGGTGAAGGCGGTGGAGACGATGGCGAGCCCGCCCGGGACCAGCAGCGCGGCGGCCGCGCCCTGGAGGAGGCGGCCCAGCACCAGGACCAGCCCACCGGGTGACGCGGCGCAGAGGATGGAGATCACCCCGAAGCCCGCGGCCCCGGCGAGGAACACCCGGTCGTGGCCCACCATCTCGCCGAGCGCGGCGCCCAGCAGCACCAGACCGGCGAGGGTGAGCAGGTAGGCGTCCAGCACCCATTGGAGCGTCGCCAGGCCGCCCCCCAGGTCGCGTCCGATGGCGGGCAGGGCGACCGTCACGGTGGTGGTGTCGAGGAGGGCCATCCCCGAGCCGAGCACGGTCGCGGCCAGCACCCAGCGACCCGCCGGGCTGCCCAGGGCCAGCCGCCGAGCGGGCCCGTGACCCGCGCTCACCAGCGTGAGAGCTGCGCGTTCACAGGCGCAGGATCTCGAACCTCGAGTCGGTGAGCAGGGCCTCACCGTCGTCGGCCACGAAGTTGAGCACCTTCTGGCAGACCTCGTCGGCGTGGCGGGCGTCGTTCGAGACGCACGCCACCCCCAGCTCGACCGCCTGCCAGAGATCCTGGTCACCCACCTCGGCGATCGCGACGTCGAAGGTCCGGCGCACCCGGGCGACCAGGGAGCGCACCACCTGGCGCTTCTCCTTGAGCGACTCGCTCTCCGGCACCTGAAGGCGCAGCACGAGGGTTCCGATGACCATCCCGGGCAAGCTAGCAGACCGGCCCGGCGAGCGGGGAGACGGCCGCCCTCATGGCGACCGTCTCCCGCCGCGCGCGGGCGCTGATCGGCCGGGGCTTACGGCGAGGCCGCTCCCCTGGCCAGGGCCGGGACGAATTGGGCCGCGTCCACGGTCCCCCAGCCGGTGGCGTCGCTGTAGGAGCCGTCCGCGTGGAATCCGTGGACGGTCACCAGGTCCGAGCTGCTGGGGCACGCGTCGTTGCTCTCGATGTCGGCGGCGATGCAGAACGTGAAGGTGTTGTTGCCGCTGGTGATCGGCACGATGCCGTTGTCACCGCCGTGCTCGCCCAGCGCGTAGAGCTCGGGGTTGAGGTAGCCGAGACTGTGCCCCGCCTCCTGGTCGGCGAGGGCCACGATCCCGGAGAAGAGCGGGCTGGCCTCGCTGGTGCCGCCCACGATGCTCCAGCCGCCCTGGAACTCGGTGCGCACCCCGTCCACGTAGTAGTAGGCGGTGGACTGGAAGAAGTCGACCGCGCCGTTGACGGCCGCGCTCATCGCGATGTCAGGGGTGCCGCGGGAGTCCCCGACCACCCCGGCCACGCCGTTCTGGAAGGCGGGGCGCGAGAAGACGGTCGAGAGCCCGCCGCCGCCGGCTCCCCAGGTGTAGGCGGGTCCCGGGATGCCGATGGTGGTGCTGGAGTCGTTCCAGACGCTGGCCGGAGCGGTCGCGACGCCGGCAGCGTTGAGGTGGAGCTGGGTCCCGCCCACCGCGGTCACCAGCGGGTCGGAGGACGGCCAGTCGATCGCCCGGCTGGCGTAGCAGCAGGTCTCGTTGGAGAGGTAGTCGGTCGCCCCCTGGTCCCCGCTCGCGGCGAGCACGGTGACCCCGTTGGCGGCCGCGTTCATGTAGGCGCTGCGCAGCCCGTAGATCTGCGACGGGCTGGAGAAGGTCTGCTCGGTGGCGCCGAAGCTCTGGGTGATGACCTCGCCGATGTGGTGGTCGACCACCCAGTTCTCGGCGGCGACGATGTCCGGGAAGCCCTGCAGCCCCTCGGTCTCCGAGGTCGGGGTCTCGACCAGCACGATGTTGGCGGCGGGTGCGATGGTGTGCGCCCACTCCACGTCGAGGCTCGTCTCGGTGCCCCAGCCGTAGCAGTCACTGGCCCCGAAGGGGTCGAAGCCGCAGGAGGGCACCGGTCCCTCCGGCTGCACCACCTGGAACGAGGGCGGGGCCGGGAGCCCGAAGTCCTGGTCGAACCTGGCCAGGTCCTCCCGGATGGTCGGCGAGCCGAAGGCGTCGACGATGACGATGGTCTGCCCCTGCCCCGCGACGCCCTCGGAGTAGAGCGGCTGGAGGTCGTAGGCCCGCCGGAGCTGGAAGGGCTGGTAGCAGGCGATGCCGTAGGTCGCCTCGCAGTCGGCGGTGGTGGGCGGCGCGGCCAGGTTGCCCATGCTCAGGACGTGTCCCGCCGACGCCGGGATCATCCGGATCGCGGCGGCGGCCACCGGGACAGCGACCGCCGAGCCTCCGCCCAGGATGGCGATGGCCCCCGCGGCCACCATCTGGGCAAGCGCGGGAGCGCGCGATGCTCTCATCTCCTCTCCTTCCTTCCCTACTGTCCCTCCGCGTCCGCCGGCTGCGGCGGACACACCCACCCGTCAACGTATCAGGCTTTCCCGCGCTTGGGAAGATGCGCGGACCGCGCGGCTCGCGTCAGGGCGGGCGCCGGCGCTCCCGTCCGCGGGCGCCCTCGCTCCGGTCTACAGGACGCGCAGGAGCTTCTGGCGCAGGGCCTCGAGGCTCTCGAAATCCCCGATGGAGGGCCGGGCCGGCGTCTTGCCGGGGAACTTGAGGTGCTGGACCGCCTCCGCCAGCAGCTCGATCTCCTCCTCGCTGAGGCGCACCGACCGCAGGTTGTGGGTCGGCGCCGCCGGCACCGGGTGGACCGGCGGCTCGGGGAGGGCGGGCTCGATCGGGGCGGGATCGTCGGTGCTGCGGAAGAGCTCGTCCGAGCCCCGCAGCTGGGCGCGGCGGAAGCCGGGCATCACGGGCGCCCGGCCCGTGCCCCGGATCGTGCCGGCGCCGGCTCCTCCTTGGCGGCGGGCTCCTCGGCGCCGCGCGCCATCACGATGCGGGCGAGGCTGCGATAGGCGCGGGCGCCGGGCGATTCGGGGGCGTATTGAAGGATGGAGAGCCCGGCCAGGGGGGTCTCGGCGAAGCGGATCGACGCGTCGACCCGGACATCGAAGACCTCGTCGCCGTAACGCTCCTTGACCAGCTCGAGGACCTCCTGGCTGTGCAGGGTGCGCGGCTTGTAGATGGTGGGGAGGATGCCGGCGATGGTGAGCTGCGGGTTGAGCTTGGCCCGGACCCGGTCGATGGTCCGCTGCAGCTGCTGCATCCCCTTCATGCCGAAGTACTCGCACTGGAGCGGGATGATCACCTCGGTGGCGACCACCAGGGCGTTGACGCAGAGCAGGCCGAGCGAGGGAGGGCAGTCGATCACCGCGAAGTCGAACTCGGGCAGCAGCGGGGTCAGCTTCTCCTGCAGCACCGACTCGCGGCCGAACTCGGTGACCAGCTGGAGCTCCGCGCCGGAGAGCTCGATGTTGGCGGGCAGGAAGTCGAGCCCGATCGGCTCCGAGCGCAGCCGGGCCTCGGCCGCGGCGGTGGACGGCTCGGTGAGGATGTTGTAGACGGTGACCTCGAGCTCGTCGGGCCGCCGGACCCCCATGTTGATGGTCAGGTGGCCCTGGGGGTCGAGGTCCACGGCCAGCACCCGGGCTCCGGCCTCGGCGAGCGCTGCGGCCAGGTTGACGGCGGTGGTGGTCTTGCCGACGCCGCCCTTCTGGTTGGCGATGGCGATGACCCGGGTCACAGAGGGACCCGGGCAGCGGGGGTAGAGAATGCTGTCGAACAGATGCGCCGCACTGAGCCGGTATCATAGCGGACCCTGCACGTTGCCAAAGCTGATCTCGGCGCTGGGCTGAGCGATCTGATTACCGATCTGAGGGAGTCTGTACGTGACGGAAGCCGAACGTGTCAAGCCGCGCAGCCTGTATGTCGAGGAGGCGATTCAGGCAGCGCTGGAGAGCCGGTGGCAGGATGCCGTCGCCATCAATCGCGCCCTCATCGATCGACATGGTGGTGATGACGAGACCTACAACCGGATCGGCAAGGCGCTGACCGAGCTCGGCGAGCATCAGCCTGCTCTGGACGCCTACTCCCAGTCGCTTCAGCTCAACCCGCTGAACGTGATCGCTCAGAAGAACGTCCGCAAGCTCCAGCTGCTCCTCGACAGCCGTGCCAAGCTGGGCGGCGCCAAGGGCGCCATCGATGTCGACCTCTTCGCCGAGGAGCCGGGGAAGAGCGCGCTCACCGTGCTCAACCCGCCGCGCTCGGGGGTGGTCGCGGTGGTGGCACCCGGCGATGTCGTCGAGCTCCACCTCCAGGACGGCGGCCTTCAGGCCCAGACCACCCCCGGGGTCGTGCTCGGCGACGTGGACAGCAAGATCGCCCGGAGGCTCGTGCCCCTGATCGGGAGCGGCAACCGCTACACCGCGGTGGTCGCCAGGGTCGAGGAGAGCCAGATCGAGATCATCATCCGCGAGGCCTTCCAGTCCACCGAGAACGCTCGCAAGTCGTCCTTCCCGGTGAGCCGTCAGAAACGCGAGGAGTTCCGCCCCTACGCCAAGGACTCCCTGCTCGCTCAGCGCGGCGTCGACCTGGCCGATCTCGGCGACGCCGACGACGACGACGACGAGGGGGTGGCCGCCGTCCCGGAGCCAGGGGACGAGATGGAGCCGTTGGCCACCGCCGAGGAGTACGAGGATCCCGCGCCCCTCGAGGACGTCGAGGAGGAGGACGACGTCGACGAGGATGTGCGCCCCGAGGACCAGTACTGAGGAGGCCACCGGGGGATCGCTGAGCGGGCCGGGCTCGACCGGCCGGTCCCGACGCTGGCACAATCCGGTCAGCACACATGCCGCCCACCGCCAGCCGGTCGCCCTGGCCCCTTGTCGGTCGGCACGAGGAGCTGACCCTGCTCGCCCGAGAGCTGGAGCGTCCCGCCTCGTGCGGAGTCATCATCGCGGGCGCCTCCGGGGTCGGCAAGACCCGGCTCCGCGCTGAGGCCCTGAGCCGGCTCCGCCGCGACGGCTGGCTGGTCAGAGAGGTCACCGCCACCCGGGCGGCGGCGACCATCCCCTTCGGGCCGCTCGCGCCGTTGCTCCCCGAGGCCCTCTCGATGAGCCCTCTCGACGTCCTCCGCCACAGCGTGCGCGGGCTGCGCCAGGAGCGCGGCAGCGGGCGGATGGTGGTCTCGGTCGATGACGCCCAGCTCCTCGACGCCGCCTCCGCCGCGCTCCTCCACCAGCTCGCCAGCACCCAGACGGCGTCGCTCCTGCTCACCGCCCGCTCCGGCGAGCCCCTTCCCGACTCGATCATGGGGCTTCGCAAGGAGGGGGCGATCGGCTGGATCGAGCTCCAGCCCCTCTCCCGCACCGAGGTGGAGGCGCTGCTCGGCCAGGTGCTCGACGGGCACGTCGACGCGGGCACCCGCCGCGAGCTCGGCCGGCTGAGCCAGGGCAACGCGCTCTTCCTCCACGAGCTGGTCGAGATCGGGCTCGAGTCCGGTGCCCTGGCGGAGCGGGACGGTGTCTGGCGGTGGGAGGGGGAGCCGGTGGCGGCCGGGGGCCCCCTGGAGGCCATCGAGCAGCGCCTCCGACCCCTCTCGCGGCCTCAGCGCGAGGCCGCCGAGGCGCTGGCGCTCGCCGAGCCACTCCCCCTCGACGTGCTGGAGCGGCTGGTGGCGCCGCCCGTGATCCAGGACCTCGAGGCGGCGGGCGTGATCACCACCACCACCGTGAACGAGAAGTACCACCGGCGCTGGCAGGTGAGGCTCGCCCACCCGCTCTATGCCGAGGCGCTGCGGGGGGGGCTGACCCCACTGCGCCGGCGCGAGCTCCTGGGCCGTCTCGGCGACGCCCTCGAGGCCACCCCCCTGCGCCGCGGGGACGACCCCAGCCGCCTCGCCCTGATCAGGCTCGAAGCCGGCCAGCGGGTCAATGCCGACGCCGCCCTCGCGGCGGCCCGCTGGATGCTCGGCTCGGGGCGTTTCGACACCGCCGAGGCGCTGGCGCGGGCCGCGGTCGACGCCGGCGGCGGCTTCCCCGCCGAGATCACGCTCTCGCGGGCGATGAGCGGGCTGCGCCGGCCGCTCGAGGCCCAGGCGGTGCTCGACACCTCACAGCCCGAGGGACCGGAGCAGCGGGCCGAGCTCGCGCTCACCAGCGCCCAGAACCTCCACTTCGGGCTGGGACGCGGTGAGAGCGCGCTCGCCGTCCTCCGGGAGGCGGCGGCCGGTATCCCCGCTGGCCCGGCCGCTCACGAGCTGGCGGTGACCCGCGCCCTCTTCGAGTTCTCGGCCGGCCGCCCCAATGCCGCGGTGGAGCTCGCCGCGGCGGTCGTCGAGGATCCGGATGCGGCGCTCCCGGTGCGGATCGGGGCCATCGGAATCCTCGGACTGGCTCTCGCCTTCTCCGGCCGGCCGCTGCAGGCCATCACCGCCCTCGACTCCGGCATGGAGCTGCTCCGGGACAGCCCCGAGCTCCTCTCCACCCGTTCCAACCTGCTGATCGGAAGGTGGAACGCCCTCTGGTTCGCGGGGCTCGTCCCCGAGGCGCGGCGGCTCGCCGAGGAGATCCACGAGCGGCTGGTCGAGGCCAGCCTGGAGCCGCTGCGCGGCTACTGGACCGGGCTGGTGGGTTGGACGGCGCTGCTGACCGGCCGGACCCGAACCGCCCGGGCCTGGCTCGAGGAGGGCACCGCCATCTGCGCTCGGTACATGGCCGGTGGTGGCCACCTGGCCGCCCTCGAGGGGGTGCTGACCCAGGCCTACTGCCTGCGGGGTGATCTGCCGCGCGCGGCAACGGCTCTCGCCGCCGCGCGCGCCGAGGTGGTCGCCCCCGAGACCGAGCTGCCCTGGCTCGAGCTCTGTGAGGCCTGGGCGCTCTGGGCCGGTGACGACGCCACCGCGGCGGCCCCCGCCGCGCTCCGGGCCGCCACCGGCTGGCGCGAGGCCGGCTTCCGCCCGCTGGAGGCGTGGGCGCTCCATGACGCCGCCCGCCTCGGCGATACCTCCGGGGCCGAACGGCTGCGGCGTCTCGCCGGCGAGTGCGAGGGGGAGCTGGTCCCCGCTCTCGCGGCCCACGTGCACGCCCTGGTCGAGGCCGACGCGCCGGGTCTGGAGCGCGCCTCGGTCGAGTTCGAGCGGATCGGCCTGGTCCTCTTCGCGGCCGAGGCGGCCGCGGAGGCCGCCGACGCCCACCGCCGGGCGGGGATGCCCAACCGGGCCCGGGTCCCGATGCTGCGCAGTGCGGCGCTGGCGGCGGACTGCGAGGGGAGCCGGTCCCCCGCGCTCGGCCGCATCTCCACCCGCGGCACCCTCACCGACCGCGAGCTGCAGGTGGCCCGGATGGCCTCTGGAGGCGCGAGCAGCGCCGATGTTGCGACCCGCCTGGGGCTCTCGGTGCGCACCGTCGAGAACCATCTCCAGCAGGCGTATTCGAAGCTGGGGGTCAGCTCACGGTCCCAGCTCGCCGCCATCCTGGGCATGATCCCGGAGCCGGACCGGCAGCCCGACCTGAGTACCGAACCAGTCAGCTGAGTACCCGGGATGGCCCTCCGTTCGCGGATGGGTACCCGGGTACTCATGACTCCGCCTGCGCCGATCCCTAGCGTGGCCGTCGATGAACCGGGAGACGGCCCTGGCCACGCTCACCCCGGCTTACGCGGAGGCACTGCGCCTGCGCGACGAGGGTGCCGACCACGCCGCGATCGCCGCCCGGCTCGATCTGCCGCTGGAGGCGGTGCCCAACCTGCTGGAGCTGGCGCAGGCGAAGCTCGACACCCTGCTGGTCCTGCCCGCCGGGGAGGTCGATTGAATGTCGGGGGATGACGTCGGAGGCGCTCCGAGAGGGGGGACGGACGCTCCGAGAGAGGGATGCCCACCGCGGGTGGTGGTGAGGGGGATCGCGCCGGCCGGGGGGACCGGCGCGCCGTTCGCAATGTGTTCATGCGTGACATCACGCCAAGCGACCTGGAGGGAACCCTATGGCTGACCTGTGGAACAACGCGCTGGTCGAGCCCACCTGGCTCACCAGCAACCCGCCGCTCAAGGTGAACGTCCCGGCCAAGACCTACGGCCTGGTGCTGGGCATCCTGGCGGTGCTCGGAGCGATTGGCGCTTTGATCGCCATGATCGCCGCCTTCACGTTCTCGGCCACGATCGGCTCGCTCGCCACCTCCGTCTGCAATTACGACCACTCCATCGGGCTCAGCCCCGCGGGCTGTGGCCTCGCGTCCGGTTCGGCCATCGCCGGCATCGGGGAGCTGGTCGTGCTGGTCGCCATGGTCATCGGCGCCTGGGGCGGCTTCCAGATGTACCAGGGCGTTCACCGGGGCCGGGCGCTGCTCGCCTACGCCATGGCCCTCGCGGTCATCGGCCAGCTCGTCTACCTGGTCCTCTGGGGGATCGGGGGGGCGATCGCCTTCTTCATCGTCTACCTGGTCATCTACGCGGTCATCTACTACTTCCTGGTGATCAGCAAGTTCCCGGACGAGGCGCCCCTGGTTGCCACCGCCGCGCCGGCCGGCTACCCGCCGTACGGGCCTCCGCCCAACTACCCGCAGCCCCCCCAGGCGCCGTACCCGCCCCAGGGACAGGGACCCTACCCGCCCCAGGGCCCGCCGCAGAGCTGAATCCATCTCAACCTCAACCCCCAGGTCGGGAGGGCCGAGGCCGGGAGCGGTCCCGGCCCTCCGCCGGGGTCGCCCGCATCGGGGCGCAGCGCGGGGCCGCGGTCAGCCCGGTGGCGCGCTGAGCCGCGGCGCGCGGCTGCGAGCCGGCCCGGCCCGGCTCAGCCGGACCAGCGCGCCGAGCTGACCGCGGTGCGCCAGGCCCACGACATCTGGGGGGCGTTGTGGGCGACCCCCGGCCGGCCCTCGGCGTCGACCACGATGATCCCGCCCAGGCCGTTCACCGTGGCCCCGAGCTGCTCGATGAGCCGGGTGGCGGCGGTCTGCGCCTCCATCCCCTCCTCCAGCAGCTCGACCGCCCGCCGGCATCCCGCCAGCCGCACGAAGTCCTCCCCGTGCCCGGTGGCGCACGCCGCCCCGGCGAGGTCGGCGTAGAAGCCGGCGCCGCAGAGCGCGCTGTCGCCCACCCGCCCGGGCAGCTTGCCCGCGATCCCGCCGGTGGAGACGGCCACCGCCAGGCCTCCGCGGTCGTCGCGGCAGACCGCGCCGACCGTGCCCCCCAGGGAGCCGTCGTGGCGCCGGGCGGCGCCCACCAGTCGAGCCGGATCGGTCCGGGTCAGGCCGCGTTCGATCCCGAATCGGGAGGCCCCGGCACCGCTCAGCAGCACGTGGCGGCCGTCATCGAGAACCGCGCGGGCCAGCTCCACCGGGTGGGCGAAGTCGGTGACCCCGGCCACCGCGCCGGTGCGCAGACCGGCGGCCACCATCACCCCGGCGTCCAGCTCCACCCCACCGGTCGCGGTGAGCACGGCGCCGGTCCCGGCGTTGAAGAGGGGATCGTCCTCCAGGACCCGCACCGCCGCCACCGCCGCCTCCAGCGCCCCGGCGCCGGCCGCATCGAAGCCCGCGTCCAGGGCCCGTTCCAGGGCGCGATCGATCTCGACGCGCTGGGCGCTCCGGTCGAGCCGGCCGGCGCCTCCGTGGACCACCAGGGTTGGCATCTGCGCATTCTCGCCCCGGCGGAGCGGAGCCGGCGGTGCGTCACCGCATAGACTTCGCGCCATATGAGCGCGCTGCAGAGTCCGGCGCGAGGCCGTGCCGGCGGTTTCGCCGATTGGATCGGCGCGGCGGCGCAGCGCCGGCGGGCCGTCACCGAGGCATTCGTCGACAGCTTCGCCTCCTGGGGGTACGAGTACCTGGCGACCCCCCTGGTCGAGCCGCTGGAGACGGTGGCCGCCGGGGTGGGCGGTGGCCTGCAGGCCCAGCTCTTCCGGTTCATGGACGCCGACGGCAGCCTGCTCGCCCTGGTCGGCGAGCGCACCGTCAGCGTCGCCCGGGTGGTCGCCACCCAGCTCCAGGGCTCGCCCTCGCCGCTCCGCCTCTGCTACGCCGGGCCGGTGCTCTTCAACCGCGCACCGCTCGGGGGCCGGCGCCGCGAGACCATGCAGGCGGGCTGCGAGCTGATCGGCCACCCCGGCCTGGCCGCCGACGCCGAGTGCATCGCGGTCGCCGCCGCGGCGCTGGAGCGGGCCGGGATCGCCGGCGTCCAGATCGACGTCGGGCACGCCGACTTCATCCCCTCCCTGCTCGACTCCGCCCGTCTCGATGCCGGTGCCCGCGAGCGGGTGGCCGCGGCTCTCCGCGAGCGGGACCTGGTGGCGGTCGAGGAGGCTCTGCGCGGGACCGAGGTGGGCGACGCCGAGCGCGAATTGCTGCTCGCCTTCCCCACCCTCCGCGGGGGCCGGGAGATCCTCGACAGCGCCGGCTCGCGGATCACCGACCCGCGGCCGCGTCGCGTGCTCGCCGACCTGGCCGAGCTCTGGACGGTCCTCGACCGCCACGGCATCACCGCCAGCGTGCATCTCGACCTCGGGGCGGTGCGCGACTGGGACTACTACACCGGTCCCACCTTCGAGCTGTTCAGCGCCGACCTCGGCTGGCCGCTCGGCACCGGTGGGCGCTACGACCGGCTGCTCGCCGCCTTCGGTGCGGGCGCCCCCGCCACCGGCTTCGTCCTTCATGTGGACCGCTGCTGCGACGCCCTGATGCGCGGCGCCGGCGAGGACCCGGGGGCCTCGCTGGTCCGCCTCGGCTACGCCCCGGAGCAGGCGCGGGAGGCCGTCAGCGTCGCCTCCCGGCTCCGCGACGCCGGTGTCGCGGTGGCGCTCGACCTGGAACCCTCCGTCCCGCCGCCGGGCGAGCCGCTGGTCGAGGGGTGCGCCCACCTCGACGGCGGGGGCGTGCGCTGGTGTCTCGGTGGTCGCGAGGGCAGCGGGCTCGACGCCCTCCTGGCCGCCCGCGCCGGGGTCGACGGGTGAACCGCCGGGCGCGGACGGCGCTCAGGGCCGGGGCGTCGCCCGGGCACGCCCGGTGAACGGCGGGCTGCGCATCGCGCTTCCCGCCGGGGCCCTCTTCGAGGACGCCTGCCGCCTGCTGGCCGCTGCGGGTGTCGCCGAGATCGACCCGGCCCGGCTGGACCGCCAGCTCAGCCTGGTCACCCCGTCGGCGACGGTGGTCAAGGTGCGGCCCACCGACGTGCCCGTCTACGTGGAGATGGGCGCCTGCGATGCCGGCATCGTCGGCAAGGACGTCCTCTGGGAGTCGCCGCGCGACTGCTACGAGCTCGTCGACCTCCGCTTCGGCGCCTGCCGCCTGGTGCTGGCCGCGCCGGAGGGCTCACCGCTCACCCGGGGCAGCTTCCCCCGGTCGCTCCGGGCCGCCACCAAGTACCCGGTGGCCGCCCGCCGCTACTTCGATTCGGTGGGACTCGCCGTGGAGCTCATCAAGCTCCACGGGTCGGTGGAGCTGGCCCCCGCGATGGGGCTCGCCGATTGCGTCGTGGACATCACCGCCACCGGCCGCACGCTGGTCGCCAACCACCTCGTGGAGGTCGCCGAGGCGGGCCGCTCCAGCGCCCGCCTGATCTCCAACCAGGCCTCGCTCAAGACGCGCAGCGGGGCCGTCAACCAGCTCGCGGCGGCGCTCCGCCGCTCCGTGATGGGGGAGGCCGGTGGGGCATCGATCCCCTCCGCCGCCGGAGGTTGGAGCGCGCCGTGACCCTGCGGCTCCGATCCCCCTCCCCCGAGGAGTGGCGTGCCCAGGTGCGGGCCGAGCGGCGCGGCGCGGACACCGTCCTCGACGCCGAGACGGCCGGCCCGCTGGGCGCGTGGTTCGAGCTCCCCGTGACCGCCGACCAGGTGGTCCGCACCATCCTCGAGGAGGTCGCGCGCGAGGGTGACCCGGCGGTGCGGCGCTGGACGCTGCGGCTCGACCGGGTCGACGTCGCCGCGACGAGGATCCCGGCCGAGGCTCTCCCGCGTGCCTGGGAGGAGATCGACCCGGTGACCCGCGATGCGATCGCCGCCGCCGCCGCCCGCATCCGGGCCATCCACGAGTCGCAGCGCGAGACCGCCATCCGGGGCACCGCCACCGCCCACCTCCGGCCCCTGCCGCTGCGCCGGGTCGGCTGCTACGTCCCCGGGGGCCGGGCCGCCTACCCGAGCACCGTGCTGATGAACGTGATCCCCGCCCAGCTCGCCGGGGTTGCCGAGATCGCGCTGGTCTCGCCGCCCGGCGCGGGCGGCTCGGTCCACCCGCTGGTCCTCGCCAGCGCCCATCACCTCGGGGTCGGCGAGGTCCACGCCGCCGGCGGCGCCCAGGCCATCGCCGCCCTCGGCTACGGCACCCGGGCCATCGCTCGGGTGGACAAGATCACCGGGCCGGGGAACCTCTTCGTCACCCTGGCCAAGCGCCAGGTCTTCGGCGAGGTGGGGATCGACGGAGTGGCCGGGCCGAGCGAGATCGTGGTGATCGCCTCCGCCGGCGCGGATCCCCGGCTGGTGGCCGCCGACCTCGTCTCCCAGCTCGAGCACGACCCGCTGGCCTGGGCGGTCTGCATCACCGACTCTCCGCTCCTGGCGGCCGCGGTCGGTGAGGCGTTCTCCGCCGAGGCGGGGGCGGCGGCGCGCGGCGGGATCATCGCCGCGGCGGCCGGGCGCCACGGGGCGGTCATCGTCACCGAGACCCTGGAGGCGGCCGTGCGGCTCGCCGACGAGTTCGCCGCCGAGCACCTCTCCCTTCAGGGTGAGGCCGCCGAGGCGCTCCGTGACCTCCCCCACACCGCGTCGGCTGTCTTCGTCGGACGGCGCTCGCCGGTGTCGATGGGCGACTACGTCGCCGGTCCCAACCACACCCTGCCCACCGGTGGTGCCGCCCGCCACCGCGGACCGCTCTCGGTGATGGACTTCCAGCGCTGGCAGTCGGTGGTGGAGCTCTCGGCCGGGGAGTTCGACACCCTGGCCCCGATCGCCTGCGCCCTCGCCGAGGCCGAGGGGCTGCGCGGCCACGAACGGGCGATCCGGCTCAGGATGGAGGATGGTCACCGATGAGTGAGAGCCCTTCCCCACCGGCGGCGCGCCGGACCGCAACCGAGGAGCGGGTCACCAGGGAGACCCGGATCGAGGTCGAGGTCGACCTCGACGGCGGGGGCAGCTCCGACATCGAGGTCCCGCTGCCCTTCTTCCGCCACATGCTCGAATCCTTCGTCAAGTACAGCGGCATGGATGTCCGCCTCCACGGCTCCGGTGACATCGATGTCGACGCCCACCATCTGGTCGAGGACTGCGGGCTCACCCTGGGCGCCGCGATCAGCCGCGCGCTCGGCGACCGCGCCGGCATCCGGCGCTTCGGCCACGCTTACGCGCCCCTCGACGAATCCCTGGTCCGCTGCGCGCTCGACTACTCCAACCGACCCCACCTCGAGTGGGAGATGAAGGCCCTCACCGGGCGGATCAACGACTTCGACGTCACCGTCCTTCGCGAGTTCGTGCAGGCTCTGTCCCAATCAGCGGGGATCAGCCTCCACCTCGACCTGATCCGGGGCACCAACCTGCACCATGTCGCCGAGGCCGCCTTCAAGGCGCTGGGGCTGGCCACCCGGGAGGCGTTGGCGGTGGTGGGCCGCGCGGTGCCCTCGACCAAGGGGGTGCTCTGATGCCCCCCGCCGGGCGGGTGGCGCGCCGCCGCCCGAGCCCCGCCTGATGCGCCGCCCCGGGCGATCGGCGCCGGCCCGCGAGGCGCTGCCCTGATGCCGCGGGTGGCGATCGTCGATTACGGCGTCGGGAACCTGCGCAGCGTCGAGCGCGCCCTGGCCGGGGCCGGGGCCGAGGTCGTCATCAGCCCCGATCCGCGGGTCGTCCTCGCCAGTGATGCGGTGGTGCTCCCCGGCGTCGGCGCCTTCGCTCCGGCGGCGGCGCTCCTGCTCGGCTCCGGGCTCGGTGAGGCGGTCCGGGAGGCGGCGGGGCGGGGTCGACCGGTGCTCGGGGTCTGCCTCGGCTTCCAGCTCCTCTTCGAGTCCAGCGAGGAGGGCGAGGGGGGCGAGGGACTCGGCCTGCTGCCCGGGCGCGTGCGCCGGATCGACGCCGCCCCACCGCTCAAGGTGCCCCATATGGGCTGGAACCGTCTCCGGATGCGCCGGCCGTCGGCGCTCACCGCCGGGGTCCCCGAGGGGGCCTGGTGCTACTTCGTCCACTCGTACGCCGCCGCCGCCGACCCGGCGGACGTGGTCGCGAGCGTCGACTATGGCGGCGAGATTGTGGCCATCTGTGAGCGGGGGACCGTGACGGGCACCCAGTTCCACCCCGAGAAGAGCGGTCCCGCCGGGCTCCGCATCTACGCCAACCTGGTGGGGGCCTGCGCCGGCGCGCCCCGGCAGGCTGAGGCGGCGCTGCCGTGATCGTCATCCCCGCCATCGACATCCGGGGGGGTCGGTGCGTCCGTCTCATCCAGGGGGATTACGCTCGCGAGCACGTCTACGAGGACGACCCCGCGGCGGTGGCCGCCCGGCTCGCCGAGAGCGGAGCCCACCGGATCCACCTCGTCGACCTCGACGCGGCCCGTGGCACGGCGGACCTCGCCTCCGCCACCGCGGCCCGGCGGGTGCTCGAGAGGGCGCACCAGGCGAGCGTCGAGGTCGAGGTGGGCGGGGGAGTCCGCACCCTGGCGGTGGCGGAGCGCTGGCTCGCCGCGGGGGCGGCCTTCGTGGTCCTCGGGAGCGTGGCGGTGCAGGAGCCGGAGGTCGCCGAGGCGATCTGCGCCGCCCTCCCCGGACGCTGCCTGGTCTCCCTCGACGTCCGCGGCGAGACCGCTCAGGCACAGGGCTGGACCGAGGGTGCGGGCAGCGCCGCCACCCACCTGGAGCGGTGGGCCGCCTGGTCCCTCGCCGGCCTGGTGCGCACCGACGTGGCCCTGGACGGGATGCTGGCGGGCCCCGACCTCGCGGGTCTCGAGGAGACGGTCCAGGCGTTCCCCGGACCGGTGATCGCGAGCGGCGGGATCAGCACCGTCGACGACATCGTCCGCTGCGCCGAGGCGGGCGCGGCCGGCGCCATCGTGGGCCGCGCTCTCTACGAGGGCAGCTTCGACCTGCGCGCCGCGATCCTCCGATTCCCCCGATGAGCCCCGGGTCGCGGCCGTGAGCCTGGCCAAGCGGATCATCCCCTGCCTGGACGTCGATCATGGACGGGTGGTCAAGGGGGTCAACTTCGTCAACATCCGCGACGCCGGTGATCCCGCCGAGCTGGCCGCGCGTTACGACGCCGAGTCCGCCGACGAGCTGGTGTTCCTCGACATCACGGCGAGCAGCGAGGACCGGGACATCCTGCTCGACGCGGTCCGCCGCACCGCCGACTCCGTCTTCATCCCGCTCACGGTCGGGGGCGGGTTGCGCGGCCTCGAGGACATCGACCGCATGCTCAGGAGCGGTGCCGACAAGGTGTCGCTGAACACTGCGGCGCTGGACCGTCCCGAGCTCATCGGCGAGGCCGCGGAGCGCTTCGGGGTCCAGTGTGTGGTGGTCGCCATCGATGCCCGCCGCGACCGGGCCGGCTGGCACGTCTTCTCCCACGGCGGCCGGCGCGACACCGGCCGGGATGCCCTGGACTGGGCGCGGGAGGCGGCCGATCGGGGCGCCGGTGAGATCCTGCTGACCAGCATGGATCGTGACGGCACCCAGGACGGCTACGACCTCGAGCTCACCCGGGCGGTCGGTGACGGCCTCACCATCCCGGTGATCGCGAGCGGGGGGGCCGGCGAGCCCGAGCACCTCCGGGCGGTGCTGGGCGAGGGCGGCGCCGACGCCGCCCTGGCCGCCTCCATCTTCCACGACGGCATCCACTCCATCCCGCAGACCAAGGCCTACCTGCGCGAGCACGGGGTCGAGGTGCGGCTGTGAGCCCGGACCGCGAGCCCGACTTCAGCCGGGGGCTGCTCACCGCGGTGGTGCAGGACGCCCGCACCCGCGAGGTGCTGATGGTCGCCCACATGGATCGCGACGCCTACGCGGCTTCCCTGGCCACCCGCCGGGCGACCTTCTGGAGCCGGAGCCGGCAGCGTCTGTGGGAGAAAGGGGAGACCAGCGGCAACACCCTGCGCGTCGTCGAGGCGCGGCTGGACTGCGACGGCGACTCGGTGCTCCTCCTGGTTGAGCCGGCCGGGCCGGCCTGCCACACCGGCGCGACCTCCTGCTTCGCGGAGCCGCCGCCGGACGCAGCCCCCGTCGAGGGGGACGGCGAGCGGTGACCGGCGACCGGAGCCGGGGCGGTGCCGGTCGCGACCCGGACCGCGCCCGATGATCGAGGGGATCGAACGCACCGGCGGCTACCTCCCCATCGGCGGCTACGGGCTGATCGGCGACTGCCGGAGCGCCGCGCTGGTGGGTGTCGACGGCAGCATCGACTGGTGCTGCCTGCCCCGCTTCGACTCGCCCTCGGTGTTCGGCCGGATCCTTGACGCGCGCCGCGGCGGCTACTGGCAGCTCCGCCCCCGCGGTCCGTACCGTTCGCAGCAGCGCTACGGAGACCGCACCAACCTGCTGAGGACCGTCTTCAGGACCTCCACCGGTCTGGTTCGGGTGAGCGACTTCATGCCCGTCGACGAGGCCACCGTCGCCCATCACGCGCGCCCCCACCGCCGTCCGCGTCTGGTGCGCCTGGTCGACTGCCTCGCCGGCACGGTGACCATGGAACACCACGTCGTGCCCCGGCCCGACTACGGCCGCTCCGTCGATGGCTTCAGCGCCGAGGGACGGCGCTTCCACGGGGACGCCGAGGGCCTCCACCTCTGCGTGGTGTCGACGGGTGAGATGAGCGGGGCGCACACGTCCTTCACGCTGAGCGCGGGCGATGCGATCGCCTTCTCATTGCGCTGCCAGCACGCCGGCTCGGGGTGCACCACGTCGGAGGCGGGCTGGAGTGTGGAGCACGCCCGCCGGCTGCTCCGCCAGACCCAGCAGTACTGGTGGCGCTGGATCGGCCGGGTCCACTACACCGGGGCCTATCCCGAGGCGGTGTGGCGGTCGGCGCTCGCGCTCGGGCTCATGATCTACTCGCCGACGGGCGCCATCGTGGCCGCTCCCACCACCTCGCTGCCGGAGGCGGTCGGCGGCCGGCGCAACTGGGACTACCGCTTCACCTGGCTGCGCGACGCCTCGCTCACCCTCTTCGGCCTCTTCCAGCTGGGCCTGCACGAGGAGGCCCATGACTTCTTCGCCTGGCTGCGGTCGACCGGCATCGGCGAGGGCGGGAAGGTGCAGAACCTCTACCGGGTCGACGGCCGCCGCAACACTCCCGAGGAGGTGCTCAGCCACTGGAGCGGCTACCGTCACTCCCAGCCGGTGCGAATCGGCAACGGTGCCGTCGACCAGCTCCAGCTCGACGTCTACGGCGAGCTGCTGGACAGCGCTTACCTCTACGCCCGCTTCGGCGGCGAGATCTCCGAGGAGCTCTGGAGCGAGCTCCACGCCGTCGTCGAACTGGCGATCGACCGCTGGCGGCTGCCCGACGCGTCGATCTGGGAGAGCCGCGGCCAGGAGCTCCATTACACGTACAGCAAGATGATGTCCTGGGTCGCCGTCGACCGCGGCCTGCGGCTCGCCGAGCGCTTCGGCCTGCGCTGCGACCGCGAGCGCTGGGAGGCGGAGCGCCGCGCCATCCACCGCACCGTGACCACCGACGGGTACCACCGCGGACTGCGCTCCTTCACCCAGACCCTGGGGGGGCGGAGCCTGGACGCCGCCATGCTCCGGGCGGGCCAGGTGCGCTTCCTCGACGATCGCGATCCGCGGATCGTCTCCACGGTGCGCGCCATCGCCCGCGATCTCGGGCGCGGGGTGCTGGTCAGCCGCTACCGCCCCGATGAGACCGACGACGGGATCGATCACGGCGAGGAGGGGGCGTTCCTCATGTGCTCCTTCTGGCTGGCCGACGCCCTCGCCCACATCGGGGAGGTGGAGCAGGCCCAGCGCCGCTTCGAGCGTCTCATCTCCTTCGGCTCGCCACTCGGGCTGATGGCCGAGGAGGCGGACGTCACCACCGGGGACCTGCTCGGCAACTACCCGCAGGCCTTCACCCACCTGGCCCTGATCGGCGCCGCCGTCAACATCGAGCGCGCCCGCCACCGGCGGATCGGGGTCACCGGGCTGCGCGACCGGCCCCCGGCCACGGAGTGAGCCGTCGCTCGGTTCGCCCGACGCGGTGATCGTCGGTGCCGGCGAGGTCCTGGAGTTCCTCGTGATGGGCGCCGCGGTGAGCTTCGAGAAGGCTCCGGGCTCCCTCGGCGCCCCCAGCGGCAAGCCCTTCACCTCGGACCTCTCCGGGCGCGACCTCTTCCAAGCTGCTCCGCTACGGCTGGGCACCGACCGGCGGGGAGGGCACGGGGTCGAGTTCGCCGCCGCCACGCCTCGACACGACCGGCGGGCCCGCCCCGAGCCCCCGGCTCCGGGCTGCCCGCCGCGCTCCGCTCGCCCGACATGACCCGACCGCCGCTCGGCTTTGCATAAACATACATGGCCAACGTATAATCCCCCAACCATGCCCGCCACCCCGATTCGCGCCGCCGTCTGCGGCGCCACCGGCTACCTCGGCGTCCAGTGTGTCGAGATCCTCGACCGCCATCCCGCCTTCGAACTGGTGAGCCTGCACGGCCGCAGCTCTGCCGGGAAGCCCTTCGCCGCCGCGGTGCCCGGCAGCCGGGTGTCCCTCGAGGTGGAGGCCGGGCTGGACGCGGGCGATGCCCAGGTGGTGTTCGCCGCCCTGCCCCATACCGTCGCCGCCGCCCACGCCCGGGAGTGGCTGGCCGGCGGACGGGTGGTGGTCGACATGAGCGCCGACTTCCGGCTCACCGACCCCGCGGATTACGCCCGCTGGTACGGGCTCGAGCACCCCGCCCCCGCCCTCTGTGCACAGGCGGTGTACTCATTGGTCGAATTCAACCGACCGGCCATCGCCGCCGCCGACCTGCTGGCGATCCCGGGCTGCTACCCCACCGCCAGCCTGGTGGCGACCCTGCCCGCGCTCCGCGAGCGGCTGGTGGAGCCGGAGGTGGTGGTGGACGCCAAGAGCGGGGTGAGCGGTGGGGGGCGGTCGCCCTCGCTCGCCTTTCACTTCTCCGAGGTGAACGAATCGGTTCGCGCCTACGGGGTGGACGGCCATCGCCATAAGGCGGAGATGCTCCAGGAGCTGAGGAAGGCCGCGGGTAGGGAGGTGCGGCTCACCTTCGTGCCCCACCTGGTGCCGATGACCCGCGGGATCCTGGCCACCGTCTACCTCCACCCGGCGGCCGGGCGCGGGGTGGGTGATGTCGCCGAGCTGATGCGCGGTCTCTGCGCGGCCAACCCCTGCCTTCGCTACGAGGAGGCGCCGCCCGCCACCAAGTCGGTGGCCGGCAGCAACGTCGCCGCGGTCAACGTCACCGACCAGGACGGGGTGGCCGTGGTCACCGTCGCTGAGGACAACCTGGTCAAGGGCGGCGCGGGCCAGGCCGTCCAGGCCGCCAACCTCCGCTTCGGGTTCGAGGAGACCGCCGGGCTCCTCGAGGCGTCGCCGTGGCCGTGACCGAGGCCGGCTCCGCCGAGATGGATGCGTCCGAAGCCGGCTCCAGCGAGATGGGTGCGTCCGAGGCCGGCTCCAGCGAGATGGGTGCGTCCGAGGCCGGCTCCAGCGAGATGGGCGCCTCCCCGGGTGACCCCGCCTTGACCGGATCGGTCGGGGTCCCGGTCGCCGCTCCCGGCGGTGCCGCCGGCACCGGCGTCTGCGCCCCGCTCGGCTTCCGTGCGGGGACCGCGGGCGCCGGCATTCGCGACGGCGACCCGAGCCGCGATGACATCGCCGTGGTGATGAGCGACCGCCCCTGCGCGGGGGCGGGCGTCTTCACCCAGAACCTGGTCAAGGCCGCCCCGGTGGTCATCTCCCAGCTCACCCTTCGCCGCGGCACGGCGATCCACGCCGTGGTGCTGAACTCGGGGAACGCCAATGCCTGCACCGGTGCCCAGGGGCTGCGCGATGCGCTCCGGATGTGCGCCCTGGCCGCGGGCGCCCTCGGCCGCGACCCCGTCGAGGTGCTCGTCTGCAGCACCGGCGTGATCGGGCGGCCGCTGCCGATGGAGCGGGTCGCCGACGGCCTCCGCGCCGCGGCCGGCAGCCTCAGCGGCGATTCCGGCGCGGCGGCGGCCCGGGCGATCATGACCACCGACACCGTCCCCAAGGTGGCGACCGCGCAGTTCACCGTGGATGGCGTCGAGCACCGGGTCGGCGGGATGGCCAAGGGGGCGGGGATGATCCACCCCAACATGGCCACCCTGCTCGCGCTGGTCACCACCGATGCGGATGTCGCCGCGCCCGACCTGCAGGCGCTGCTCGTCGAGGTCGCCGAGACCAGCTTCAACTCGATCACGGTCGACGGTGACACCTCCACCAACGACACCCTCTTCGCGCTCGCCAACGGCGCCGCCGGCGGTCCGGCCCTCCGGCCCGGCGACGCGGGCTTCCTGGCCCTCCGCGAGGCGTTCCTGGGGGTCTGCGAGTCGCTGGCGGAGCAGGTGGTCGCCGACGCCGAGGGCGCCACCAAGCACTTCCGGGTCACCGTCGCGGGCGGCCGCGACGATGCCGAGGCCCGCCTCGCCGCCCGCACCGTGGCCGTCTCTCCGCTGGTGAAGACCGCGGTGCACGGGGCAGACCCCAACTGGGGGCGCGTGGTCATGGCCCTGGGGCGCAGCGGCGCCCGCTTCAGCCTCGACCGGGTGCGGGTGACCATCGCCGGGACCACCGTCTTCGAGCACGGGGCCCCGATCGACACGGATCTGAGCGCCGTGGTCGCAGCCCTGCAGCAGCCTCGGAGCGAGATCGACATCGACCTCGGCGCCGGCGACGGGCACGGCCACGCCTGGGGCTGCGATCTCACCGCCGGTTATGTCCGGATCAACGCGGAGTACACCACATGACGACACCGACCGAGACCATGGAGGAGCGGATTCGCCGGGCCGAGGTCCTGGTCGAGGCGCTCCCGTACATCCGCCGCTTCTCCGGGCACACCCTGGTGATCAAGCTGGGTGGCGCGGCGATGGGGGAGGACGTCGACGCCTTCCTCCAGGATGTGGTGCTGCTCCGCTTCGTGGGGATGCGCCCGGTGCTGGTCCACGGCGGCGGCCCGGAGATCTCGCTCTGGCAGAAGCGGCTGGGACTCGAGCCCCGCTTCGTCAACGGGCTGAGGGTCACCGACGGGCCCACCATGGAGGTGGTGAAGATGGTGCTCACCGGCAAGATCGGTCCCGAGCTGGTGGCCCGCATCCACACGCTGGGCGGTCAGGCGGTCGGGATGAGCGGCGAGGACGGCCCGACCCTGATGGTCCGGCCTCGCGGCACCGAGGGTGGCCATGATCTCGGCTTCGTCGGGGAGGTCGACCAGGTCAACGCCGAGCCGGTCGAGGCGGTGCTCGACCAGGGCCGGATCCCGGTGATCGCCTCCATCGGGCTGGGCGTCGACGGTGACGCCTACAACGTCAACGCCGACACGGTGGCCGCCGAGCTGGCGGTCGCCCTCAAGGCGACCAAGCTGGTCCTGCTCACCGACGTCGAGGGGGTGCGCGGTGCGGACGGTGAGCTGATCAGCGTCCTCGACTCGCCCGCCGCCGACCGGCTCATCGAGAGCGGAGCCATCAGTGGGGGGATGATCCCCAAGGTCCGGGCGGCGCTGCGCGCCCTGGACGGGGCCACCGCCTCGCACATCATCGATGGCCGCGTACCCCACTCGCTGCTGCTCGAGCTGCTGACCGAGAGGGGCGTCGGCACCATGGTCACCCGGTGAGCCGGCCCGCGCCGCCGCCCACCGGCGACGCGCCGTCCGCGGTGACCCGATGAGCCCGCCCGCGCCGCCGCCAACGGGCCCCGGGCGCTCCGTGGTGAGCCGATGAGCCGGCCCGCGCCGCCGCCAACGGGCCCCGCGCCGTCCGGGGTGGGCCGATGAGCCCGCCCGCGCCGCGAGTCAGCGCGGCCCTCTCCGCCATCGAGGAGCGGGCCGCGACGGTGCTGATGCCGACCTACACCCATCAGCCGGTCGCCATCCATGCCGGGAGCGGCTGCACTGTCACCGACGTCGACGGCCGCGAGTACCTGGACATGGTGGCCGGCATCGCCGTCAACGTCCTCGGCCATGGTCATCACGCCGTCCTCGACACCATCGCAGAGCAGGCGGCACGCGTCGTCCACCTCAGCAACCTCTACTTCTCCGAGCCCCAGCTGGACGCCGCCGAGCGGCTGGTGGCCACCGCCTTCCCGAGCCGGGTGTTCTTCTGCAACAGCGGGACGGAGGCGATCGAGACGGCGATCAAGATCGCCCGCAAGTGGGGCAAGCTGAACCGCGACGGCGCGTCCACGATCATCTGCGCCCGCGGTGCCTTTCACGGCCGGACCATGGGAGCCCTCGCGGCGACCTCCAACCGCCATTACCGCGAGCCCTTCGAGCCGCTGCCCCGGGGCTTCGTCCATGTCCCGTACGACGATCTCGCGGCGGTCGAGGAGGCCGTCGACCAGCGCACCGTGGCGGTCCTGATGGAGCCCATCGAGGGCCAGTCCGGGGTCGTGCCGATGAGCGACGAGACCCTGCGCGGTCTCCGCGCCCTCTGCGACCGGCACAACCTCCTGCTCATCCTCGACGAGATCCAGACCGGGATGGGCCGGACCGGCCGGTGGTGGGCCCACCAGCACGCGGGGATCGTGCCCGACGTCATGGCCGTGGCCAAGGGTCTCGGGGGCGGTCTGCCGATCGGCGCGGTGCTGGCCGGCCCGCGCGCCGACATCCTGGAATCCGGCGATCACGGCACCACCTTCGGGGGCGGTCCGCTGGTCACCGCGGTGGCGGCGGCGGTCCTGGAGGCGGTCGAGAAGGAGGGGCTGGTCGCCAATGCGGCCCGGGTCGGTGAGCACCTCCGCCGCGGACTCGTCGAGCTCGGCCGGCGGGGCGCGCCGATCGCCCAGGTGCGCGGCCGCGGCCTGATGCTGGGCGCGGTGCTCACCCAGCCGGTCGCCCCTGCAGTGGTCGCCGCCGCTCTCGACCTGGGCCTGCTGATCAACGCGACCGGCCCGTCGGCTCTCCGCCTGGTCCCCCCGCTCGTCCTCACCACGGCGCAGGCCGACGCCGCCCTGGAGACGCTCGCCGCCGCCTTCGAGCTCGTCGGTCGGACCCGTGCGGAGGGCTCGGGGTGAAGGAGTTCGGCGGATCCTCCATGGGCCACGCGGCCGGTCTCGCCATCCTGGTGGTGGTCGGGCGGAGCGAGAGCCCGGTCATCGGGAGGGAGACCCGATGAACGTCGGCTCGGCTCTCGGACCGGTGGCCAAGGCGGAGCGGCAGCAGACCATCCTCGACCTGATCCGCGACCGCAAGGTCCGGACCCAGGAGGAGATTGCGGTGGCGCTCCGCCAGCGCGGCCTTGACGTCACCCAGGCGACGGTGTCGCGCGACATCCGCGAGCTGGGGCTGGCCAGGGTCCATGATCCCGACGGCCTGCGCTACGTCGCCGGGGGCGATCCCGACGAGCCGTCACCGGTGACCACCCGGCTTCGCGCCGTGATGCGTGAGCACGTCCGCTCGCTGGAGTTCGTGGAGCACATCGGCGTGATCCACACCCGTCCCAGCAGCGCCCCGCTGGTGGCGGCGGTCATCGACTCCGCGCATTTCGAGGAGGTCGCGGGCACCGTCGCGGGCGACGACACCGTCCTGGTGGTGGTCCGCTCCCGCCCCGGTGCGCGCCGCCTCGCCGAACGCCTTCGCGGGGCGGCCGGCGGAGGGCCGGCGGCGAACCGCATCCAGGACGCCAGCCAGATCAGCGGTCACGGAGGAGCCCGGTGAGCAGGTCCATGAGCGGTAACGGAGGAGTCCGGTGAGCAGGCCCAAGCGCTGCGTCCTCGCCTATTCCGGCGGTCTCGACACCTCGGTCTCGATCCGCTGGCTGCAGGAGCGGCTCGGCTACGAGGTGATCACCTGCACCGCCGACATCGGCGAGGCGAAGGACATCGAGGCGGTCACCGACCGCGCCCTGCGCAGCGGCGCTCTGGCCGCCTACGCGATCGACGCGCGCCGCCTCTTCGTGGAGGAATTCTGCTTTCCCAGCCTGGCCGCCTCGGCCATCTACGAGGGCGCCTACCCGCTGGCGACCGCCCTGGCGCGGCCGCTGATCGCCAAGATCCTGGTGGACGTCGCCCGCGACGAGGGTGCCGAGGCGGTGGCCCACGGCTGCACCGGCAAGGGCAATGACCAGGTCCGGTTCGACGTCGCCACCGCGGCCCTGGCTCCCGAGCTCGAGGTGGTGGCGCCGGTGCGCGACTGGGATATGGGCCGCCCGCAGGAGATCGAGTACGCCCGCCAGCACGGCATCGAGGTCCCGGTCACCCAGGAGTCGCCCTACTCCGTCGACGCCAACATCTGGGGTCGCAGCATCGAGGCCGGTCCTCTGGAGGATCCCTGGCGGGAGCCCGCCCCCGACGTTTTCGCCTGGACCGCCGATCCCGCCCAGGCACCGGAGGAGGGGGTGGTGGTGAGCCTCGGTTTCGAGCACGGCATCCCGGTGACCCTGGACGGCGAGCGGCTCACCGGGGACGTCCTGGTGACACGGCTCAACGCCCTGGCCGGCGCCCAGGGGGTCGGCCGGATCGACCACGTGGAGAACCGCCTGGTGGGGATCAAGTCACGGGAGATCTACGAGGCGCCGGCGGCGGTGGCCCTCCACGCCGCGCACACGGCGCTGGAGACCCTGACCCTCGGTCGGGACGTCTTCCATCTCAAGCGCCGCCTCGGCGACGAGTGGGCCCGGCTGGTGTACGACGGGCTCTGGTTCGGCCAGCTCCGCAGCGCGCTCGCCGCCTTCGTGGCGGTGACCCAGGAGCCGGTGAGTGGGGAGGTGAGGTTGCGGCTGCGTCGGGGAACGGTGAGCCTCGCCGGCCGGCGTGCACCCGGATCCCTCTACCGCGAGGAGCTCGCGACCTACGACCGCCGTCAGGACACCTTCGACCACACCGCGGCCCGAGGGTTCATCGAGCTCTTCGGGCTCCCGCTGCGCACCCAGGCCCGGATCCAGGGAGCGCTCGAGGACAGCGTGCCGCTGAGCCTCGAGCGCCGGGTCAAGCGGCGCTGATGACGCGGCTCGGCGAGCGCTGATGGCACCGGGCAAGCGGCACGCCTCCAAGCCGGCCCGGCCGGCCGCGGTTTCACCCGGGACCGCCCCCGCCAAGGTCTGGGAGGGGCGGCTGGGGGCGCGGACCGCCCGCGCCGTCGAGGAGTACACGACCAGTTTCGCGGTCGACCAGAGGCTCTTCGCCGAGGACATCGAGGGGTCGCTGGCCCACGCCCGGATGCTCCGCGAGGTGGGGCTGATCGGCGAGGCCGATCATCGGGCAATCCGGTCCGGGCTGCGAACCGTCCGGGACGAGCTGGAGCGGGGGGGCTTCCCCGAGGCCCCCGGTGACGAGGACGTCCACACCGCGATCGAGAGGCGCCTCCACGAGCTGATCGGACCGGCGGCCGGGCGGCTGCACACCGGGCGCAGCCGCAACGACCAGGTGGCCACCGACGTGCGGCTCTGGTGCCGGCGCCGCATCGTCGAGCTGATGCTCGGCTGCGCCGGGCTCCAGGAGGCGCTCCTGGCGCGCGCGGGCGAGCACCGCCACACCCCGATGCCGGGTTACACCCACACCCAGCGAGCCCAGGTGGTCTCACTGGCCCACCACCTCCTCGCCTACGTCGAGATGCTCCAGCGCGATGTCGAGCGGCTCGCCGATGGCTACCGCCGCTGCGACGTGCTGCCGCTCGGCAGCGGCGCCCTGGCGGGCACCACCCTGCCGATCGACCGCCGCATCCCGCAGCGGGTCCTCGGCTTCGCGGCGCTCAGCGCCAACAGCCTGGATGCGGTCTCCGACCGCGACTTCGCGGTCGAGCTGGTCTCCGGCTGCGCTCTGCTGATGGTCCACCTCTCCCGGTTCGCCGAGGAGATCGTGCTCTGGACCTCGGCGGAGTTCGGATTCGCCGAGCTCCCCGACAGCCACGCCACCGGCTCGTCGCTGATGCCCCAGAAGAAGAACCCCGACGTCCTCGAGCTGGCCCGTGGCCGATCCGGTCGCGTGACCGGCGACCTGGTGGCGCTGCTCACCGCGCTCAAGGGGTTGCCGCTCGCCTACAACCGCGACCTCCAGGAGGACAAGGAGCCGCTCTTCGACGCTGTGGACACCACCCTCGCCAGCCTCGGGATCGTCGCCGACGTGGTCCGCCGGCTGCGTTTCGACACCGCCGCGATGCGGCGCGCCGCCTCCGACCCGATGCTGCTCGCCACCGATGTCGCCGAGCACCTGGTGGCCCGGGGGATGCCCTTCCGCGAGGCGCACATCCTGGTGGGGGTCGCGGTCCGTCGCTGCGTCGCCGAGGGCCGGACGCTCACCGACCTCAGCCTCGAGGAGTGGCGGGGGCTCTCCGACCTTCTCGACCAGGAAGTGCTGGCGCTCTTCGACGTCGACGCGGCCCTGCGCCGCCGCGAGCTGCCCGGCGGGCCGGGCCCGCGCGCGGTCGGACGCGCCCTGACCCGGGCCACCGCCAGGGTGGCCCGCACCAGGAAGATGGCGGAGACGATCGGCGGCTGAGGTGAGGCCCGCTCGCGCCGGAGCCAGCCGCATCACGTCGGCTGGACAGTCCCACCAGCCGGGCGAGCCCTATCCGAGCTCTCGACCGGCACCACTCCATCTCCAGCGAGTTACGGACTTCAATGTCCTTAACTATCTCAGAAGCGATGGGTGCTCCCGTTCGCGCGAGCCCGGCGGCACCCACCGGAGGTCCGGCCCTGGGCTCGGTCGCCTCCGACCGGGTGCTCACGGCGCCACCGCGCCTCCCCTCCTGCCGGGCGATCGCCACCGCTCCCCGCCGCGGGTAATCTGGGGCGATGCCGCTGCCGATCCTGGTCGTCGGGGACGTCCAGGGGGACCACGAGCGCCTCGCCGGAGCCCTCGCCGCGTACCCCGAGGACCAGTTCGAGACGGTCTTCCTCGGAGACTTCTTCACCGGGGGACGGCCCGGGGACGCCGGGGGCCACCGGGCGGCGAGGATCGCCATGGATCGGCGCCACAGCCGGGCCATCCTTGGCAACCACGACCTGCTGGTGATGGCCCTGGTGGAGGAGCGGCGGTACGGCGGCGAGCGGCTGCGGGCGCGCGACGGCGAGTTGCTGGAGACCATCTGGCGGCGGCGGCGGGGCGACCCCGCCGACCTCGAGGGCCTCTGCGGCGATCCTGAGCTGGAGGCCTGGCTGCGGCACCTGCCGCTGATGCTGCTGCTCGGCGACGGCACCCTGGTGCAGCACACCGACGACGACGACTACGCCGCCCTCGGAGACAGCGTCGAGCAGGTCAACGCCGCCGCCGCCGCCCGGCTGGCCGAGGCGCCGGGCGGCGTGATCCCGGTGCTGCGGCACGTGATCGGACGCCGGGCGTTCGATGACCGGGCGCGGCTGGACGCCCATCTCCGCCGCTTCGGTGCACGCCGGGTGATCCACGGGCACACCCCCCACTGGAGGAGCGCCCCGGACGCCCGCTCCGGCGGGCGGGTGATCGGCTTCGACGGCAGATTCTCCCGCTACTGGGGGCGCAACCCCGGTGAGGACGCCGGTCCCGTGGGGGCGACCGTCGCGCTGCTGCCGCCGATGCCACCGGGGCTCGCCTGACACCAGCGGGTGGACAGTTCCATCCGCCTCCGCCCGATGAGGCGTGCGCTGCCGTGGGCTACGGAGTCCAGTTGACCGCGCAGCTCGCCGCACCCCTCGGCTCCCGGGTCGTCGTCAACGCGGATGGCGAGGCCGTCGCGGTGACCGGCGGGCGCGCGGCCGGGTGAGCCTGGCCGCCCGGGTCAGCCTCCGGCTCCGAGGGCGGCCACCTCGGTCAGGCGGCCGGTGCGCACGTCGTACACGAAGCCGCGCACCTGATCTCGGTGGGGCAGGAACGGGCTGGACGTGATCCGCGCCATCGACTGACGCAGGTCGGCTTCGAGGTCCGTGAACGCCCCGAACGCGAACGGCGGCCGCACCCCGCTCTCCTCCTCGATCCGATCCTTCAGCTCATCGTCGCGGAAGCCGAGCATGCCGCAGTCGGTGTGGTGCACCAGCACGACGGCGCGGGTCCCGAGCAGACGCTGGGAGATGACCAGTGAGCGGATGGCGTCGTCGGTCACCACCCCGCCGGCGTTGCGGATGACATGGGCGTCTCCGGGGCGCAGCCCGAGGAGCGCGTGGACGTCGAGCCGCGCGTCCATGCACGCGAGCACCGCCAGGCCGCGGACGGGCGCGGCGTGGAGATCGGCGGCGGCCGGTTCGAACCCGGAGGCGAAGGCCGCGTTGCCGTCGACGACCTCGTCGATCACCCCCATGACTTCCCTCCGCCTCCAGATTCCCGCGTGGCCGCGCGGCACCCACGTCCCGTCGGACTCCGGGCCGTCCGCCCTTCTGGTCCCGGACCATTCTCCCTGGCCGGCGCGCCCCGGCGGTATCCTCGAGCGAGACGCGGGCGCGGTCCGGCGTCTGATGCGAGCGAGCCGGCGCGGAGGTCGAGTTGTCTGGGCCTAGTCGTCCGCCAGCCACGCCAGCAGGCGGCCCCGCGACCAGCAGCGGCCGACCGCCTCGGCGGTGAGCCTGGCTCGGTCGCAGACCGCCACGCCGATGATGCTGTGGCCGGAGGCGGGGCGATCGCCCAGGGTCGGTATCGCCGGCGCGACCCCGACCCCCTCCACCGACACCCACCCGACCGCCCGGCCGGCGGCCGCCTCTTGGAGGCCATGCAGGAAACGCAGCCGGCTCTCGAGCGGCAGGTGCGACAGCGCCCACGTCGTGATGACCACTGGCAGGGCGTCCGCGGGCACCCGGGCAATCGCGTCGGGCAGCTCCGCGAGAGCGTCACCCCGCAGCAGCAGCGGAGGGTGCAGCGCCGCCAGCGCCAGCTCCGTTTCGAGGATGGCGCTCCGCTCCCGCTGATCCGGCCAGAGGCAGGCGCGCAGCCATCGGGCGTCGTCCGGGTCGGTCACGTCGACCGGGTCGAGGTCGACGCCGATGCGGGCGACCACCTCGGGCATCGGCCGCGCCGGGATGGCCCGGTGTCCGACCACCGAAGCCGACAGCTGCACGGGAGATCCCGGGTCGCCCAGCGACTGTCCGTTGCTGTACGTGATGCCGACGCGATCGGCAAGGAGATTGAACCCGGCCGAGCCGGAGATGTCGATCAGGCCCACCGTCCTCGCGCTCACCCGGCGCGCCGCCTCGGCAATCGCGGGATGGAGCACGGCGCAGCGGGCGGCTTCGATGGTCCGCGTCCGCCGGCGCCCGGCGATGGCCGCGACCGCGCCGGTCATCCGCAGCAGGGTGTCGATCGCCGCGCCGGCGGCGGCGTCGGCGTCGGCAGCGGTGTAGGCCGCGGCAAGCTCCGGGGCGCGTCCGGCGAGGGCGAGGTCGTGGAGCGCGGCGAGGATCAGCGCGGGCTGCCGCCGGCGCGCCGGCGCAGCCCCGATGGCATGCAGCGCGCCCTCGGACTCGCTCAGGGCAACGGCGACTCGCCGGTACAGTGGCGAGGTCTCGGCGGCGTCGACCTCACCGAAGTGCCGGTACACCCCGGCGAGGGTGCGAGCCCCACCGGCGGCTGCGGCGCTGGCAACGGGTGGGCCCGGCATCCGGACGACTCTAGCCATCGGAATGGCGACCACCCGTCCGCACCTGGCCCCGGCGCGGGCGGCCTACTCCGATCCGGAGGACCAGCGTGGTGAACGCTTCTCCACGAACGCGGCGATGCCCTCGGCACGGTCCGGGGAGAGGGCCGCCTCGCGCCAGGCGGCGTCCTCGAGGTCGAGGGCGGCGTCGAGGTCCCTGCCCGCGCCGAGCCGGAGGGCCCGCCGGGCGGCCCGCACCGCGGTGGGCGAGTTGGCCGCTATGGCCCGGGCCAGCTCCAGTGCCGAGCTCCTGGCCTCGCCTCGGGGTACCAGGCGGTCGGCCAGCCCCAGCCGCATCGCCTCGGCACCGGTCACGTGGCGTGCGGTGAGGATCAGGTCGGCGGCCACGCCCGGCCCGGCGCGGCGGAGCAGCAGCTGGGTCCCGCCGCCCCCCGGCACAAGGCCGACGCTCGTCTCGGGGAGCGCGAGGTCGGCCGTCTCGTCGACCACGATCAGATCGCAGGAGAGGGCCAGCTCGAGGCCGCCGCCGAGCGCATGGCCGCTCACCGCGGCGACGGTCGGCACCGCGACGCCCCGCACCGCCTCGAAGGCGCTGCGCATCAGCGGGCGCTGCGCCAGCAGGTCGGCGTCGCTGAACCGAGCTCGCTCCTTGAGGTCGGCGCCGACGCAGAAGGCCCGTTCGCTCGTCGAGCTGAGGACGACCGCCCGCAGCCCGGCTGAGCGGATCAGGCGTCCCAGCTCGGCGCAGGCGGCCACCAGCTCGGACGCGAGCGCCGTCGAGATGGCGTTGAGAGCCGCGGGACGGTCCAGCGCCAGCTCGGCCACCCGCCCCTGCCGGGTCAGCCTCACCAGGGGCTCGGAGCCCGACGCCGTCATGGCCCTGCCCCGGGGGATGGCCCTGCCGGGAGCAGGGCGGCGAGCGCCAGCGAGCGCAGCAGGGTTCGGGTCTCGTCGCCGGCCAGGCGGCGGCTGTGGGGGGTGGAGTTGAGCAGGCCGAAGATGGCATGGGCGGCGGCGATCGCCTCCTCGCGCCCCTCGAACCGTCCGGCGCGGATGACCGTGTCCGCCCACAGCTCCACGTAGGTGCGCTGCAGCCGGCGCACCCGGAGCTGGTCCTCGGCGCTGAGCGCGGGCAGCTCGCGCGACTGGATGGTGATGAGCGCCGGGTTGTCCACCGCGAAACCGGCATGGAACTCGACCAGGGCCACCAGGGTCGCCTCGGGCCCGGCGGTGGCGGCGACCCGCTCCTCGGCGCTGGACAGCAGCCGCTCGCTGACGTCGACCAGCAGCTCGCCGAGCAGGCCCTCCTTGCTCGCGAAGTGGCGGTACACCCCCGGTCCGGAGATGCCCGCCGCTCCCCCGATATCGGCCAGGGTCACCGCGCTGTAGCCACGCTCGGCGAAGAGTCCGGCGGCGGCCGACAGCAGCCGCTCTCGCCGGCTGCGCGATGAGGCCCCCGCTCCACGGACCCGGGTCGCGCCCGCCGGTGCCGCGCGGCGCGCTCCCGCGCCGCCCGTCGCCTGGGCACGGATGTTAGCCGCCATTCACCCGGCATGTTACTCTGGATTAACAGCGCGGGGTGGGCCCGCGGGGGGTGGTGGACGGTGGCTGGCATCGAGACGGGTCGAGGGGCCGGCGGGGCCGAGGAGGATCGCTCGTCTGCGGTTGTCGGGCCCGCGGGGCCGGCGCCACGCAGAGCGCCGCCCGAGGGGCGGAGCCTGCGCGAGCTCGCCGCGGAGCTCAGGGAGCGCGTGGCCTTGGTGCGCCAGGGCGGGGATGAGCGCTCCCGCAGCCGTCACCTGGAAAGGGGCAAGCTGCTGGTCCGGGAGCGGATCGACCGGCTGCTGGATCCCGGCGCTTCCTTCCTCGAGCTCTCGCCGCTGGCGGCCTGGGAGATGTACGGCGAGCCGGTGCCGGCGGCGGGATTGGTGACCGGGATCGGACGGGTCTCGGGGCGGCCCTGCATGGTGGTGGCCAACGACGCCACGGTGAAGGGTGGGACCACTTCCCCATGACGGTCAAGAAGCATCTCCGAGCCCAGGAGGTCGCCGGCTCCTTCCGCCTGCCGTGCTGCTACCTGGTCGACTCGGGCGGCGCCTATCTCCCGCTTCAGGACGAGGTCTTCCCGGACCGGGAGCACTTCGGCCGCATCTTCTTCAACCAGGCGAGGATGTCGGCGGCGGGCATCCCCCAGCTCGCGGCGGTGATGGGTTCGAGCACGGCCGGGGGCGCCTACGTGCCCGCCATGAGCGACGAGACCGTCATCGTCCGCGAGCAGGGAACCATCTTCCTGGGCGGGCCGCCGCTGGTGCGCGCGGCCACCGGGGAGGTGGTGACCGCCGAGGAGCTGGGCGGCGGCGAGGTGCACGCCCGGCGCTCGGGGGTGGTGGACCACCTGGCCGAGGACGACGCCCACGCCCTGCGGATCGTGCGCTCGATGGTCGCCACCCTCGGGCCGCCCCCGGCCAGCCCCCCGGAGGACGCCGGACGGGAGGAGGAGAGGGCCGTGCCCGAGCCACCGGCCGAGGACCCGGCCGAGCTCTGCGACGTGGTTCCCACCGACGTGCGCCGGCCCTACGACGTGCGCCGGGTGATCCGCCGGCTGGTGGACGGGTCCCGGCTCCACGAGTTCAAGGCGGAGTACGGGGAGACGCTGGTGTGCGGATTCGCCCGCATCGCGGGCCACCGCTGCGGCCTGGTCGCCAACAACGGCGTGCTGTTCGGCGAGTCCGCGCTCAAGGGCGCCCACTTCGTGCAGCTCTGCAACCAGCGTGGGGTGCCCCTCGTCTTCCTCCAGAACATCAGCGGTTTCATGGTGGGGCGCGAGTACGAGCACGCCGGGATCGCCAAGGACGGCGCCAAGCTGGTCACGGCGGTGGCATGCTCGCGGGTCGCGAAGCTCACCGTCATCATCGGCGGCTCCTTCGGGGCCGGCAACTACGGGATGTGCGGCCGCGCCTTCGATCCCCGGCTGCTGTTCATGTGGCCCAATGCGCGGATCTCCGTGATGGGTGGTGACCAGGCCGCCGAGGTGCTCTCGCTGGTGGGTGGCGAGCGCGGCGACGGTGATGGCGGTTCCGAGGCGGAGCGGAAGGAGAGGATCCGCGAGCGCTACGCCCGGCAGGGATCGGCCTACTACTCGACGGCCCGGCTCTGGGACGACGGCATCATCGATCCGCTGGACACCCGCCGGGTGCTGGCCATGGGCCTGGCCCTGGCGGCGGCGTCCCCCGACCGGGAGCCGGCCCGCTACGGCGTGTTCCGGATGTAGGCGGCGCACCATGGGCTTCGACACCCTGCTGGTCGCCAACCGGGGCGCGGTTGCGCGCCGGGTGCTGCGCACCGCGCGGCGGCTCGGGCTCCGCACCATCGCCGTCTACTCGGATGCCGACCGCGATGCACCGCACGTGGCCGAGGCCGATCACGCCGTGAGGATCGGGCCCGCCGCCGCGGCCCTCTCCTACCTCTCCATCGAGAGCATCCTGGAGGCGGCCCAGCGCCTGGGTGCCGGCGCGGTCCATCCCGGCTACGGCTTCCTCGCCGAGAGCGCCGGCTTCGCCCGGGCCTGCGAGGCGGCCGGCCTCGTGTTCGTCGGGCCCCAGCCCGAGGTCATCGACCTGATGAGTCGCAAGGACCGGGCGCGACGGCTGGCCACGGAGGCCGGCGCCCCCGTGGTGCCGGCTGTCGAGGGAGCGGACGCCGCCGCCCTGGCCAGCCGGGTGGGCCCGGAGATCGGCTTCCCGGCGCTGGTCAAGGCGGTCGCGGGCGGAGGCGGCCGGGGGATGCGGCTGGTCCTCCGGCCCGCCGACCTGGCGCCCGCCCTCGCGGCCGCCGGGCGGGAGGCGCTGGCGGCTTTCGGCGACGCCGCCCTCTTCGTGGAGCGCTACCTCCCCGAGGGGCGGCACCTGGAGGTGCAGGTGGTCGGCGACGGCAGCGGTCGGGTCCTGCACCTCGGGGACCGGGACTGCTCGGTGCAGCGGCGCCACCAGAAGGTGGTCGAGGAGGCCCCGGCCTCGGCCTGCTCTCCGGTCGCCCGCGCCCGGGCCGTGGAGGCGGCCACCGCGATCGCCGCTCGGGTCCGCTATCGCAGCCTGGGAACCGTGGAGTTCCTCGCCGCCGGCGACGACGTGCACTTCCTGGAGATGAACACCCGCCTCCAGGTGGAGCACGGAGTCACCGAGGCGGTGACCGGGATCGACCTGGTGGAGCTGCAGCTCCGCCTCGCCGCCGGTGAGCCGCTGGCCCTGGTGCAGGAGGAGATCGCGATCCGCGGCCACGCCATCGAGGCCCGCATCTGCGCGGAGGACGCCGAGCACGGCTTCCTCCCCCAGGCGGGGCGGGCCGGCCTGGTCCGCTGGCCCGTGGACGGAAGGGTCGACGCCACCCTCGAGTCGGGCCAGTCGGTGACCACCGACTACGACTCGATGCTGGCCACTCTGATCGCCCATGGCGAGACCCGCCAGGTGGCCCGCGGCCGGCTGATCGACGCCCTGGACGGCACCGCCGTCTTCGGGCTCACCACCAACGCCGGCTTCCTGCGCCGGCTGCTGGCGTCGGAGCGCTTCGCCGCCGCTGAGATCACCCCCGCGTGGCTCGACGGCCACGCCGCCGAGCTCGGCACCGCCGACTCCCGGCCGGTCCTGGCCGCGGCCGGCGTCATCCTCGCGGAGAGGGCGCGCCGCCGGGACGGCGGCGACCCTTGGGCAGCCGACGGCTGGCGGTCCGCGGGCCCGCCGGCGCCGTTCTCGGTGGAGCTGACCCTGGACGGCGAGCGGCAGAGGGTACTGGTGCGGGGCCGTGGGCGGCCCGCGGACGGGGACCTCGAGGTGGAGGGCCGCGGCCGATCCTCCCCGGTCCGGGTGGTCCGGATGGAGCCGGAGACCCTGGTGGCCGACCTCGACGGCGAGCGCGAGCGCTTCGTCTTCGTCGCCGCCGCGGGGGAGGTGATGATCGCGCACCTGGGCCAGGTCTTCCGGCTGACCACCGGAGGCGGCACCGCGCCCGCGCCGACCGGGCGGGGCGAGGTCGTGGTCGCACCCCTCCCCGGGCTCCTGGTCAGCGTGAGCGTCGCCGCCGGCGATCGGGTGGACGCGGGAGCCGTGCTCGGGATCCTGGAGTCGATGAAGATGGAGTACACGCTGACCGCCGACGTGGCGGCCCGGGTGGAGCGGGTCGGCTTCGCCCCCGGCGGCCAGGTGGCCCGCGGGGATGTCCTCTTCGAGCTGGTGCCGGAGGGACCGCCGTGACCCCCTCGCCGAGGTGGCGCCGATCCGGCCCGGCGCCGGAGGGCCCCTCATGACCCGGTGGCCGCCGGCCCCGCTCTCCGGCCTCCCCGGCGCGGTGACGGTCTACGAGGTGGGACCCCGCGACGGGTTGCAGAACGAACCGCAGGCGGTGCCGCTCGTGGTCAAGCTCGAGCTGATCGCCCGCCTGGTGGCCGCGGGCCTGAGGGCGGTGGAGGTCACCAGCCTGGTGCGCCCCGACACCGTGCCCCAGCTCGCCGATGCCGACGAGCTCCTCGCCCGCCTCCCCGCGAGCCCCGGGGTGCGCCACCCGGCCCTGGTTCCCAACCTTCGAGGGCTGGAGCGTGCCCTGGCCGCCGGAGCGCGGGAGGTGGCCGTCTTCGCCAGTGCCACCGAGTCCTTCGCTCGGCACAACCTCAACCGCAGCCGGTCGGAGAGCCTCAGCGCGCTCGCGGCGGTGGCGGGACACGCCCGCCAGGCCGGGATCCCGGTGCGCGGATACGTCTCGATGTGCTTCGGCGACCCCTGGGAGGGTGCTGTCGACCCCGCCGAGGTGGTGGGGGTGACCACCCAGCTGCTGGCCATGGGCTGCGCTGAGGTCTCGCTCGGCGACACCATCGGCGTGGCCACCCCCGGGGCGGTGGTCGGGCTGCTCTCCCGACTTGCCGATGCCGGGGTCGGGGTGGGCAGCCTCGCCGTGCACTTTCACGACACCTACGGCCAGGCGCTGGCCAACACCCTGGAGGCGCTGCGCTTCGGTGTCACCACCGTCGATGCCTCGGCCGGCGGGCTGGGTGGCTGCCCCTTCGCCCGCAGCGCCACCGGCAACCTCGCCACCGAGGACCTGGTCTTCCTGCTCGATGGACTCGGCGTGGCCACCGGGGTCGACCTGGCGGCGCTGGCGCGCACCAGCCTCTGGCTGGCCCGGCAGCTGGGCCGGCCCAGCCCCAGCCGGGTGGTCAGAGCCCTGGCCGCGAGCCTGGAACCGTGAGCGGAGTTGGAGGGGTGATCCGATGAGCACAGGTGCGGCGTCCAGCCTTCCCCTGAACGAGGACCACGAGCTGCTGCGCGCGACCGTCGAGCAATTTGCCCGACGGGAGGTCGCGCCCGTGATCGGCGAGCTCTACGTTCGGGAGGAGTTCCCCTACGCCCTGGTGGCGAGGATGGGGGCCATGGGCCTCTTCGGACTCCCCTTCCCCGAGGAGCATGGGGGCATGGGCGGTGACCACCTGGCCCTCTGCCTGGCGATCGAGGAGCTGGCACGGGTGGACTCCTCGGTGGCGCTCACCCTGGAGGCCGCGGTGGGCCTGGGGGCGATGCCCATCCACCGCTTCGGCACCGAGGCCCAGAAGCACCGCTGGCTTCCCCCGCTCTGCCGCGGCGAGGCGCTCGGCGCCTTCGCTCTCACCGAGCCCGGCGGCGGCTCGGACGCCGGCGCCCTGCGCACCCGGGCGCGCCGCGACGGCGACAGCTGGGTGATCAACGGGACCAAGGTGTTCATCACCAACGCCGGGACCGATATCACCAGCCTGGTGACGGTCGCCGCCGTCACCGGCGAGGGTGACGGGCACCGCCGGCAGATCTCGGCGATCCTGGTTCCGGCCGGCACTCCGGGGATGTCCGTCTCCAAGAAGTATTCGAAGGTCGGCTGGCTGGCCTCCGACACCCGCGAGGTCTCCTTCTCCGATTGCCGGGTCCCGCTTGATCACCTCCTCGGGGAGGAGGGGCGGGGCTACGCGGAGTTCCTGGAGATCCTCGACGGCGGGCGCGTGGCCATCGCCGCGCTCTCCACGGGGCTCGCTCAGGGCTGCATCGACGAGTGCCTGGCGCACCTGGGTGAGCGCGAGGCCTTCGGACGCCGGATCGGCGAATACCAGGCGCTCCAATTCAAGGTCGCGGACATGGAGGCGAGGACCCACGCTTCCCGCCTGGCCTGGTACGACGCCGCCACCCGGATGCTCGCCGGGCTTCCGTTCAAGAAGCAGGCGGCCATCGCCAAGCTGGTGGCCTCCGACGCGGCGGTGGTCAATGCCCGCGAGGCCGCGCAGATCTTCGGCGGCTACGGGTTCATGAACGACACCCCGGTGGGGCGCTTCTACCGCGACGCCAAGATCCTGGAGATCGGTGAGGGGACCTCGGAGATCCAGCGCATGATCATCGCCCGGGAGCTCGGGCTGCCGGCCCGTGGCTGACCCCCCGGGTCTCACGGCGATCGACCCGCCGGTGCCCCTCTGGGCGCCCTCGCCAGAGTCGGCGGCGGCCTCGCGGCTCGGTCGCTGGTGCGCCGAGCAGGGCTTCCCCGGCTATCAGGCCGCCTGGGAGTGGTCGGTCGCGCCCGCCACCGCGGGGGCCTTCTGGCGGGCGATCGCCGACCGTTTCGAGGTCAGCTGGCACCGGGCTCCCGACGCCGACCTGGAGCCGGATCCCACCCGGGTGACCGGCTGGCGGTGGTTCCGCGGCGGCCGCCTCAACTACGCTCAGGCGGCGCTGCGCCCGCCCGCCGGCGACGGGGCCTCGACCGCCCTGGTGGCCCGCTCCCAGACCCGGCCGCCCCGGGAGCTGAGCTGGTCCGAGCTCACCGACCTGGTGGCCGGGGTGCGCTCGGGACTGCTCGCCGCCGGCGTGCGGCCCGGGGAGGTGGTGGCCGGCTACCTGCCCAACATCCCCGAGGCGGTGGCGGCGATGCTGGCCTGCGCCAGCCTGGGCGCGATCTGGGCCTGCTGCGCCCCGGAGATGGGTGTGACCGGGGCCCTGGACCGGCTCTCCCAGCTCCGCCCGGTGGTCCTGCTGAGCGTCGACGGCTACCGCTACGGCGCCCGCCGGGTCGAGCGCAGCGCCGAGGCCGTGGGCATCCTCGCCGGGCTGCCGGCGGTCCGCCGGGCGGTGTGGCTCCCCTACCTGGTCCCGGACGCCCCCGCCCCCGAGGGATGGACGGCATGGGCCGCATTCGCGGCCGCCGGAGGACCGCTCGAGTTCGCCTCTCTCGAATTCGACCACCCCCTCTACATCCTCTTCTCGTCGGGGACCACCGGCCGGCCCAAGGCGATCGTGCACAGCCACGGCGGCATCCTCCTGGAGCACCTCAAGACGCTCGGCTTCCACTTCGACCTGGGAGCGGGTGACCGCTTCTTCTGGTTCTCGACCACCGGCTGGATGATGTGGAACCTCTGCGTCTCCGGCCTGGCGGTGGGGGCCACCGTGGTGCTCTTCGACGGCGACCCCATGCACCCCGGGATCGACGCGCTCTGGGAGCTGGTGGCCTCGACCGGAGCCACCTGCGCCGGGACCGGCAGCAGCTACCTCGCGGCCTGTGCCAAGGCCGGCATCCGGCCCGCCGGTCTCCACGCTCTGGGGGCGCTGCGGACCCTCGGCGCCACCGGCTCCCCGCTGCCCGCGACGGCCGCCCGCTGGGTGTACCGGGACGTGAAGCCCGACCTGCTCCTGGCCTCGTTCAGCGGTGGCACCGACGTCTGCACCGGCTTCGTCGGAGGCAGCCCGCTGCACCCGGTCTGGGCCGGCGAGATCTCCTGCCGCTGCCTGGGGGCGCGCGTGGAGGTGGTGGACGAGGAGGGGCGGCCGGTCCTGGATCGGGAGGGCGAGCTGGTGCTCACCGCCCCGCTGCCGTCCATGCCGGTCGGGTTCTGGGACGACGATGGCAGCCGCTATCGCGCCGCCTACTTCGAGAGGTTCCCGGGCATCTGGGCCCACGGCGACCGGGCCACCCTCACCACGCGGGGCACGGTGGTCATCTCCGGCCGCTCCGACGGCACCCTGAACCGGGGAGGGGTCCGGATGGGGACGGCGGAGTTCTACGCGGTCGTGGAGCGGATGCCCGACGTGGTCGACAGCCTGGTGGTGCACCTCGAGGACCCCGATGGCGGCCCCGGTGAGCTCTGGCTCTTCCTCGTGGAGGGCGGTTCGGTGGAGGGCGGGTCGGTGGAGGGCGGCCCCGCGGCCGGCCGCCCCGGGGGTGATGTGGAGCTCCCCGGGCGGGTCCGCGAGGCCATCCGCCGCGAGCTCTCGCCGCGCTACGTCCCCGACCGGGTGATCACGGTGCCCGCGCTGCCGCGCACGCTGTCGGGCAAGAAGCTGGAGGTCCCGGTCAAGCGCCTGCTGATGGGTGGCGGCGTCTCCGAAGCCGTAGCGCTCAGCGCGGTGGCCAACCCGGAGAGCCTCGAGCCGTTCGTCACCCTGGGCCGCGAGCGCGCCGGCCACCCGGCGAGCTGAGCGGATCGTCACCCGGGTCGCGAGCGCGCCGGCGCTCAGGCGGTGAGCGGACGCGGCCGCTCCCCAGCCCGCCGCCGGAGCCCCGGGCGGCCCCCGGGTCCACTGCCCGGAGCCTCGCTACCCCTCGTCCTCCCAGCTCTCCAGCCCGCCGCGGTGGAGGTGGCGCATCCCCTCCTCGAGGGCGAAGCGGGTCTCGCAGGTCGGGCACTCCACGTACGGAGCCAGCTCGTCGTCGAGGGGTGGGAGCAGCTGGGTTCCGCATTGGGGACAGACCAGCAGCTGGGGCTCGACCTCGGAGTCTCTCCGGATCGCCGCCGCGGCGGCGGCGAGGTCGACGGCCACCGCTGCGCACTCGGCGCAGACGAAGGTGGCGAGACTGTCGTCGTGCTCCAGGTAGCGGGCCCGCGAATCCACGTAGAGAGGGGCGTTGAGGGCCTCGAACCGGCCGCCGGTGCAGCCGTGCGGGCAGCGGAGATCCCGGGCCATCAGCGCGGCCTCAGCAGCTGGGCCAGCCGGGCGAGCGGTGGCGCCTGTCCGGCGGTGACATGGGCGGCCACCACCAGCGAGAGGAGCATCACCTTGAGGGCCCGGAAGGAGGCGGCGGGGTCCCGCTCCTCGACCAGCGCCGCCAGCGCCATCCCGTCGATCGCGGAGGCCACCGCGGCGGCCAGGTCGCTGGGCGGCACCAGCGTGTACGCGGGGAGCCGCCCCAGGGCCCCGCGCAGCTCGATCTCGATGGCCTGGACGATCGCCCCCCGCAGCTCCCGGCAGCGGGCCAGGATCAGCGGGCTGGCGAGGCCGAGGAGGGAGAGGTCCAGGCCGGCCCGCCAGAGCTGGGGCTCCTCGCCGCAGCGGGCCGCGACCGCGTCCAGCCCGGCGATCAGCCGCTCCAGCGGATCCCCACCCCCGGCCACCGCCGCCGTCCAGGTCGCGGTCATCCGCTCCTGAAGGTGGCCGACCACGGCCATCAGCAGCTCGTCCTTGGACTCGAAGTAGTAGTGGAGGAGACCGGGGGCGACCCCCGCCTCGCGGGCGATCTCCTTCATCGAGGTGTCGGCGCACCCCGCCCGCCCCAGCACGGTCACCGCGGCGCGGATGATCTCGCCTCGACGCCGCCGGCTGACCGCGGCCCGGCCGCCGGTGGCCCCGACCTCGACGCCGGCGATCGCGGGCGGCATCTCAGCGGGGCCCCACGTGTTGATTGGTCATCCGACCAGCAATGCTAGCACCGGGGAGCGGTGAGTGGGTCAGCCCTCGACCACCGAGGCGGGGTGCATGCCGATCCCGAAGCCGCCGGGGCCGGCATGGCAGCCGAGCACCCCCCCGATCTCGACCACCCGGGGCTGCTCGCCGGTGATCTCCGCCACCCGGTCAGCGACGGTGCGAGCCTGCTCGGGTCGGGCGGCGTGGGCGCAGATCACCTTGGTCGGGCCCCACTCCCGGGCCGCCGTCGCCACCTCGTCGACCAGCCGGGTGAGCGCGCGCGGGTAGGTGCGCACCCGGTCGATCGCCTCGATCTTGCCATCGGTCATGCCGAGGATGGGCTTGATGCTGAGGACCGTGCCCACGAAGGCCTGGCCCCCCCCGATGCGGCCCCCGCGGTGGAGGTACTCGAGCGTCTCCAGGGCGAAGACCAGCCGCTGCTTCGCCCGCAGGCGGCCCAGCGCCGCCACCACGGCGTCCGCGTCCCGGCCCTCATCCCGGAGCGCCACCACCAGCTCCACGGCGGCGGTGTGGGTTGGCCCCACGGTCCGGCTGTCGACCACCCGGATGTCCATCTCGGGCAGGGCCGCCCGGGCGTGCAGCGCCGAACCGTAGGTCCCGCTCAGCTCCGCTGAGATGGTGGTGCAGATGATGGCCCCACCGTCGCTCCCCACCCGGCGGAAGACCGCCTCGAACTCCGCCGGGGTGGGCTGGGAGGTGCGGGGCAGGTGGGGATCGGTCTCCATCCTGCGGTAGAAGTCCGCCGTCGACATGTCGACCCCGTCCAGGAACTCATCCTCGCCGAAGATGATTCGAAGGGGGACGACGGCGACGTCGTGGGCGGTCGTGTAGGCGCTGTCGAGATCTGCGGTGCTGTCGCACACGACATGGATTCGACTCACTCAGGCACAGATCCTAACCGCGATGCCCCAACCCACGGCGAAAGCGGCGCGACCGCGCCATCCGGGTCACGTCTGCACAGCCGAGGCCGGGTGGTAGAAGAGACCGAATGCTCCCGGCCCCACGTGGCAGCCGAGCACGGCTCCGACCTCGACGATCTGGGGCGGCTCGCCGGTGACGTTCGCCACCTTCTCGGCGAGGGCCTCGGCGCCGTCGCGGTTGTCGGCGTGGGCGAGGGTAGCGGCCGTCCGCCCCCAGAGGCGCACGGCGGTGGCCAGCTCCTGGACCAGCCGGTCGAGCGCCCGGGTGTAGGTGCGCACCTGGTCGAGGACCTGGACCTTGCCGTCGATGAAGCCGAGGATCGGCTTGATGCTGAGCACGGTGCCGATCAGGGCCCGGGCGGTGCCGATCCGCCCGCCCCGGCGCAGGTACTCGAGGTTCTCGACCGTGAAGACGAGGTGCTGGGTCGGCCGCAGCCGCTCGATGGCGGCCACGATGGTGTCGGCGTCGCCGCCGCGGTCGCGGATGGCCACCGCCATCGCCACCGCGGCGCCATGGGCGGGACCGCAGGACTTGGTCTCCACCACCCGGATGTCCAGGTCGGGCAGGGACTGCCGGGCCTGCATCGCCGACCCGGCGGTGCCGCTCAGGTCGGAGGAGATGGTGGTGCAGATGACGGTGCCGCCGTCCCCGCCCAGCCGCTGAAAGACCTCCGCGAAGTCGCCCGGCGGCGGCTGGGAGGTCCGCGGATGGGGGCCCCCGGCGCGCATCCGCCGGTAGAAGTCGCCGGTCGACATCTCCAGCTGATCGCGGAACTGCTCGTCCCCGAAGATGATCCGGAGCGGCACCAGCTCCACGTCATGGGCCGGGTAGTAGGCGGGGCCCAGGTCGGCGGTGCTGTCGCAGACGAGATGCACCGATGGCATTGCGGGACCGATCCTACCCGTCCACCCCATCGAGGGCGTGTGGCGCACCCGCATCGCGGCGCGCCACAATCGGCCTCCATGCTGCTCGCCATCGATGTCGGCAACACCGACACCGTGCTGGGGGTCTTCGACGGCAGCCGGCTGATCGCCGACTTCCGGCTTCACACCGAGCCACGGGCCACCGGCGCCGAGCTGGGCCTGGTGGTGGTGGCCCTGCTCCGCTCCGCCGGGGTCGAGCCGGAGGCGATCTCGGCGGTCGCCGTGAGCAACGTCGTGCCCGACCTCTCGCGCAGCCTCGAGGACCTGGGCCGGCAGCATTTCGGGGGCCCCCCTCTGGTCATCGGGCCCGGGGTCCGGACGGGGATCCGCATCCACTACGACGATCCCTCCATGGTCGGCGCCGACCGGATCGCCAACGCCGTCGCCGTCCAGAGCCTCTACGGAGGGCCGGCGATCATCTGCGATTTCGGGACCGCGACCACCGTCGACGCCATCGACGCCGCCGGCGACTACCTGGGCGGGGCGGTGGCCCCCGGGCTCATGGTCAGCCACGACGCCCTGGTGGAGCGGGCCGCCCGGCTCTCCCACGTCGACCTGGCCGCCCCCACCGCGGTGCTCGGGCACAACCCGCGGGCCTCGATGCAGGCGGGCCTGATGCTGGGCTACGCGGGCCTGGCCGAGGGGTTGGTGACGCGGATGCGCCGGGAGATGGACGGGGACCCCAAGCTCATCCTCACCGGCGGGCTGGCCCCCCTGATGGCCGGGCTCATCCCCGGCGTCCATGCCACCGACGAGTCGCTGACCCTGGTGGGGCTCCGGCTCCTCCACGAGCTGAACACCGCCTGAGCGGTGGGGCGCCGGCCCCGGCTCCGGCCCCTACGATGGCCCTCATGAGCACCGTGGGCCCCGCCTGGGCGGCGCCGACCTCCACCCCGCCGACCCCCGCCCCCGCCCTGGCACCGACCTCCACCCCGACCCCGACGCCAGCTCAGACCCCAACCCAGACCTCGATCCCGGCCCCCGCCCCGAGGCCGCTGCGGGTGGGACGGCTGGAGCTGGACTCCCCGGTGCTGATCGCGCCCATGGTGGGGATCACCGACGCCCCCTTCCGAGCGCTGGCCCGCGAGCTCGGCGCCGGGCTGGTCTCGGCCGAGATGACCGCCGCCGAGGCGGTGGTCCGGCTCATCCCCCGGACGATGGAGCTGCTCAGCTTCGATCCCGCCGTGGGCCCGGTCGCCGCCCAGCTGGTGGGCTGCGATCCCGGGGTGATGGCCGAGGCGGCGGCGATCTGCGCCGACCGCGGCGCCATGGTGGTGGACGTCAACCTGGGCTGCCCGGTGCCCCGGGTGACCGGCCGGGGATCGGGCGCGGCGCTCGCCCGCGACGTCCACGCCACCGCCCGGGTGGTGCAGGCGATGGTCGAGGCGGTCGACGTCCCGGTCACCGCCAAGATGCGGCTCGGCTGGGACCACTCCTCCATCAACGCCCCGGAGCTCTCGCGGGCGCTGGAGGACGTGGGGTGCGCCATGGTGACCGTGCACGGGCGCACCCGAGCCCAGCGCTACCAGGGCCAGGCGGACTGGCAGGAGATCGCGCGGGTCAAGCGCGCGGTCCGGATCCCGGTGGTGGGCAGCGGCGACGTCACCGACGCCGGCGAGATCCGGCGGCGGCTCCTGGCCGGAGAGGTCGACGGGGTGGTGATCGCCCGGGGGGCGCTCGGCAACCTCTGGTTCATCCGCCAGGCGGTCCGCCACGTGGCCACCGGGGAGGTGCTCCCCGATCTCGGATTCGCCGAGCGAATCGCGCTGACCCGCCGCCATCTCGACCTTCTCATCGACCATCACGGGGAGGCCCGGGCGCTGGTGGTGGGCCGCAAATACGTCGCCTGGACGATCAAGGGATGCAATGGCGCCGCCCGGCTCCGGGCCATGGTCCAGGGCCTGGTCACCCGTGCCGACCTGGACGTGATCCTCGGTCAGGCGCTGGAGGCCGGGCTGGGCCCGGGAGGATGGTTCCACCCCATCTTCACGAGCGGAGAGGGCTGACCGTCACGAGCGCGGAGGGCTGAGCCCCGCCGCCCCCGGGCCAAAAAAGAGGGCGCCCCTGGAAGACCAGAGACGCCCCGAGAGGGGGGGCTATGAAAGCGCGGTCCCCGACCGCTGCTTTGGATACTAGGTAGGTTATCAGATCGGGGTCAATCAGGTAGGGTCAGTTTGTTACCTGAACGTGGCCACCATCGTTTCACCCCCAGCACCTATACTCCCCTGCTTCCCCCCCTGATGCGCCTGCATCGCTCGCCAGGCCCCATTCCGCATTCACGAAGGTCACAGCCATCACCATGGACAAGCCGGTCTTGCTCACCAAAGAGGGCCTCGACAAGCTCCAGACGGAGCTCGAGGAGCTCCGGACGGTGCGGCGCCCCGAGATCGCCGAGCGGATCAAATACGCGAAGGACTTCGGCGACATCACCGAGAACGCCGAGTACGAGGACGCCAAGAACGAGCAGGGCATGCTCGAGGGCCGGATCCTCACCCTCGAGATGATGGTCCGCAATGCGGTGATCATCGAGCAGGCGGAGGTCGGCGGGATCGTCCAGGTCGGCTCCACCGTCGAGGTCAAGGACGAGTACGGCACCCAGAGCTTCACCATCGTCGGCCCGGCCGAGGTCGATGTCACCTCGGGGCGGATCTCCATGGAGTCGCCGGTGGGCAAGGCCCTGCTCGGCCGCCGGATCGGAGACCGCGTCGAGGTTCAGAGCCCCGGTGGGGTGCGCGAGCTCAAGGTGACGGCCCTCCGCTGACACCCGGGTGGGGACTGAGCGCGCGGGAGAGCCCGCCGCTCCGGCACCATGTACGCGGCATGCCCGACGACCCCTTCATGGCCGAACGCAGGCGCAAGGCCGAGGCCCTCGCCGCCCTCGGCCTCCCCGTCTACAACGTCGACTTCCGGCCCGATCACAGCCTGGCGGAGGCGCAGCACGCCCTGGCCGGCTGGGAGGCGGGCGGGCCACCCGGGGAGACCCCGGGGCCCGAGGTGGCCGTGGCCGGCCGGCTCATGCTCCACCGTATCCAGGGAAGAAGCGTCTTCTCCCACCTCGAGGACGAGAGCGGCCGGATGCAGGTCTGGTTCCGCCAGGACCAGCTCGACGAGCCGGCCTTCGAGGCGGTGAAGCTGCTCGACCTCGGCGACATCGTCGGGGTGCGGGGGACGCTGATGCGGACCCGGCGGGGGGAGCCGACCGTGCTGGTCCGCGCGCTCACGCCCCTGGTCAAGGCGCTGCGTCAGCCGCCGGAGAAGTTTCACGGGCTCCAGGACCAGGAGACCCGCTATCGCAAGCGCTATTACGACCTGATGTCGAGCGTCGCCCAGCGGCGCCACTTCCGCACCCGCGCCGTGCTGCTCCGCAGCGTGCGCGCGACCCTCGAGGAGCGCGGTTTCCTGGAGGTCGAGACCCCCATCCTCCAGCTGATCCCCGGGGGCGGCCACGCGGTGCCGTTCCGGACGCATTGGAACGCACTGCACACCGACGTCTACCTGCGGATCGCCATCGAGCTGCACCTCAAGCGCCTGCTGGTCGGGGGCTACCGCCGGGTGTACGAGATCGGCCGTGTCTTCCGCAACGAGGGCCTCTCGCCGCGCCACAACCCCGAGTTCACGATGCTGGAGGCGTACCAGGCGTACGCCGACTACGTCGACATGCGCGAGCTCACCGAGGCGATCGTCGTCGACGCCGCACGGGCGATCCCGGCGCCCGCGATCGGCGTCGCGGAGGCGGAGGAGGGCGTTGGCGGCGCGCCGGATGCGGCCGGAATCCCGGGCTCTCCGGACCTCCCCGGCGCTCCCGATGCCGGCGCCACCGCCGCATCAGCCCTCGACCCTCTGCGCCGCCAGTACGGCGGCCGCGCCCTCGACCTCTCCCCGCCGTTCCCGGCGAGGACCATGGCGAGCCTGATCGAGGAGGTCTGCGGGTTCGACCCGGTGAGCGCCTGGGACGCCGGCACCCTGGAGGGGCGGGCCCGCCAGGCGGGGGTGGAGCTGCCCGCCGGCCTCGGCCCCGGCACCATCTTCAACGAGGTCTACGAGCAGAAGGTCGAACGCACGCTGCACGACCCCACCTTCGTCCTCGACTACCCCGCCGAGGTGAGCCCCCTGGCCCGGCGGCGGCGCGACGACCCGCGCTTCGTCGAGCGCTTCGAGCTGGTGGTCGCCGGACGGGAGCTGGCCAACGCCTTCAGCGAGCTCAACGACCCCATCGACCAGCGCGCCCGCTTCGAGGAGCAGGCGCGCCAGCGGGAGCTGGACGAGGGCGCGGGGCCGCCCCTCGACGAGGACTTCCTGGAGGCCATCGAGGCGGGGATGCCGCCCGCCGGTGGTCTCGGAATCGGCCTCGACCGGCTCGCCATGCTGCTCACCGACAGCCCCGGGATCCGCGATGTCCTGCTGTTCCCGACCATGCGTCCCCAGGGCGGAGAGGAGGCCGAGGTGTGATCCCGCTCCAGGACCTTCGCGAGGACCCCGACCGCTACCGGCGGGGGGCCGAGTTGAAGCACGAGGAGGCTCCGATCGACGAGATCCTGGAGCTGGACGCCCGCGCTCGCGCCCTGCGCGCTCAGGTCGAGGCCGCTCAGGCGGAGCGGCGCCGAGCCGCCTCCGGGGCCCGCGGCGCGCCCACCGACGACGAGCGGGCGCGCCTCAACGAGCTGAGGGCCCAGGTCCAGTCGGGCGAGTCGGAGCTGGCGGAGATCGAGACGCGGCTCCGCGACCTGCTCCTCTACGTTCCCAACCCCCCTCACGAGTCGGTGCCCATCGGCAGGGACGAGGGCGACAACCTCACGGTGCGCACCTGGGGCGAGCCGTCCCGGCTCGGCTTCCCGGCCCTGCCCCACTACGACATCGGCGAGCGTCTCGGCATCTTCGACTTCGAGCGCGCCGCCAAGATCAGCGGCGCGCGCTTCGCGGTCCTGCGCGGCGACGGCGCGCGGTTGCAGCGGGCGCTCATCACCTGGATGCTCGACGTGGGGGTGCGGGAGCACGGCTACACCGAGGTGCTGCCCCCGTACCTGGTCCGCACCGAGTGCATGGTGGGCACCGCCAACCTCCCCGACAAGGAGGGGATGGCCTACCAGACCAGCGACGACCTCTACCTGGTGCCGACCGCCGAGGTGCCGGTCACCAACCTCTACCGCGAGGAGATCCTCGACGCCGCCGACCTGCCCATCTGCCACGTCGCCTACACGGCGTGCTTCCGCCGCGAGGCCGGGGCGGCCGGCAAGGACACCCGCGGTTACATCCGGCTGCATCAGTTCGACAAGGTCGAGATGGTGCGGTTCACCACTCCCGAGCGGTCGCTCGAGGAGCTGGAGCTGCTGACCGGGCACGCGGAGTCCCTGCTGCAGCGGCTCGGCATCCACTACCGGGTGCTCTCGATGTGCACCGGCGACATGGGCTTCGCGCAGTCGAAGAAATACGACGTGGAGGCCTGGGCACCGGGGATGCAGCGCTGGCTGGAGGTCTCCTCGTGCAGCGCCTTCGGCGACTTCCAGGCCCGGCGGTGCAACATCCGCTACCGGCCGGCACCGGGCGAGCGTCCCCGCTTCGTCCACACGCTCAATGGCAGTGGCCTGGCCGTCCCCCGGGTGCTCGACGCGATCCTCGAGACCTACCAGCAGGCCGACGGGAGCGTCGACGTCCCCGACGCGCTCCGACCCTACATGGGAGGCACGACCCGTCTGGAGCTGGCGCGATGAGCCAGCCGCCCTGGCCGGGGTGGCCCGTGCCGCCGCCACCGCCCCCTCCACCGGATGGTGGGGCCGGCGCCGGGGCCCCCGCTCCCGCGGGGTGGCCCGTGCCCCCGCCGCCGCCGCCGGGGAGCTTCCCGCCGGGCTGGTGGGCGCCACCCCCGCCTCCGCTGGTGCCCCCACCCCGCCCCCGCCGCGGCATGAACGCGCTCGCGGTGGTGCTCTGCGTGGCCCTGCCCCTGCTCGGTGTCGGGGTCGTCTGGCTGGCGCTGCGCGCCTCCTCGTCCGGCGGTGGCCCGGCGCCGCACGCGACCAGCCTCACCCTGGGCAGCGGGCGGGTGGTGTGGAGCGACGATTTCACCAATCCGGACTCGGGGTGGTTCGTCGGCACCGACAGCGCGGGCAGCACCTTCGTCTATCAGGACGGCGCCTACGTGATCAGCGGCAGCGGGGACACGGCCCACGCGGCGACGGCGCCCTACCCGACCGGCCTCGCCGCCATGGCGGTCAGCGCGGCGTTCACCCTCGCGTCGGCGGGTGACCTCGACGCCGGGGCCGGGCTCCGCTGCGATCACGCCGGCGACGAGTCCGCGACCCACTACGTCGCCTTCCTCTTCCCGGACGGCGGCCTCCAGGTGTTCCGCTATCCGGGGACGGCGGAGGGCTCCTTCGATCAGCCGACCAGCATCCTCATCGGCTACGTCCCCGGGGTGGGACAGGTCGGACAGTCCAACCGGATGACGCTCGCGTGCATCACCGTGAGCGTGGGCAACGGCACGGAGACCACGCGAATCCTGGTCCAGGTCAACGCCGGCGCGGTGCACACCGTCACCGACAGCTACCCGACCGGTGGCAACTCGGGCTGGAACGGGGGGGTGGAGTCGGAGGGGAGCTCCAGCGTGGAATACGATGACTTCAGGATTCGCAACCTCGAGGGGTGAGCGGGATGACCGGATCCGCGGCGGGCGAGCGATGAGTGGGCACGAGGTGGTCTCGCGCGTCGCGGTGGACCGGATGGTGATCACCGGCCACCGCATCGAGTGTCCGCTCGATTGGGACCGCCCCCACCAGGCCGAGACGATCAGTGTCTTCGCCCGCGAGGTCGTGGCCGCCGAGAAGGCGGACGATCGCGGTCTGCCGATGATCTGCTGGTACCAGGGCGGACCGGGGATGGAGTTCACCTTCCCCGCCTCGCGCGGCGGGTGGCTGGAGCAGCTCCTCACCCGCTACCGGGTGCTCCTTCTCGACCAGCGTGGCACCGGACTCAGCACGCCGCTCGAGGCGCCGGCATTGCCGCGCGCGGACCCGGCGGAGCTGGCCGCGTATCTCTCCCACTTCCGCGCCGACTCCATCGTTCGTGACGCCGAGCGCTTCCGCTCCACGCTGCTCGGGGACGGCGCCGGCTGGTACCTCTTCGGGCAGAGCTTCGGCGGCTTCTGCAGCCTGACCCATCTCTCCCTCATTCCGGAGCACCTCACCGGGGTGATCATCACCGGCGGGTTCGCCCCGGTCCTGCACGGGGCGGATGGCGTGTACCAGGCGCTGGCCGACCGGGTCGCCGAGCGGAACGCCGACTTCTTCCGTCGCTTCCCGGAGGATGCGGCACGGGTGCGGCGGATCGTCGAACACCTCGGCACCGTCGCCGACCTGGACGCGCACGGCCAGCGGCTCACCGGCCCGGCCTTCCTGGCCCTGGGCACCATCCTCGGTCATCTCCACGGGGCGGCCGAGCTGCACGGCGTGGTCGAGCGCGCGGCGCACGACCTGGAGACGCTCGGGAGGCTCGGCGGCTACGTGCATCAGCAGGTCGCCGAGCTGATGGCGCCGGCGACCAACCCCATCTACTCGCTGCTCCAGGAGGCCTGCTACGCGCAGGGCGCGCCGACCCGGTGGGCGGCGGCGCGGGTGGTCGCCGCCGATCCTCGCTACGCGCTGGACGCCGAGCCGGCACCGTGCTTCACCGGCGAGATGATCTTCCCGTGGATGTTCGAGGAATGGGCGCCGCTGCGACCCTTCCGGGAGGCGGCCGAGAGACTCGCCGGGTGGGCGCCCTGGCCGCCCCTCTATGACGTCGACCGGCTGCGGCGGAATCCCGTCCCGGTGGTCGGGGCCGTGTACTGGAACGACCCCTACGTGGAGCGCGGCCTGGCGCTGGAGACGGCGGGGCTGCTCGGCAACTGCGATGTCTGGATCACCAACGAGCACGAGCACCAGGCGTACCGCGTCACCCCGGCGCCGGTGGCGGAGCGGCTCTTCGCCATGCTCGACCAGCGTCGCGCGCAGAGCTGAGACTTCGTCCGGCGGGCTCCGCCGCCGCGCCCCGGCGCGCTGGCGGCCCGGTGCGCGCGGGGCCGGCTGCGGATAATCGGGCCATGCCGGGCGACGTCGAGCGGGAGATCAAGCTGAGCGCGAGCCCGGGTTACCTCCTCCCCGACCTCTCCGGCCTGGGCGACGGGGCGGTCGAGGACTCGGGCGCCGAGCCCCAGGAGACCACGTACTGGGACACCGAATCGCTCGACCTGGTCCGCCAGGGATTCGGTCTCCGCCACCGCCGCCATCTCGACCGGCCGGAGCATCCGGGGATCTGGACCCTCAAGACCCCCGGGCGCGCGGACGGCGACCGGATGGTGCGCGGGGAGCACGAGATGGCCGGGGCGGGCAGCGCCCCTCCGGCGCCGATGCTGGCCCGGATCCCGGCGGACGTCCCCGCCGCCGCGCTGCACCCGGTGGCGCTGCTCCGGGCGACCCGCCGGGTGCTGACACTCGGGCAGGCGGGCGGCGAGGCCGGGGCGAGGGCGATCGTCGAGGTGATGGACGACACCGTCGAGGTCGTGGCCCCGGACGGGTCGGTCGCCGACCGCTTCCGCGAGCTGGAGGTCGAGATCCAGGACGGAGGAGACGAGCTGGCCGACCGGGTGGCGGCCCGGCTCCGCGAGGCGGGGGCGGGGCCACCTGAGAGCAGCTCGAAGTACCGCCGGGCGCTCCGTGCCCTCGGCCACGAGATCGGAGCGGACACCGACCTCTGAGAACCCGCCCGGGTGTGAACCCGGGAGCGGTTCCGGCGGAGGCCCGGTCCCGCGACACCGCCGGCGCCGGTCGCGATCAGCCGCGGATGCCGATCAGCCGCGGCCGCCGATCAGCTCCAGGCCCCGGTCAGCTCCGGGCGCCGGTCAGCTCCAGGCGCCGGTCAGCTCCAGGCGCCGTTCAACTCCAGGCGCCGTTCAACTCCGGGCGCCGGTCAGGTCCAGGCGCCGGTCAGCTCCGGGCGCGGGTCAGCTCCGGACGCCGGACTGGGGTGTGCGCTCCCAGCGGCGGACCCACCGCTCCTCGGCGACCACGGCCGGCCGGACGTGCTGCTCGACGAGCGTCTCGAAGAAGACGCGCCGCCGATCGGGCTCCCCCTCCGCCGAGAAGGACACGCCGGCCTTCCGCTCCCTGATCCAGGGTGGCACGAAGCGAAGCACGACCCGGCTGTTGAGCCGGAGATTGCACTCAGGGTCGCGTTTCTCGTCGACCTCGATCCCGATCCGGAGCAGCGGGCCGGTGTTGTCGAAGAGCTTCCAGCCCTGGGACCAGCGCCGCTCCCCGCCCACCGAGGTCACCAGGTTGAGCGCCTCGGCGGCCACGTACTCGCCGAGGGACGGCCGGGCGAGCTCGGTCAGGAGGCTGCGCATCGGCTCGTCGAGGGTGTCCGCCAGGTACGCGACCAGCGAGGGCGCCCGGTTGTCGAGGTCGGGGGCCGGGAGCTGGCCGCGGAACTCCACCGGGGCCAGGCTCTGGACGATCCGGGCGTGCCGCCGGCAGAGGTGCCAGGCGTTGACCTTGACGATGTGCTCGGGGCACCAGGCCGTCGGGCAGGGGGTGCCGCGGCGATCGCGGTAGTCGCAGGTGACCCGGTCGGGGCCGTCACAGCCCGGCTCGGAGCAGAGCTGCGAGGTCGGCTGTCCCGGCGATGCGGGTACGCCGACGATCTCAGTTTCGACGGGGGTGCGGCGCCTGAACCTCGACACCTTGCGGTCCCTTTCCCGCCGCCGCGCCGGCGGCAGGCTCCCTCATACGAATGGCCGCACACTACCAGATCGTTGCGCTCCTGTCAAACGCTCACCATGACCGGAGCGTGCCACCCGCTGCCCACCACCCGGGTGAGGGCGGTCACCCGGGTCCCACCGGTCTCGATTGGCGCTGCGAGGGCTGACTGGTCCGGTCCACCCCGTGATGCCGTGCCGATCTCGGGTGGCACCTCCCCCCCGGGAGTTCGCTAGAGTCCCGGACCACCGTCCGCCGATCGTTGGGGAAGTTCAATGCGCTGGACTATGCCGCCCGAGAGCGTGCCCGAAGCCTGGTTCAACGTCGTGCCCCGCCTGGCCGAGCCCATCGATCCTCCGCTGCACCCGGGCACCCGCGAGCCGGCGGGCCCCCAGGACCTGGCTCCGCTCTTCCCGATGGCGCTGATCCTCCAGGAGGTGTCGACCGACCCCTGGATCGACATCCCGGGCGAGGTGATCGACATCCTCCGGCTCTGGCGGCCGACCCCCCTGATCCGGGCCCGCCGGCTCGAGCAGGCGCTCGACACCCCGGCGCGGATCTACTACAAGGACGAGTCGGTCTCCCCGGCCGGATCGCACAAGCCCAACACCGCAGTCCCCCAGGCGTACTTCAACCGTGAGGAGGGGATCAAGCGGATCGCCACCGAGACCGGCGCCGGTCAGTGGGGGAGCGCGCTGGCCTTCGCCTGCGCCTTCTTCGGGCTCACCTGCAAGGTCTACATGGTCCGGGCGTCGTACCAGCAGAAGCCGTACCGCCGGGTGATGATGGAGACGTGGGGCGGCGAGGTGGTGCCGTCGCCAGTCGACCAGCCGGACAGCCCCGGCTCGCTCGGGATGGCGATCAGCGACGCCGTCCGGGATGCCGCCGGCCGCGCCGACACTCACTACTCGCTGGGATCGGTGCTCAACCACGTGCTGCTCCACCAGACCGTGATTGGGCTGGAGGCGAAGGAGCAGCTCCAGGCGGCGGGCGAGGAGAGGCCGGACCTGGTCATCGGCTGCTGCGGCGGCGGGTCGAACCTCGGCGGGATCGCGCTGCCCTTCGTGCCCGACGACGGCGTCGAGCTGCTGGCGGTGGAGCCGACCAGCTGCGCCACCCTCACCACCGGGAAGTTCGAATACGACTTCGGCGACACCGCCGGGCTCACCCCGCTGCTCTCGATGTACACGCTGGGCCACGACTTCGTGCCCCCGTCGATCCACGCCGGCGGGCTGCGATACCACGGGGACGCGCCGATCATCAGCAACCTGGTGCACACCGGCAGGATGAAGGCCACCTCCTGCACTCAGACCGCCGTGTTCGAGGCCGCCATCCAGTGGGCCCGGACCCAGGGGACCATCCCGGCCCCGGAGACCGCCCACGCCATCCGGGCGACCATCGACGCCGCGATCCAGGCCCGCGAGGAGGGGAAGGAGAAGGTGATCCTCTTCGGCTACTCCGGGCATGGGCTGCTCGACCTGCAGGCGTACGACGACTTCCTCTCCGGGAAGCTGGCCGGCAGCTGACGCGAGCCGGGAGGCCAGGGTGGCGCCCGGCTGCAGCGTGAACGCGTCAGCCGAGCAGCGTGGCGGGATGGGCCCACCGCCCAACCGTTAAGGACACTTCTGTCCTTAAGGCTCTGGAGAGACGGGGGTCGCCGGCGCCGACGCAGGTGGGGGATGCGCGTGGTCCCGCGCGGGTCGCAGACCTACGCGCTGGGGGCTCCCGGCGGCGGGTCGGGTCGGGTCAGAGGGGGAGGCCCTGCTCCAGGTAGGCGAGCGCCCGGTCGATGTCCGGCAGGAACTCGGTCCACTCGCGGGTCGGGTCCTCCATGAGCGGCTCCATCGCCACCAGCATCACGCCGAGCACCGCCCCGACGAAGGCGCGCACCTGGATGTCGTCCGTGGGGCGCCCGACCCGGGCCGCGACCGCGGCGGCCAGCACCTGGAATGCGCGACCCAGCTCGTTGATCCAGCGGGCTCTCACCTCCGGGACCGAGAAGGTGAGCGCCATCCGCACCTTCTCGAGCTCCCGCTCCTCCGGCGCGAACCCGCCGACGATCCCCCCGATGCTGAGGAGCGCCGCCCGGCACGCCTGCAGCGGGCTGAGATCAGCCGGCTGCTGAAGGAAGACCTCGAGGAGCAGGTCGTCGTAGTCATCGCGGAGGACGACGTCCTCCTTGGTCGGGAAGTAGCGGAAGAAGGTGCTCGGCGAGACCTCGGCGGCCTCGGCGATCTCCTCGACGGTGGCTCCGTCGTAGCCGCGCTCGCGGAAGAGGCGCATCGCCTCCTGCTGGATGGCGGCGCGGGTCTTCGCCTTCTTCCGCTCGCGCAGCCCGGGCTGCCGGTTCTCGGCCGGCTCTGATGACGTCATCTCGACCTCGCCCTCAACTCCACGGTGCGATGGGTGACGGCCACGATGCTAGCGGTTCACCGGGAGGCCGGTGCGACCGCCGGCAGCGCCTCGGCCGGCGCCGCCATCCCCACGGGCTGGCCGCCGTCGCTCTCTGGCGCCGGGGTCAGCGCCGGGGTGCGCAGGGGCATGAAGACGAGCGTGAGCACCAGGCCGATGGCGCAGATCCCCGCCGAGACCAGGAAGGCGGCGTCCATCCCCTGGACGAAGGCCGCCCGGACCCCGTGGACCAGCGCCGGCGAGCCGAGCTGCCGGGCCACCGCGAGCCCCTGGCTCAGCCCCTCCTTCATGGTGGCGACGGCCGTGCCGGAGAGGCCGGCGATCGGCAGGTGCCCCTGGTACACGGAGAGGAGGGCGCTGCCGAAGACCGCGGCGCCGAGCGGCCCGCCCACCTTGTTGATCGCCTGGAGAACGCCGCTCGCCACCCCGCTGCGCTCGGCGTCGATCTGGGCCAGGGCCGCCGTCGCCGCGGGGGCGAAGACCAGGCCCAGGCCGAGCCCGCCCACCGCCATCCAGGCCGCGGTGATCCCCTCGGTGGTGCCGAGGGTGGTGGTCGCGGCCCAGAGGGCCGTCAGCCCGAGGATCGCGAACCCGAGGCTCATCACCAGCTTGATGCCGATCCAGCGGATGAACTGGGCCGAGGGCACCGCCCCGAGGATCAGGCCGCCGATCAGGGGGAGGAGGCGGACCCCGCTGCCCATCGGATCCACCCCGGTGATCCCCTGGAAGTACTGGGGCAGGGTGAAGATCACGCCCACCATCACCACCCCGCAGACGGCCAGGAGCAGCACGCCCCAGGTGAAGCTGCGCGAGCGGAAGAGGGCGACGTCGACGAGCGGCTGGCCGCCGGGGCGGCCGGTGACGAGGACCTCCCAGCGCAGGAAGGCGAGCAGCAGGGCGGCGCCGATGACCATGGGCAGCACGGCGCTCAGGCTGCTCCAGCCGTCCTGCCCGGCCTGGATGAGGCCGTAGGTGAGGCCCACCAGCCCGGCGGTCGAGAGCACCACCCCGGCCGGGTCGAGCCCCGGCTTCTCGGCGGACTTGCTCTCCGGGACCAGGGCCAGCACGGCGGCCAGCCCGAGCAGGGCGACCGGGACGTTCATCAGGAAGACCCAGCCCCACCAGGCGTGGGTGAGGATGTAGCCGCCGAGGATGGGCCCGATCGGGAACGAGACGAAGTTGACGGCCGCCCAGATCCCCACCGCCTTGGGCCGCTCCTCGGGGGTGAAGAGCACGGCCAGGGCGGACATCGCCATCACGATCAGGGGCGCGCCGGCGACCCCGAGCAGGATCCGCGCCGCGAGGAACTCCCCTGAGCTCTGGGAGATCGCGCAGCCGGCGGAGGCGAGCCCGAAGAGCAGCAGGGCGCCGAGCATCACCCGCTTGCGGCCAAACCGGTCACCCAGGAGGCCGGCGGGCAGCATCAGCGCGGCCAGCACCAGCAGGTACCCGGAGGAGAACCATTGGAGGTCGGACTCCGAGGCGTGGAGCTTGACGGCCAGGGTGGGGAGGGCGACGCTCAGCACGGTCGCGTCCAGCCCGACCGCGAGCACGGCGAGGCTGACGGCACCCAGCGCCCACCATCTGCGGGCACCGCTGCCGGGGGCGATTGCCGGTGCGTTCATGGCGGCGTCCTCCTTTTGACACTTACTACCATCCGAGAGTAACAACTATGGACGTGGCTGTCAAGAGGTGGTGACTCTCAGATTTGACACGGGATGATCGCGGTCCCCGCACGATCCGGCCGAGGTGGGGGCTGGCCGCCGCCGAGGCGCTCGTTTAGGATTTGGCTGGGGTGCGCCGGCGGCGCGCGCCGGCACGAGCGAGATGGGGGAGGCGTCATGGAGCCCTGGCACGACTTCTACATGACGGCGGGCGGGGCCGCCGCGGCGCTGGTCGGTCTCCTCTTCGTGGGCGTGTCCCTCCACCTGGACGCGGTGGTGAACCGTCGCGACGTCCGCGCCACCGCCCGTGGGGCGTTCCAATCCCTGGTCGCCCTGCTGCTCGTCTCGCTGCTCGTGCTGGTGCCCCAGTTCACGCTTGACGATCTCGGCAAGGCGCTCGTGGCGCTCGCCGTGGTGGGACTGCTGGGGAGCATCCGGGACGCCCGCGGAATGTGGGGATCCAGCCTCCTGCTGGGCGTGGGCAAGGCGGTCCGGAAGCTCGGGTTCCGATTCGCGGGGCTGGGCCTCCTCCTCGCCGTCGGCATCCTCTTCCTGAACGGCAGCACCGGGGCGCCGGGCTGGCTGCTGCTGGTCGTGTTCCTCCTGGTGGCGTCGAGCGCTCAGACCGCGTGGAGCCTGCTCATCGAGGTTGCCGAGGCCAAGGAGGCGATCAAGGCCACGGCGGCACCCGTCGTCAAGGCCGTCGCGCCACGCTCGGCGGTCACGTAACCCGGGCTCGGCCTGGCGGGTCTCCTGCGAAGCTCGGCCAGGCTCCTACCGTCCCTTCGGAGCGGATGATCAGCGCTGCCCTGATTTGCCCATGAACCCGATGATCGCCGCCCCGCCCCCCGCGTCCCCGCCCGCAGCGGTCGCCGCCATCCCCGAGCCGCTCTCGTATCTCCAGCCGGATCCGTTCGTCGTCATGGCCAAGCCGATCGGACCGCTCTGCAACCTCGCCTGCGACTACTGCTACTACCTGGGCAAGACCAGCCTCTTCCCGGCCGGTGAGCGCTACCGGATGAGCGACGCGGTGCTGGAGGCCCACATCCGCGGGTTCATCGAGGCGAGCCCCGGGCCGCTGATCTGCTTCGCCTGGCACGGGGGGGAGCCGACCCTCGCCGGTCTCGACTTCTACCGGCGGGTGGTGGAGCTGGAGCGGCGCCACCTGCCCTCGGGCTGGCGATGCATCAACAACCTGCAGACCAATGGGACCCGGCTCGACGACGAGTGGTGCGCCTTCCTCGCCGAGCACGATTTCGCGGTCGGTCTGAGCATCGACGGGCCGGCCCGATTCCACGATCGCAGCCGGCCCGACCGCCGGGGCCACCCGACCCACGCCCGGGTGATGCGGGGCCTGGCCCGGCTGCGCGCCCACGGGATCGAGCCCGACCTGCTCTGCACCCTCAACGCGCGCACCGCCGAGGCACCGCTCGAGGTGTACCGCTTCTTCCTCGACGCGGGGGCGCGCTGGGTGCAGTTCCTGCCCGTCGTGGAGCGGGCGGCCGGGGGTGGGGTCACCGACCGGTCGGTGGCGCCGGCGGCGATGGCCCGGTTCCTCTGCGCCATCTTCGACGAGTGGGTCCGCCACGACGTCAGCCGGATCGCGATCCAGAACTTCGCCGAGGCGCTCCTGGTGGTGAGCGGGACGCCCGCCAACCTCTGCGTGATGTCCGAGACCTGCGGTCGGGTGCCGGCCCTCGAGCACGACGGCAGCGTCTACGCATGTGACCACTTCGTCGATCCCGGCCACCGGCTCGGGAACATCGTCGACGATGGTCTCGGCGCGCTGGTCGGATCGGCTGCCCAGGTGGCCTTCGGTGAGGCCAAGCGGTCGAGCCTGCCCGCGGTCTGCCGGTCCTGCCGCGTCCGCTTCCTCTGCAACGGCGGATGTCCCAAGGATCGCTTCGGGTTCGGGCCCGACGGGGAGCCGGGTCTCAACCACCTCTGCGAGGGATACCGCGTCTCCTTCGAGCACATGCTCCCCACCCTCGAGCGGATGGTCCGGCTGGGCCGGTCCGGGCAGGGGGTGGCCGCGATCATGGCGGAGCTCGCGGTCGAGGAGCGCGCGGAACGGCAGCGCTGGCGGGCCGCCTCGCGCAACGA